>OIBT01000186.1_pt1 | contig 29502 bp, 30 predicted proteins | sample 1581091 | NCBI WGS metagenome assembly OIBT01 (sample SAMEA3882549, study PRJEB24775) | human gut metagenome | biome: human-associated habitat; feature: intestine environment; material: feces | place: Netherlands | collected 2009/2010
GGAGAACGCATTATTGGCAGGTGTATCTCCGGCACCGAAGCAAGGTCCGCAGAATGCTGTCTTCACGATCGTTCCCGCTTCCATAAGGTCAGCAACTGCACCGTTCTTTACAAGTTCCATGTAAATCGGTGTACTTGCCGGATATACGCTGAATGTAAATTCATCAGAACCAATGTAATGTCCTTTGATAATGTCTGCTGCAGCACAGATATTTTCAAATCCACCACCGGCACATCCTGCGATGATTCCCTGATCCACATATAACTGTCCGTTCACAATCTTATCCTGCAGAGAATAATTAACTGCTCCGTCCAGGCTTACGAGAGCTTTCTGCTCTACATCGTGAAGGATGTCTTTTAAGTTCGTTCTTACTTCGTCAATCGTGTACACATTAGACGGATGGAACGGCATTGCGATCATTGGCTTGATCTCGCTTAAGTTCACATATACCATACCGTCATAGTAAGCAACAGCTCCAGGATTCAGCTCTTTATAATCTTCGCTTCTTCCGTGAATGTCGTAAAATTCTTTGATCTTGTCGTCGGTCTTCCAGATAGATGACAGACAGGTGGTCTCGGTTGTCATAACATCGATACCGATACGGAAGTCAGCGCTTAATTTGCTTACACCAGGTCCTACGAATTCCATTACTTTATTGTTAACATAGCCATTTCCAAATGTTGCACCGATGATTGCAAGTGCTACGTCCTGTGGTCCGACACCTTTCATTGGTTCGCCGTCTAAGTAGATTCCGACTATGCCCGGCATCTTGATATCATAAGTCTTATTCAGAAGCTGTTTTACAAGCTCCGGTCCGCCTTCTCCCATAGCCATGGTTCCGAGTGCTCCGTAACGGGTGTGGCTGTCTGATCCTAAGATCATCTTGCCGCCGCCGGCTAACATCTCACGAGCAAATTGATGGATGACTGCCTGATGAGGCGGTACATAGACTCCACCGTATTTCTTCGCGCAGGTAAGACCAAACATGTGGTCATCTTCGTTGATGGTTCCTCCAACCGCACAAAGTGAGTTATGACAGTTCGTAAGTACATAAGGAATCGGGAATTTTTCAAGTCCGGATGCTCTGGCCGTCTGAATAATTCCGACAAATGTAATGTCATGGGACGTCAGCTTATCGAACTTAATCTGCAGACGATTCATATTTCCTGAGGTATTATGCGCTGCCAGAATGTTATATGCCATCGTATTCTTTGCAGCTTCCTGTGGAGTCACATCTTTACCTGTCTTTGCAGCAACTGCTTCTTTTTCTTCCACAATCTCTGTTCCATTCAGTAAATAGACTCCCTTGTCATATAATTTCAGCATGTTTTGTCCTCCTACTATCGTGTTATAAATATATTGAAATGTCTGAATTCAGACACTTTCTAACAAAATTACTGTTTCATATATTTCATATGATCCGCTACCATCATAGCAATCTTGAATGTCAGTGCATCATCAAATACACGAACATCCAGTCCAGTCTTCTTCTGAATCTTCTCCAGACGGTACACCAGTGTATTTCTATGCACATACAGGCGCCTTGCCGTCTCTGATATATTCAGATTATTATCAAAAAATGTATATACCGTCGTCAGTTCTTCTTCTTCGAAAATATCTGCTTTGCCATCTTCGAACACTTCATTCAGGAACATCTCACAGAGTGATGCCGGAAGCTGATGGATCAGACGCCCGATCCCAAGTTCATTGTATGCAAGAATTTTCTTCTCTACATAGAATACTCTTCCAACCTCCAGTGCCATATCTGCTTCCTTATATGATCTGGATACATCCTTTAACTCCTCTACAATTGTTCCATATGCTGCTCTTACACTTACCATAGCTTCCATGTTCAGTGTTGTGACCAGCTCTTTGGCGATCTGTTCTACCTGCGGATAGTCATCGGTCGACTGCAGTGATTTTACCAGAATGATATGTTTTTCATCAATTGCGGTTACGAAATCCTTCGTTCCCGTCGCATACAGACCTTTCAGGGTTTCCTGTACCAGAATGTCTCCTTCATTCTTCGGTTCGATTACAAATACAACCCTCTTAATTTCTGCCGGAATCTTCATCTTCTTTGCCTGATTATAGATATCGACCAGAAGCAGGTTATCCAGAAGCAGATTCTGAATGAACCGGTTCTTATCCATCCGTTCTTTGTATGCATAAAGAAGATTCCTAAGCTGGCTTGCTCCCATGCGCCCCGCCAGTTCCATACCATCTGCATTTCCCTTCAGCATCAGTATATAAGTCGGATCACTGTCCTCATAGATGCGGAACATTCCCATCTCATCCAGGATCATCTCATCCGGCTCTTCTTCATCATCACGGAAATCCTGAATCTGAAGCTCATACTCTGTCAGATTCTCATTCGTCCTTACAAGACAAAGTCCCTGCATATCCCATATTGCACAGTCAAATCCGGTGATCTCCCTGATATCCTGCGCTGTTTTGTGTAATATCTGATTTGATAACACTCATTGTCCTCCATTTCCTGTCCGCAATACTGTTCTTTGTGTCCTCTTGCATACTTGTATACATTTTAACACGCTAACGAACTGCATTACGAATACATTATAACAGATAATAACGCTTTAACAAAGTAAAATTTTATTGTCTGCATAAAAAATGCAAAAGACCGGACGCTGTCTCACGCCCGGCCCCTCTTATATTCATCTGTTCCCCACGATTACCGCGGTCTTTATTCCTATCTGTAATTACAGGCTAGTTAGTGATTGTAACCTGTGTCTCTTTATCAAATACGTGAATCTTCTCAGCATCCAGAGCAAATTTCACATGGTCACCTGTTCTTGCTGTTGTTCTAGAATCAACACGGGCTGTCATTGTAGCTCCTTCATAATCAAAGTGGAGATAAACTTCAGCACCAAGCATTTCATATACACGGATCTTAGCCTGAATAACTGTATTCGGTGAAGATGTGATAAACATCTGCTCATCATGTACATCTTCCGGACGGATTCCGAGAACAACTGTCTTTCCTGCATATCCACCTTCGATCAGCTTCTTAGCTTTTGCCGGTGGAAGTTCGATCTCTGAAGGTCCTGCTACTAAGTATACTTTATCTCCGACAACTTTACATGTAGCGTCAACAAAGTTCATCTGTGGTGATCCGATGAATCCGGCTACGAACTGGTTGCATGGATGATCGTACAGAGTCTGTGGTGTATCTACCTGCTGAACGATACCTGCGTTCATAACTACGATTCTGGTTCCCAGTGTCATAGCTTCTGTCTGGTCATGTGTTACGTAGATGATAGTTGTACCTAATCTCTGATGTAATTTAGAGATCTCGATACGCATCTGTCCACGAAGTTTTGCATCCAGGTTTGAAAGAGGCTCGTCCATAAGGAATACCTTAGGCTCACGAACGATTGCACGTCCCATAGCAACACGCTGTCTCTGACCACCTGAAAGAGCCTTTGGTTTACGATCAAGCAGTGGTTCCAGATCAAGGATCTTAGCTGCTTCACGAACCATTTTGTCAATCTGGTCTTTTGGTACTTTTCTTAATTTCAGACCAAATGCCATGTTATCGTATACTGTCATATGTGGGTACAGAGCATAGTTCTGGAATACCATTGCGATATCTCTGTCTTTTGGCTCTACGTCATTTACCACTCTGTCTCCGATCTTTAATTCTCCGGAAGTGATATCTTCCAGACCGGCGATCATACGAAGTGTTGTAGATTTACCACATCCTGAAGGTCCTACGAAGATGATGAATTCTTTATCTTCAATCTCAAGGTTGAAGTCTTTCACTGCTTCAAATCCATTTGGATATGTTTTGTTAATGTGTTTCAATGATAAACTTGCCATTGCTATAATTCCTCCTGATTTATAATCATTTTTATTCCAGTCGTTATCTGTTTCGTTCTGATAAAAGTATATAAAAAAAGTTCAACCCGGGTAATGCCCAAGTTGAACAATCTTTTTCTCTTTTTCTATACAAGTTGACGAACAGCCTATAAAAGTGCCTGGTAAATATCTCTTTTTCCTACACCTCTGTCTTTTGCCACCTGTTTCATCGCAGATTTTTTGTCCATTCCCTGTCCGAGATAAAGTTCCATATGTTCTTCGATACTCATCTCTTCCCATCTGGCTTTTTCCTCATTGCGGATCTCTTCTCTGCTCTTTCCTTCGATCACCATGACACATTCACCCTTCGGCTCCTGTACATCATAATATGCCAGCGCATCTTCGATCGTTGTGGCAAATACGGTCTCGTGCTTCTTCGTAAGTTCTCTGCAGATGCTGATACGTCTGTTACCGAGAGTCTCCTGAAGCGTCTTCAATGTACGGACCAGTCTGTGCGGTGCTTCATAGATGACCATAGTTCTCGTCTCATCTTTCAGTTCCTCCAGAACGGCCTGTCTTTCTTTCTTATCCGTTGGAAGAAATGCCTCAAATGCGAACCTTCTCGTTCCAAGTCCGGATATCGTAAGCGCCGTGACACATGCACAGGCTCCCGGAACAGCTGTAACCGTGATCCCTGCTTCCTGACACATCTTCACCAGTTCTTCGCCCGGATCAGAGATTCCTGGCATCCCGGCATCCGTGATCACTGCAATGTTCTCACCGCCTTGCAGACGTTCTACAAGTTTGTGTCCTTTTTCTATCTTATTATATTCATGATAGCTGGTCATCGGTGTCTTAATCTCAAAATGATTCAGAAGCTTGATACTGTTTCTGGTATCTTCTGCTGCGATCAGATCCACTTCTTTTAATATCCTCACCGCCCGGAATGTCATATCTTCCAGATTCCCTATCGGTGTTGCACATAAGTACAATGTTCCTGCCATCTCATACTCCTCCATCTTATGTTTGGTGCCTGCTCTGTATCTATCTGCCCGGTCCATCTGCTGCCATGGACTTTGCGCCGTGATATTTTCCTTACTTACGACGGACTCATTCCGTAGAGTGCAAGCAGTTCCTCCGTATAACTTCCATCTTTCTGATATACAACCAACGGCGGTTCTACCTGCATCCTCGGATTGCCGCCCTTCATTCCTTCGATCAGAACCATATTCGGTTCTTTATCTATATACGGATATACCAGCCGCATACGCTTCGGCTCAATTCCATACGCACACATCTTTGTCATGATCTCCGGAAGCCTGAACGGTCTGTGGACCATATAGAATCTTCCTTTAACTTTCAGTATCTTCGCACTCTCTCTTAAGATATCATCCAGTGTACAAAGTGCCTCATGTCTTGCAATATACAATGCTTCATTCTGATTCTTCAGTCCGTGGTCTCCGATCATATACGGGGGATTGGTTGTAATAACCCCAAAAGAGGCGGCTCCGAATATGGATGCTGCCTCCTTGATATCTCCCGTTACAATGTCGATCCGTTCTTCCAGCCCGTTATAACTGACACTGCGCCTTGCCATATCTGCACTCTCTTCCTGGATCTCCAGTCCCGTATAATGCAGTCCCGGATATTTTGCCTCCAGAAGTATCGGAAGAATTCCTGTTCCCGTTCCGAGATCCAGTGCTTTTTCATTCTTCTTTACTCTGGCAAATGCTGACAAAAGCACTGCATCCATTCCAAAACAGAAACGGCCCGGACTTTGAATGATCTCATATCCTTTGATCTGCAGATCATCCAGTCTTTCATTCGGAAGTAATTTAGTTATCATCTAATTTTGACGCTCCGTTCTTTTCTTCTAACGCCTTCAGTTCCTTCATCTCTTCTTTCGAAAGTCTTACGTCTTTCTTCTTACGTCTTGGTTTGAACTTCAGTTCTGCTGCCGGATATTCACGGATCTCTTTCTCGTCATTATCCAGCGTCACAACAACCTTAACCAGCTGGCGGAGCACGTTAACTGACTGTACATCTCCTCTTAATCCTTCCGGTGTCGTCACATGATCTCCGTTCGCCGGAAGATGGCTGTTCAGTTCTTCATATGTCTCTTCTTCATTCGTCAGACAGCACATCAGTCTTCCGCAGACTCCGGATATCTTTGTCGGGTTCAGTGAAAGATTCTGTTCTTTCGCCATCTTGATCGATACCGGTGCGAACTCGGATAAATACGTGTGGCAGCAAAGTGGTCTTCCACAGATACCGATCCCGCCGCGGATCTTCGTCTCATCACGTACTCCGATCTGTCTTAACTCGATTCTGGTACGGAACACACTCGCCAGATCCTTTACAAGCTCACGGAAATCAATTCGTCCGTCTGCCGTAAAGTAAAACAGCACTTTATTATTATCAAATGTATATTCCGCATCGATCAGTTTCATCTCAAGGCCGTGTTTGTGGATCTTGTCTAAACAAATCTTGAATGCTTCTTTTTCTTTTTCTTTATTCTTCTCTTCTTTTTTCTTATCGTCCTCTGTCGCAAGACGGATCACGTATTTGAGTGGCTGTGTGATCTTGTCATCTTCCACTTCTTTCGGTCCGGTTACTACGGAACCAAATTCCACACCTCTTGCAGTCTCAACGATTACCTTATCACCGGTCTTGATCTTAAGTTTTCCCGGTGAAAAGAAATATATTTTTCCGGCAGTTCTGAATCTAACGCCTATTACCTTCGTCATATGATTAGTTCTCCTTTATGGTCAGGAACAAAAGCTCCATAACCAGATCGAAGTTAACATTCGCTTTCAGTCTGGCTTTCGCTTTCTCAAGGCTCTCCAGGATCAGTTCGATTCCTTCATAAGAGCTCTTTCTCGCCTGTTCTTTTATACTCTGTAACTGGTCTTTGAATACGACCTTATCAATCTCTTTTGTTGCTTTATATAATAAGACATCCCTGTACCAGATCATGATAATGTCCAGGTAGTCTGTGATCTCTAATTTATATACGGATATATTCTTAACCGCAGCAACGATTTCATTTAATTCCATCTCACTGATATGCTTCAGAAGCTGTACCGCTTCTTCTCTGATCTCGTTAAAATGATCGGAATTGGCCAGCATGATCGCACGTCCCATATTACCCTGTGCAAATGCCGTGCACATATCTGCTTTATAATCCGGGATCTCCAGATTCTCCATCAGATACTTTTTGATCAGTGTATCTTTGATATTACGCAGCTTTAACATTACACATCTGGAATTGATCGTCGGAAGTAATGTCTCCGCATTCTCCGTCAGCAGCAAGAAAACTGCATATGACGGCGGTTCCTCGATCGTCTTCAGGATCGCATTCTGTGCCTGCGGTGTCATCATATCTGCCTGTGGGATAATGTAGACTTTGTACGGTCCCTGATATGGTTTGATATCCACAGTGTTATTCACCTGTGTACGGATATCATCTACGCTGATGCTGTTCGGCTTTTCATGTGTCACACGGATAATGTCCGGATGATTGCCACTCTCTGCCTGCTTGCAGGAATGACATTTTCCACACGGTTCATTGTCCCCGGTCTCACACAAAAGCGTCATGGCGAACAGATTCGCCAGCATCTTCTTACCGGAACCTCTCTCCCCGTTCAGAATATATGCATGAGAGACCCTGTTATTCTCTACTGCACTGCTGATATATTTTAATATGTCTTTGTGGCCAACCACATCTTTAAAGCTTCCCATCTCGTATTACCTCTACTATTTCTTCTTTGCATCGTACTTTATCATCATTCTGATATCTTCTTGTAATTCCTGCTTTCTTCAGATTATCCTCCGAAAAATCTTTCTGATCAGCCAGAAATCTTCTGCAGACTTCTTCATAGCCCGGATGATCCTGCTGCTGTTCTCGCACGATCGCGCGCATCAGGCGTTCTTTGTCCTCCACTTCGATATAAAGCGGGATCAGGTTCTCATTTCCATAGTACTCTTTTGTCTTTATATAAGACTCCAGTGTACCGATCATGAGATAATCATTTTCATCCAGATTAATCTGTCCATCATCTATTGTAGCATATTTCCAGTCCCCATACACGGTTTGATAGGTGCGAAGTTCAATTATTTTACCTTCTTCACGGTATTTTTCAAGTATTTCATCCGTTACGAAGTAATATTCCACTCCATCTTTCTCGCCTTCACGCATCGGTCTGGTCGTATATAAAGTTAAAGTCTTAAGTTCCGGAAGATCCTTTCTGATATCTTTGTAAATCGTATCCTTTCCCGAAGAGCTTTTACCCATCATGTAGTATATCTTACCCATCTATCCACACCTCTATGCCATCTTCCGATTGAAGTCCCTCAATCGAAAAATCATGTTCCTGATACCAGTGAAGTATCTCTACCGCTTCTTTTGTAATACGCTCACCCGGTACGATCAGCGGGCTTCCCGGCGGATAGAGGTATGCGTATTCCACGGAAATGCATCCGATACTGTCTTCAAAGCTTCGTTTTTGTATCTTATCCCTGCGGTTCACTGCCTCTGCGATCGTCCACACTTTTTCAAGTGCCGGCTGTCTGCCGGAAAGTGGGAGGTCGGTTTCAATAGCAGCCGGCCGGCCCTGCCTGGTATCTATCTCTTTATCAATCTCTAGCAACGCATCTCTCAACCGGTCCAGACCTTCCTGCGTATCTCCCACAGTTGTCATAGCCAGAACATAGGTCCCTGCCAGCATTTCCATCTGCAAATGATATCTATGAAGTAATATCTCATACAGTTCGTGACTGGACATCGGTGCATGTTTTACGGAGATCACGAATTTGGATCTGTCATAGCGGTCTGTATTATCAGTCTGGATAATTTTCAGATACTTAAGCCGTTTCAGATCTTTGCGAAGTGCTTCAATGCGATTGGCATACTCAGAAAAAATATTTTTATATTTATAATCTGATCTTGCATCCGAATGCGTTTCAAGTGTCTCTTCCAGCATTCCGATACACGCATCGATACTCGCCATCAATATGTACGACGGACTGCTCGTCTGCAGCATATCCAGATACTGTTTCACTTTTCTTCGCTTCACCATGTCCCCGTTCACATGCAGAAGCGCCGTCTGTGTCAGCGCCGGAAGCGTCTTATGAAGACTGTTGATCACCAGATCCGCACCATATATATTCGCACTCTTTGGGAAATACGGATCAAATCCGAAATGCGCACCGTGTGCTTCATCCACGATCAGCGGACACCCTTTTGCATGCACAATCTCTGCAATCTTTTCGATGTCCGACACCACACCATCATATGTCGGTGACACAATCATCACCGCGCGGATCTTCGGATGTTCTTCCAGTGCTTTCTGTACATCCGCAGCATCAATCTCTGTGCTCAGTCCCTGTTCCGTATCGAATTTCGGATAGAGGTAGACCGGATCCAATTCATTCAGATATATCGCATGATACACAGACTTGTGGCAATTTCTTGCCACAAGTATGGAATCTCCTTTTTCAGTTGTTCCTAATATTGCACTTAAGATTCCAACCGTACTTCCATTCACCAGAAAATGTGTCTCGTCCGCATGGTAAACTCTTGCTGCTCTTTCCTGCGCATCTCTTAGAATTCCCTCTGCATGATGCAGATCATCAAAGCCATCAATCTCTGTAATATCGATCCGGTACGGAGATGTCCCGTCCATCAGATCCAGATTTCTCTTGTGGCCCGGCATATGGAATGCATAGTAGTCAGAATCGCTGTAAACCTTTAATTTATCAAATATATTATTCATGCGTATATTTTAGCAAAATAACATTATATTATCAAGCCATAAACTCCCGCAGGATCTGGCGGATCATCTCATCCTTTGGAAGCTCACGTATGGTGTCTTCTTTCGGTATTTCTTCCTGTACATCTTCCTGTGCAGACTCCTTATCGGCATTTCCTTTAATCTCCATTGCCTGCGCATTACCGGCCAGAGTCCCGGTACTTTGTACCTCTTCTTGCAATATATCTTCTGTACTTTTACTCCCGTCTGTACCGGCAAGCCGCGCCGATGCTTTTGCCAGGTTCCTGGCGTTCTCCTTTACTCTTTCTTTTCTGCGGCTCTCACGCTGCATCTGCACAACACCGGAGCCGGATACCGGAACAGATTCTTCTTTTTCTTCTTGCTCCGTTTTGTCCTCTTTTTCTGCCTTTTCTTCTTTTGTATCATTTGTCTCGTCTTTTTTGATCACACTGTCTCGTCGTCCGGTGCGTTCTTTCTGATTTGCCTTTTCATACTTATGGAGACATACATTTTCCAGATAATCTACCATATAGTTCTTTGCCATCTGCATGTAATAATTCTCATCCGTTGTCAGATGGAACAGCCATACCAGGATTCCAAGTCCTGCGCCACATGCACCCATCCGCAGGACAGCATCTCCCATGCCATATACCTGATAACTCAGTCCCGCACCGACAAGTCCGGTTACGATAAGCAATCCCGCACATATCTTCTCCAGCCTGCGCAGCGTGTGAAGTCGTAATCCACAGACTTTATACTCATACAGATACTTATCCACAAATACCCCTACGTTTTCCACCGTATCGCTGATCATACATGCGTGTTCGAATTTCGCACGGACCAGGCGCATCAGCGGGTGGTTACTCTTACTCATACTTCCCGCCGCCTCCACCATACGTTTCATCGTCATACTCACGATACACTTGTCCACCACACCAAGTCCGGTCAGGATCCCCATGAGTACGAACAGTAACTTCTTGTCCAATAACATTTCCAGCATAATAAAAGCCCTCCTTTTGATTTGCATTATACTGTAAATCAAACAGGAGGGCGCTTAATTTCGTTCCTCATATTTCGCACGGAAAACCACATATCATGTCAGTTCCGGGCACATTCTGTGATATTTTAAATTGTATGCCTTTTCACTTATACCTAGATCATCGGCAGTAATTCCTTCATAAGTCTTACACTGTGGGCAATTGCCTTCTTTTCAAACGTTGGATAATCCATAGTCGCGCTGTTGTCAGCTTTATCCGAAATTGCACGAATGATGACATACGAAACTTTGTTCAGGTAAGCTGCCTGGGCAATTCCCGCACCTTCCATCTCTACACACATCGGATGGAATAATGATGAGATTCTTTCCTTCACATCTTTATCCGAAATAAACTGATCGCCGCTTACCACTCTTCCGGTAAATGTGTGAATATCCGGATTGGCTTTCTCATTTGCTGCTACTGCCTTCTTGACCAGTTTTTCATCTGCCGGGAATGACAGTGTGTCCATTCTTGGGATCTGTCCTGCCGGATCTCCGAATATCGTCGCATCCATATCGTGATGCAGTGCATCTGTCGAGATCACCATATCTCCGATATCGATCTGTGCATCCAGTGAACCCGCAATACCGGTATTAATCAATGTATCCACACCAAATCTGTCCACCAGGATCTGTGCACAGATTCCTGCATTCACCTTACCGATACCACTTCTTACAATAACAACATCTTTGCCGCCCAATGAACCTTTGCAGAATACCATCCCTGCCTGTTCTATAGTCTCATCGATCTGCATATCTTTTTTAAGTTCTGCCACTTCTTCTTCCATTGCTCCGATAATACCTATCATAGCTCTATATCCTCCTGTTATTACGATATTTTCTATATTAATTCGTCTATGCCCTATTATATCTTATAGAAAATTCGATTTCAACAGGCGAAATAAGTAGCAAACAGACAGAATCTCTGTTATAATCTGAGACGTATGACAATAAAACAATTATTTACAAAAGCAACAGGAGGTAATAGATATGGATTACAAACCATCAGGAGTCTGTTCTCGACTGATCCATGTAGAACTTGACGGAGATAAAATCGCAAATGTAGAATTCGTAGGCGGATGTGCCGGAAATACAGCCGGAATCAGCAGCCTTGTAAAAGGAATGGACGCTCACGAAGTGATCAAACGTCTGGAAGGAACAAAATGTGGTGCAAGACCAACATCTTGCCCTGACCAGTTATCCAAAGCTTTAAAACAGGCTCTTGGAGAATAATTTTCTGCGAATTTCATAACTACAGAAAAAAAAGGCTACTTGTCCTCCCCTTATCGGGGAAGACTTGTAGCCTTTTATGGGGATACCTTCTTTTTTATGTACTCATACTGCAAGATTTCGATCTTTATTCAGTGTTTCGTTTACTTATTACAATTGTTACTTTTTTAATTGTTTTTCGTTCACTAGTATTGATGCATTACTTATCTTTTATTTGTTTTATGGATATTTGTCTTTATTAGTTTATGGTTTTTTTGTTATACATTATAATTACATATTTTTACGTCTTTGCCTTGTTATAAACTACCTTATTTTTCAATCCCTGCCAACTACATCTTTTACCACTGCTTTATAATCTTCTGCTTGCATCGGACCTTCGGTCCTTTAATTACCTCGAGTTATTCCGTCCTATTGTTCTACTTTAAACATTCATCGTTGTTTTTTTAACTTTACTGTTTTTTTGCTTCTTGTGTTGTGTTTTTTGCTTCTATGCTCTTTTGAGGATATTAATCGATATAAATACCATCAGTAAATGAACTGCTCACGTCGCTGTTAGCTGCATGTGTGCAACGTACACGGTAATAATAATCACCTTCGACGTATAACGTCCTGTTAGAAGTTACACGATTCATATTCAGGTTTTCTTTCTGCCATCCGTCGTAGTAAGACCATTCTGTATCTTCTTCTTTGGCGCGTTCTACAAGTACACCTATTTGTACGCTGTCAACTACATGTCTTGCAATCGTCGTCCCACCAACATATATCTTGCCTTTTGCGAGCTTCGTGCATTTAGAATAACCCGTCATCAAATCTTCACCTCTGGTAATCTTGGTATCATAACCTATTGATTCCTCATCATGGGTTAATTCCGATCCATCAATCACTTTATTTCCTGCAGCTCTAACTTCCTGCATTGACGACAGCGATAATCCTCCGACCAGCATTACTGCCAGACACATAGACACTAATCTCCTCTTCATATCTCACCTCCGTTCGTACTTATTTTTTCGCCCTCATATATTAATACACATAACTTTCAAAAAACTGTCGCATTTATTTTGGAAAAAATAAATTTTTTAAAATTTTTTCGAAATCTTGTTGTTTCATTGTTCCTGTTAATAAATATTCTATACTTCCATGTTTAAATCTCGCAACACATCCTGATTTTTTATTATCTTCAAGTTTATATATTGTTATCTTGATTTCACAATCATTTACAACTTTGGAATATTCCTTTTCTATTGAATCTTCAAAATCTATCCCCAAAGAACTATCTCTGTATGGCATATTAATTATATATCCGATTGTTTCACCATCATAACTATAATACATCTCCGCAACCTGTTTACTCTCATCCAGATTCATCGTATCAAATTTCATATCTGGTAAGCAGACAAATATTTTAACTACATCTGTATCGAAAGCATCTCTTATTTCCTGATAGGCCTTTTCCTCATCCTCACTTGCTATCGTTTTAATTTTCCGGCTGGTACTATTTTTCTCAACTTCTCTATCTCCAACAGCCTGTCTCACCATCCGTACAACTCTTTCCGGTCCTCCCATGCTGGTGATTCCCATTGCCAGTACGCATACGATAACAGCGGCCAGTGCCAGATATATCTTCAGAGGCTTTCTGCTATAATGAACTTTCTTTTCTGATGTATCTGCCGTTCCAACTTCGGCCTTCAGCATCTTTCTTCCGAGTTCCAGTGCTCTGCGGTCTTCTTCAGACAGGTTATTGATGGCTTCTTCTCTTTCTCTGGCTTCATTTTCCGCCTGTTCGCGCTGATATTCTCTCATCTGTTCTTTTAATCTTGCAAGGACAGCCTCCTTCGTTCCCTCAGGCACAACAAGACTCGTATCCTTTTCAAGGGACTCTTCTTCCTCTTTTGCAATCTCCTCAAATTCTCTGGCAATGCATTCTTTCAATTCATCTTTCTCATTATTCATTTTGCTACCCTCAAATTTTTGACTGGTCTTCAAATTTCTCCATAGTTTTGCCACTTGACCTATTTCTTTCAGAAAGTATAATATAGGTATAATCTTTATTATATTATTGATTCGAAAATAATACATATTCAAGTCTGGAGGTAATTATGAAACGTATTATCTTAACCGGTGGCGGCACTGCCGGGCATGTTACACCTAACATCGCTCTTCTGCCACGCCTGAAAGAATTAAACTATGATATTCACTATATAGGTTCTTACAACGGAATTGAAAAAGAACTGATTGAACAGTTCGGTATCCCGTATCATGGAATCTCAACCGGTAAACTTCGCCGCTATTTCAGCGTTCAGAACTTTACAGATCCATTCCGTGTAATCAAAGGACTCGGCGAAGCGAAAAAACTTGTAAAGATTCTTCATCCTGATGTAATCTTTTCCAAAGGTGGCTTCGTATCCGTTCCTGTTGTTCTTGCCGGTAAAAGCCGTCATGTTCCGACCATTATCCATGAGTCAGACATGACACCGGGACTTGCTAATAAGATTTCTATGCCATCGGCATCAAAAATCTGCTGTAATTTCCCGGAAACCATCGAGCATCTTCCTGCTGGAAAGGCTGTTCTGACAGGCTCTCCTATTCGTCAGGAACTGTTATCCGGTGATAAATATAAAGCTTTAGAATTTTTGCACTTCACACAGGACAAACCGGTAATCATGGTAGTCGGTGGAAGTCTTGGTTCAGTTGCCGTCAACGATGCTGTCCGCAGTGTCCTTCCTGAACTGCTTCAGTCCTTCCAGGTTGTTCATCTCTGTGGTAAGGGCAAAGTTGATGAATCTCTGAAAGGCCTTCAGGGTTATGCACAGTTCGAATATATCAAAGACGAATTAAAAGACCTCTTTGCTCTGACGGATCTCGTTATCTCAAGAGCCGGAGCCAATGCGATCTGCGAACTTCTTGCACTGCACAAACCGAATCTTCTGATTCCACTTTCTGCAAATGCAAGTCGTGGAGACCAGATCTTAAATGCCCGTTCTTTCGAACGTCAGGGCTACAGTGTCGTTCTTGAAGAGGAAGAGCTTAATCATGATGTTCTTCTTGATGCGATCATGAACCTGTATCAGAATCGTGAAACATACATTCAGACCATGAAGAATTCTCCTCAGCAGAATTCTATCGACACCATCATTGATCTGATCGAGGCTGTTGCCAGACACTAATCCGGAAGCATTCTCATCTATTGACCTTATGTACAGGATCTGCCATCGGCAGATCCTCTTGCATACTTTGATATAAAAAACAGGTGGCTGTACATCCCACCTGTTTTTTATATATCGTGTAAGCGGTCATACTGATCTTTATACCTTTTTATCATCCATTTTCTTGCTCTCTTTAGTATGCCTTCTAATGCATTTAATGTAATGCCCATTCTCTTTGCGACTTCTTTCTGTGGCATATCCGCATAATATACAAGAGTCACGGCTTTGTACCATCTCGCATTCTTCTGATACAGTTCCTGAAAAATATCAATTCCAAGTTCACGAAAGCATTTTTCTTTCAGCAGTGCAACCACCTGATCTTCCGAACTGTCATCGATCAATGAATTCGGATATCTGTCCTCTGACATCGTAATCTCTGCCAATGGAACTTCACGCTTATGATCTCTTATATAATTCATCGCTCTGTATCTTGCGAACATAAGCATCCATATTTTTATCTGCTGTTTTGATTCACTTCCACACTGTATATATGCGGTGAAAAAGGCATCCTGAGCAATCTCTTCTGCTATGTGATGGTTTCCAGAGTATTTTAATGCCTCTTTGTATACAACACCGAAGTATTCGCTGTATGCAGCCACAAAGGCATCTCCCTCTGTAAACTCTTTTTCCACTTTACGCTCCTATCTTTTATCTGTTAAATTTTCGATAAAACATCTTCTTTTTCTTCTTCTGTAAGTTCATGCATTGTCCATCCAAGTCCCACTTTATCATCTTTGTGTCTTGGAATCATATGTACATGATAATGAAATACTGTCTGTCCGGCTGCTTCACCATTGTTCTGGACGATATTATAGCCATCACAGTCCAGTGCTTTTGTAAGCTTTGTAATCATCTTCTTTGCAAGAATCATTGATTTTCCCGCAAGCTCATCATCCAGCTCATAAAGATTGGCATAATGTTCTTTCGGAAGGATGAGTGCATGTCCCTTAGCTGCCGGATTTGCATCCAGGATCACACGAAAATCTTCATCTTCATAAATAGTAGCTGTAGGAATCTCTCCATTTGCAAGTTTACAAAAAATGCAGTTATTGTCTTTCATAATATTATCCTTCTTTCTCTGAAAATAAATGATTGATTATTTAAACCACCAATGCTAAACTGATACCTCAGAAAGGGGTGGTAGTTATTATGTTATCATCGACAGACCATGACAAATTACAACAGATTATACAGGAACATCCTGAAACAGAAGAACTTTTTAACCGGATTTTTAAGTCTCATCAGATGGATATCAGCACCATCAGTCACGAAATCCGTAATCCTCTGACCCTCGTTTACAGCACGCTTCAACTTATCGAATCACAACATCCCGAAGTACTGGAATTCGCTCACTGGTCAGAGCTTCACCAGGACATCGAATATATGAAACTGTTATTAGAAGATCTGTCTTCTTATAACAACGGTGAACGGCTGGATCTTGCTCCGTTAAGTACCGGCAGCTTTTTCCGCAGAATTGCTCTGTCCTTTGCTTCTTCTATTATAGATACAGATATTGAATTCACTTCATACATACCGGAAGATCTGCCAGTTCTATCTGCCGATTCTGTAAAACTTCGTCAGGCACTGCTCAATCTTCTTCGCAATGCCGCTGATGCGGTCCGTACCGAATCACCTTCTCAGGATCAGCACGATATGCCGGCACACTCCCCACAGATCTCATTGTCCGTAACCGCCGATGCAGATTTGCTTCATATCGAAATCTCTGACAACGGCTGTGGTATTGCTCCTGAAGATCAGGAACACATCTTTGAACCATTCATCACTCACAAAGTTGATGGAACCGGACTTGGTCTTGCAATCACACGCCGGATCATCCAGGCTCATCACGGTACAATTACACTTAGATCAGCACGATATGCCGGTACGGTATTTATCCTTACGCTTCCGATAGAGAAGAACTCCTGATAAAAAGCCGGCAAGCAGGCCTCCTATATGTGCCATATTATCAACACCACCACTGGTAAATCCATAATACAATGTCAGTACGATCATAAAGACCAGGCCTCTGCCGGATATGTCTCCAATCCGTCCTCTGTTACGGATTGCCACATACAGAAGTGCTCCAATGATCCCAAAGATAGCACCGGACGCTCCCGCCGATATAGCCATACTTCCGGTCTGTATATCCCACCATGCCGACAGAACATTCCCCGCCAGTCCACTTACGAAATACACAATGAGAAACTTTACTTTTCCTATGTCAAGTTCAAGATTCCATCCCATAGCTACAAGTACAATCATATTATTGACAAGATGATCATACCCAAAGTGAAGAAACATACTGGAAAATAGCCTGTAGTACTCTCCTCTTTGTATCAGATATGGAACATACATGGCTCCGTGCTTCAACATGAATTCACCATCTTCTGTCATCCCCAGAAAAGACAGGACCAGAAATACAATGACATTCACTGCTGCCAGTAATATCGTACATGGCGCTTTAATCGTATTCTTGTTCATTTATACGCTTCATTACCTTTCGCTTTGTTCATCTTCTGTCTCTTTTAGTATAACATAGATTACCTGAATTCTTAATCATTTTATTCTATATTTAACTGAATTTTATCACAGCTCTTCTTCCTCTATATGCAGTCCGTCCCAGTCACCCCATTTTGACTTCTTGTGTTTATTCAGGAAGCGCTTTACCGGCATCCATAGATTATCCGTCTCTCTCATGATCGAACTCCCCATCTCCTGCTCCGATATCCAGTCATGTTCTCTGGTATCATAATATGATGTCTTTTCCCTTCGTTCCTCCAGCAATTCATCGATCATCGTTTCTTTTCTTATATCCGGAATCTTCGTTTCTTCTTTTTTCTTTTCTTCACATGCTGCAATTAGTTTTTCCAGACTGTAATTATCCTCCATTGTCTCTTTATGCAATAAAAATGCCAGACGAACACATTCTTCTTCCTGATAATCCGCAACTTTTACCATATACTCCGTCAATATATGAAACTTCTCCCATATATCCTGTTTTGCCAAAGGATAATAACAAAAGTAATATCTGCCCTCTTCATAGAAAATGTATTCCGGATCCATTAGGATACAATGAATATCCAGAAGATAACGTTCCGCTTCCTTAAGTACATTTCCTAACTGTTCCATAAAGTGCCTTATATCTTCTGCTTTTAATTTCGCTCTGGCATACATCGCCTGCATTGATACCTTACCACTTACATCATAATCATAATAACTGCTGCCATTAACACCTCTTCCTCCTACATGCAAAAAGCCCTCCGGCGAATTTGCTTTTAACATTTTCATCTGGTAATCCTCTTTATATAATACGTGTTCTTCTATCGTTATCTTTCGTTCCATTATCTGATCCTTCTCATTTTTTAATCCTTCTGATATCCCGGATATATTTCTCCGGTTCCGTCACCGCTGCACGGCTTTCTACAGATATTGCCATTTTCTTTCGTCTTGCAGCTGCCTGTACTTTAATTTCATCTTTTCCCACACTGCTTTGTACTCTTATTCTTGAAAATAAGATACACTTCCTTCCCACCCTTTCTTTGAATAACGCATTTAATTCACTCTCGCTGATTCCATCCTTTTCTCTCACCTTTGTACTTCCCGTAACCGCCGTTTCATATGCGGCTCCTGCAATAACATTCTTGTCATGATAATAAAAAGATATCCTTATACATCCCATGATCAGGAATAATATCATTGGCATCAGAAAAGCCATCTCCACGGTAAAACTGCCCTTTAACCACCTTTGCTTTCTTTCCTCCATCTCAGATTCCTCCTATACATACCCCAAGCAGATATCCCACCGTCAGAAATGGATAAAAAGGAAAAGCAAGTCCTTTCTTTTTTCTTTTTATTACCACACAGATCAATCCGATAATTCCAAGGATGAAAAATGCCGTCATAAGCACTTCCAAAAGTCCCCAGATTCCCAGATATATCCCCAGGATCAGAATTGCCAGGCTGTCCCCATACCCAATCGCTTCATTGGTAATTTTACTGATCCATAAAAATAATATGCCGCTTAATCCACCGGCCACCGACAATTTCCAGTCTACATTTCCCGTCAGTACCTGATAGATGATCACCCCTGCCATACATAGCAGAAGTACATCCCGCGGAACTTTCCGTATTCTATAATCCATCACTGACAGTCCTGTTAATACAGCCATTGCCAGCACCTTGCTTATTGTCCACATCTGGAACAGGCCCCCTTTCCTGCCGCCTCCGATATCGGTATTGCATATATCGTCCGTTTTAAACCACTGCACGACAGCGAACTGTGATACCGGTCTCCCGAATTCGTAATATAAATGTTTCCCCCGTTTCCTTTTACACAGTGTTCACATGGATAGTATTTGCCTCCGTTTTCATTGCGAAGTCCCTCTACCAGTTCCAAATGAGTCATGCGGATCGACAGATCCAGATGCGAACAATGATAATCTTTATGATATACAAGTCCTGTTTCCGTTACATACACCGTATCATTTCCCGTATCCATCCACCCTTCCCGTTCATATCCGCTCCACGCCTTTATCTTCATTTTCTCACTGCATTTTACCGGAGCAATCCCAAATAGCGGCACCGGAATGACTACCTGATACTCTGCCGTTAATTTACCGATCCCGGTTCGGGCCGACATCTTCGACCGTGAACAGTCTATTCCACTGCTCCCGCCTCTTACAATACTTCTTCCAAGCCGTTCTTCACCCACTGCATACACCAGATCATTCTCTATCCTTGACGGCATCAGCATCTGCGTCACACAACTTTCTTTAGCTGCTTTTTTTCCTGCATATTGAAGACCGCTTCTCACTGCCGTATGTACTGCCATCATCTCCAGAAGATACAACATCGTAACGACTGCCAGAAAGAACACCGGTACAGCAACCGCTGCCTCTGCCGTCACGCTTCCTTTCTGTCTGTCATCGGAAAATCTGCGCAATAGTTGTGAGACGGATAAAGATACCCTTTCAAGGCCTGAATAACAGATAGGTTGTGAGGGGAGTAAATTGTTACTCATAATGCGAATCCTGCTCCTTTCTTTGTTTTTTTATTATAATTTTGGGATATTTTTGATGCCTGAAAGGGCATCTTTATCCGCCTCATACTATTACATCTTGTTCTCTGATTCTTTCTACTGATAACCGTAATATGTCCGGTACTGATACTTTATTCCTCTTCTTAGATTACACACTGTACGGATCTCCATTCTTCCTGCACAGTAATCGATCCGGAACGCCGGCTGTCCGTAAATGCTCTGCATGTTTTTCTCAATGATGCCCATTGCCCGCATAGACATGCGTTCCTTTCCTTCCAGAAATAAGAGCATCCTCATATAGTCTTTGTATCCCATACCATCCTGCACATCCATGCCGGTTCCTGTATCTTCATCTGTTCCAAGTTTCATAAGACCGGACAACGATAACTGCCAGTTCGTATCATCTTTTGTAATTGCGGCCTTTTGCCCGTCTAAGAGTGACCTGACATCCATAACGGATTCTCCATATGCCCAGGCAAGCAGGATTCCCTGCGCCGCTGCCTCTGTAACAGCCGGGACTGCCAGGAGTGTACATAAAGTCCCGGCCGCCGCCCTTGCTTCCGCCTGTTTTGTACTGCTCGTCTGAAGATAAATATAATTCGGCACAAATCTCAACATCACAAGCTTCTTTGCCACCGTTTCCAGATTTCCTTTGTCACTTTCCCGGCCCGCCAGAATATATTCCAGTTCATAATCAAGTTCTCCTCCTTTCGGTCCATCGGTAAAATCTGTAAAATGATCTATCACATATTCTCCGAGCAAAACGGACGTCAACGTTCCATCCTCCGGTTCCACATCTGAAAAAGCCCCATATCCGGTATGATTTTCTCTTTTTTCCGGCATCTCCTGTAATGATATCTGTTTCTCCGATATTGTCTTATCTTTCGGAAGCACAAGTTCTAAGATTGGTGAACGTTTCAATTCTGCTACATGCTGCATCGGATTTTCCTCTTCCGGAAGTTCTGCTTCCTGTTCTCCTAAAAGATCCTTAAGCTGATCATTTTGCTTTTCCTCTTCCTCAGTAAATTCATCCGCTTTCTCTTCCTGGTTCTTCCAGAGAGAGACATTTCCCAGATATTTATCCGCCCATGCGATCCCGTACTTATGTTTCATGTATTTTCCAACCTGATCACGAAATAACTCTCCGCTATTATCTGTAAACAACTGGATCCGCTCTATCTCATTTTCCATATCTGCATCGTAATAAGAAAGACGATCCAGAATATTCTGTTCCGTGTAAGTCCCAGTCTCATAACCGCATTCAATGGCAAATACGTCATAATTTTCCAGTAATTCTTTCTGATATTCTGCAAATACACATTCCAATGCCCGGTTCATATCTGCCCGCCTGTAATTCTTTGCCATCTGCACCGACGCACTTTCCACAAGAGCCAGTATCAAAGAAACAAACAGAACAAAAGTCAACGTCAGATAGACTGTAACTTCTCCATTCAAACAGTCCCTATCCGGCCGCTTTTCCTGCACTCTTCGGTATCTGCATAATCTACAGCCGGCCGCTTCTTTCGAATGCATAATAACTTAAATTCCCGAACTTTCACTGGTGATTTTTTCAAAGATTGTCTGCACCAGACTGGTAAGCTGGGATTTGAAGATGATAACAAGCCCAATGAGAACCACCAGGATCAATATCACTTCCACTACTCCGATTCCCCTGTCATCTTTTAATACCTGTAATGCATATCGTATTCTCCACATAACATCTCTTCCTTTCTTATCCTTTATATCTGCATGGTCAAAAAAGCCGGGACTATAACAATGATCAATACCACCGCCAGCATCAGAAACATTGGCAAAAGCAGCTTCGTTCCTGCTTCTTCACCCAGTCTTTTCGCCCGCGCCTTCCGTTCTTCAAAAGCCTGTATGGATTCCAGCTTTAAAAGTTCTGATAATCCCTTCGTTCCTTTTCTTAAATTTTGTGACAATAGTGCTCCAAGCCTTATATAAATCTGCAGATCACATCGTCTTCCAAAATTTTCATAGCCTTCAGCTTCTGTTACGCCGCTGTCCATTTCATGGCAGGTCTGTCTCATTTCTTCATATACGTATCTTTCATTTTCGTCTTCTTTTTCCTTCATGTATCCTTCGGTTATCTTTCTCCATGCTTTCTTTACCGTCATTCCTGCACCAAGATACAATGTCAGTTTGCTGATGACTTCCGGATAATCTTCGATCATCTGCTTTTTTCTTTCTTCTTCTGCCTTTCGGATATTCTGTTTTTGTAATGCATACAGAAGTATCCCTATCATCATTCCCATTACCGTTATAACCGGTCCGCGTTCATTAAAGGGCTGATAATATCTGAGTTCATTTGTGTCCAGCATCTCTGGCAGAATTAGTTTTTTCTTTTCTTTTGTTGCTGTATCTGCTTTTTTTATTGCCTCTTCAACGTTCTTTTTTGTGCTTTCTTCTCCGCTTAGTTTTTTCGGATATACACATGCCACGCACTGATAAGAAGCCTGCTCTTCTTCGTTTGCCGTATAGGTAAGGACTGCATTCAGTTTTACAAGAACTCCTTTTTCAGAGATATTCTGCTCCTTAAGTTTGCCCTGGATATCCATTACGTCATACCGGTCCAGTTCCCAGGAGACCTTCACAGGCTCCCCCGGGATATCTGTGACCAGATCCAGGTCCTCATCCACACGATCCAATGTCTCATTACCGGCCAATATCAGCCTGTCCATTTTCCTGATGATCCTTGAGAATAATTCCTGTACCTCCTTCGCAGAATACTGTCGCTCTGATACCTCTACCGAAGTCCGGACCTTTTTCTTTTTATTTCCGATCTCCACATCCAGTTCTTCCACTTTTTTCCCTTTTCCGTAGTCATTTCTCTCTATGGATGGTGTCATCTGTATCCGGGAACATGCCATATCCGCTCCCGTCACTAATATCCCCAAAGCAATGATCAGGCCTGCTGCCTTCACTATACGTCGATTCTCAGGAGCCTTACTCCAAGATAATAAGCGCCCACGTAGATTCCGAGACATAGCGTCATCACCCCTATTCCTGTTACATTCCCATACAATTCTTCCATGAAATCAGAAAAACTAAGTGACATATAAGCAATAATCCCATACGGAACCATCGACATGATCTGAAATTCATATTTCTTTGCGGCAAGTAGTGTATCAATCTCTCTTTTTACCTCTATCTTATCGCCGATCTGACTGGTTGTATTACGGATAATCCCGATCATATCCCCGCCACTTTTCTTCGCTGTTACAAATACTGTCACAAAGCTTTTTACATCCTCTGACGGAACCCTCTCTGCAAATTCTTCCAGGACCTGTTCAACCGGAATATGCATTCTTAATTTTCTTGTAATGAGAAGTAATTCTCTGGAAATCCTCGCTTCTTCAGGATATTGTATCTTAAGTTCTTTTTGCGTTTCATAAAATGCATTTTCCACCGAATATCCTGTATTAAGCGCCGACGACAGTGTCTGTATCATCTCCCGGAACTGTTTTTGAAATTCCTGTTCCTTCTTTTTACTTTCTTCTTCCAGGAATTCCCTGTACAGCCAGATTCCCGGCAGTATCAAAAAAATAACGGCCCACACTCTGCGATAATAAAGCCAGGCTGTAATGCCGATCATTCCGGCCGTCTTCATCCCTGCTTTTGTGCGTTCTTTAAATGTAATATCCTGCTGCCACAAGTTTTTCGCGGTGAAAAAGTTCCGCAACTTTTTTCCATTCTCCATGGACTTTATTTTCCTGATCCTTTTTTTCATTTTCTGTTACATTTTCATCCTCCTTACGAATCTCTTCATACCGGTAAATCGTCTGCAAATGGATCTGTCCATCCCAATATCCTAATACCTCTGTTACTTCCAGCACCTTCCTGCTTTTATCCCGAAGCCTTCCAAGATGTACAATGATATCCAGTCCTGACGCGATCTGACGCTCAATTGCAGGGAGGGGAAGGTCCATTCCCATCAGTACCATAGTTTCCAGACGGCTTATCATGTCCTTCGGACTGTTCGCATGCCCCGTACTGAGACTTCCGTCGTGTCCTGTATTAAGTGCCTGAAGCATATCAATCGCTTCCGCCGAGCGCACTTCTCCTACGATGATACGGTCCGGCCTCATACGAAGCGCCGATTTGATCAGATCTCTGATCGTGACCTCCCCGGTTCCTTCTACGTTCGCGTTCCTTGCCTCCAGTCTTACAAGATTCTTTATATTCTGAATCTGCAATTCTGCATTGTCTTCAATTGTGATGATGCGTTCATTTTTTGGAATGTACTGCGATAATGCATTTAAGAATGTGGTTTTCCCGGATCCGGTTCCACCACTGATGAATATATTGTATCCGGCGGCTACTAATGAAGCCAGAAATCCCGATACTTCTGAATTGATTGACTGCCATTCCATCAGTTTATTCATTGTAATTACTTCTTTTGCAAATTTTCGGATTGTAACGATCGGTCCGTTCAGCGCTACCGGTGGCAGCACAACATTTACACGAGATCCGTCCGCAAGTCTGGCATCCACTATCGGTGATGCCTCATTTACCAGTCTGTTAGATCCTGCCACGATCTGCTGAATCACATCTTCCAGCTTGTCCGCCGACAAGAATCTTTTATCTGACTGGGATATCCTCCCTGCCTTTTCAATAAAAATATTTTGTGTTCCATTGATCATAATCTCTGTAATATCATCATCTTCCAGAAATTCCTGCAACAGATCCAGTTTCCGGAATGCATTGAAAAGTTCTTTTCCAAGCATTGTCTTCTGATCAAGCGGCAGATATTCTTCCTGTGAGACTTCCTGAAGTACTTCATAGATCAATTCTGTCAGCTCTTCATCCTCCATGTCCCTTGTCATATCTAATCTGGCCAGGATTCTTGCATGGAGCTGCTCTGCTTCTATCATTCTTTATCATCCTTCCAGTTCTTTTTTTATCATCTTATGTCTGACATCATCGTATCCCATCAGATGTAACTCCTCTTCAAACTGGAACATCTTTGCCTGCGCCACCTCCTCTTTTATTACTGCTACATGTATCTCTGTACACATCCTCAGAAGTTCGTATACACCCCGGATTCCTTCATCGATATCCAATATCAGCACTTCATATATGCTCTGGCTGGCAATCTGCTCTATGAATCTCATCCATTCTTCTATCTTTACTGCCTTCAGATCTTCCGACATCCTCATTGGCAGAAGATAGTCAAGCGGCCCCATATGCTTTACCATACCCGCAAGTGCTGCTCTTAAATGCTTCTTTTCCTGTCTCGAATAATAGAGTGCATCTGCGACTGTCTGTCCAATCTCAGGAAAATGACCGCCAATACCTCCATACATCTCGAGATTCAGATACAATACATTATATGTTTTGGCCAGATCTTTCCCCAGTCTCAATGCATATCCGGTCTTCCTGCTTCGATGAACAGGGGAAAATATTCCGATGATCCGAACCTTTTCTTTCTTCACCGTGCCAAGAAAGAAATTCCCCGGTTCTACCGACTCCTGGCACTGTTCGATCACATCTCTTAAGATGGCCTCTCCGGACTGATATTTATTAATAAGTTTCTCATGCGTCTCATGTGCCACGTCTTCCGATTGTGTCAGAACAAACACACTTTCTGCCCGTACTTTTTGCCGCTCTTCCTGTGGATAACCGCTGCCGATCAGAAGAATATCAATCGGTGATTCCTCCTGCAGTCTCAGGGCCTGCGCAACACTGTTACACACCTGCACTCCAAGCGCCAATTCCTTGGTCTTCATAAAAAAATGTGCAAGCGCCGCCGCATATCTCTCTTCCTGGTCGCAAATTACCAGATTTCTGCTTACCACATACTATCCCTCCTTCAATACATTATAAAAATGTCTGAAACGTCTTGCCGATATGGCACTGAATTCATTGAATCTTTTGAATCTAACAATTAGAACTACAAATCAGATACAAGCTACTTCATAACTTGTAGGCTGATTATATACCTGATAATTTATATTTGTCTATGGTATTTTTAAAAATTTTTAATCTTTGTGCAATGTTCACATAATTTGATAGAAAGTTATACCGTAAAGCATGGCAACCCCAGGAAATCCAAGGATTCCTGATGTCAAAAATGTGACCGGATTCATTCCCACACACGCAGAAATCCCCTGTCCGTCAAGAAATCCGTTTACAAAAAATATAATTGCGAAGCTGACAATTCCTCGAACCAGGAAATTTACTGCAATTTTTGTTCCCCATTTCTTCATAATTGTTCTTATTTCTTTTTACTTTTTTTAATTATATGTCCTTTTATCCATACTTTATTCCACTCTTTTATATACTTTGGTATCTACAGAACCCGCCACCAGCAGTTTCTTCCGAACGCATGGCGATACAAAAAAACAGGTCCGGAATTCCTTTTCCAAACCTGTTTTTCATATCTTATAACGAAATCTTAATTTCCCTGTCCGTGCGGTGATACTTATGATAGTTTACTCCTGCCGCATCAAACATCTTCATGGAAGCCATTACCGCAGCTGTACCCTCGTATTTATTACAATCATAGATAACCTCTTTAATCCCGCTTTGAATGATTGCTTTGGCACATTCATTGCATGGGAATAAGGATACATATAATTTGGCTCCTTCAAGACTGCCGCCCCGATAATTCAGGATCGCATTCAGCTCACTGTGAACCGTATATACATATTTGGTCTCCAAAGGATCGTCCCCTTCTCTTCCCCATGGAAATACATCGTCCGAGCAGCCTGTCGGCAGACCATTATATCCCATTGACAGAATCTTATTATCCTGACTGACTATACAACATCCAACCTGCGTATTTGGATCTTTAGAACGCATTCCCGAAAGTTTGGCAACTCCCATGAAATATTCATCCCAGCTTATATAATCCTTTCTTTTATCTCCCATATGTTTCTCCTCGTCACTATTTTGTTCCGAAAATACGGTCTCCTGCGTCACCAAGTCCCGGAACGATATATTTATGTTCATTCAAATGATCGTCCAGTGCACCGATATATACATCTACATCCGGATGTGCTTCCCGCAGATGTTTTACACCTTCCGGTGCTGCAATGATACACATAAAGCGCAGATGCTTTACACCTTTATCTTTCAGCATCTGAAGTGCTGCTATACATGATCCACCGGTTGCCAGCATTGGATCTACGACAAATACTTCTCTTTCATCACAGTCAGATGGCAGTTTGCAGTAATATTCCACCGGTTCGTATGTCTGCGGATCTCTGTAAAGACCGATATGTCCAACCTTTGCAGATGGGATCATATTTAACATTCCATCTACCATTCCAAGGCCTGCTCTTAAGATCGGAACTACAGCCAGTTTCTTACCACTTAACTGCTTACCTGTCATCTCGCAGATTGGTGTTTTTATCTTAACATCTTCCATCTTTAGATCTCTTGTTGCTTCATAACACATCAATGATGCGATCTCCCCAACGATTTCTCTGAATTCTTTTGATCCTACTTCCTCATTGCGGATGTAGTTGATTTTGTGCTGAATCAGCGGATGATCCATAACCTGTACTTTCGACATTGTTCTCCTCCTTGTTGTGCAATGTATCATACCAATTTTTCTATATGATGTCCTGCAGCCTTCAGAAGACGGTTCATGATCGCACTTCCGATTCCCGCAGTATCAAACGACTCACTGTAGATATAATCTACCTGGTCGTCATCAAACTCTCTTAATATCCGGAACAGATTCGCAGCAATCGTAGACTCATCGGCTCTTGTTCCGATACATTTTACATCACCGGATTTGTAATCAGCTACGGTTTCTTCTGTTCCGATCACTCCTACCTTATAGCCTGCTTCGGATTTTTCCTTTGCGCGCTTATTAATCTCTTTTACTACTTTTTCAAGCGGTCCTTCTATGATCGTCAGATCTGCTTTTGGTGCATAATGACGGTACTTCATTCCCGGTGCTTTCGGCACCTGTTTGCTGTCCGGTCTGATCAGTGTCCGGTCAACTGTAACCTCCCCGATTACTTCTTCGAACATTTCTTTTGTGATCGCTCCGGGTCTTAAGATCATCGGCGGCTCTACTGTCACATCCAGTATCGTTGATTCCACGCCAATCTCCACAGCACCACCGTCTACGATCATATCCACTCTGCCTGTCAGATCCTCTGCCACATGCTGTGCAGTCGTCGGGCTTGGTCTTCCCGATGTATTGGCACTTGGTGCGGCGATATAACCGCCACCCGCATCTATTACTTCTCTTGCGATCTCGTCTACCGGCATTCTGACAGCAACCGTATCAAGACCTCCCGTCGTTCCATACGGCACAATATCACTCTTATTAAAGATCATTGTAAGCGGTCCCGGCCAGTATTTTTCTGCAACTTTAACAGCTTTCTCCGGAACTTCTAAGACAATTTTATCCAGTGCTTTCATATTCGTGATATGGATGATCAAAGGGTTATCGGACGGTCTTCCTTTTGCGGCATATATCTTCTTTGCCGCATCTTCATTCAATGCATCGGCTCCCAGACCATATACAGTCTCTGTGGGAAATGCAACCAGACCTCCTTCTTTTAAGATCCGTCCTGCTTCTCTTATAATATCTGTATTTTTTTGATTTTTATCTATTTTCTCTATTATTGTTTTCATGATTTTCATTATACTACACTCTAGTTTTCCACACAAGCAATGATTCCTTTCGTAATTGCATCTGCCATCTTCTTCTGATACTTCGCATCGGTCAGCTTCGCGGCCTCTTCCGGATTACTTAAGAAGCCACACTCAACGATAATCGTCGGTACTTCCGTACGTTTGAGCAGATAGTATGTATCATTTGCTTTTGCCTGTCTTGTATTCGTCTCATCCACTGTAAGAAGGGCTTTTTGCATCTGCTCCGCCATTCTCTTTCCTTCTTCCGAATGAGAATAATAAAAGACCTGTGCACCCCGTATCTGTTCATCCTGATAACTGTTCTGGTGTATACTTACCGCTGCCTGCGGCATTGTTTTATTGATGATCTCTACTCTTGCTTTCATATCATGGATCTTTTTATTTCCGGCCTGTGGATCGCCGAGCATCTCATCTTTTTCTCTTGTCATTACAACTTCCCAGCCTTTTTTCTCCAGTCTTTTTTTAATTTTTCTGGCGATCTCAAGATTGACATCCTTTTCTTTTGCCTGATTCACACCGATCTTTCCCGGATCATCCCCGCCGTGCCCGCTGTCAAGAACGATTATCTTATTTTTCGCTGTTACATTTCCGCTGGATACAAGTTTTTGCAGATTCTTACTGAGCAGCACAAGTACCGCCAGAAAAAGTAACAGTACTGCCAGTTCTATTTTTTTTCGCAAATAAAAATACCTCCTGCAATTCATATATTCTACTATATGACTGCAAGAGGTATTTTATCTGTTATTTAGTTTTGATTAATTTACA
>OIBT01000203.1_pt1 | contig 27862 bp, 19 predicted proteins | sample 1581091 | NCBI WGS metagenome assembly OIBT01 (sample SAMEA3882549, study PRJEB24775) | human gut metagenome | biome: human-associated habitat; feature: intestine environment; material: feces | place: Netherlands | collected 2009/2010
CCCGCCGGCGAGGATGATGCCCTTCATCTTATACTCCTATAAATAAGTTGTTCAGTTTGTTGTATCTGAATGCAAGTCTTCATTTATTACATGCTCGATTCTTTTGGCTACCGAATCCCAGCTGTATTCCTTCTGCACTTCAGAAGAACGTTTCATTGCCTGTTCTCGTATTGAGTCGCTGAGCAAACAGTCTTGCATTGCAAGAGAAAGCTCCTCGATGCTCTCACTGCCGACGGTTCTGCCGTTCACTCCATCTTCGATAAAGTAAGGCATTTCAAATTTGTCTGTGCCGATACAAGGTAGGCCGGCAGCCATAGCTTCGGGGAAAACCAATCCATATGCCTCAAATCGAGACGGCATGACAAATACATCTGATGTCGCCATTAAGTTGCCTAGACATTCGTTGTCTACATCGCCAACAAATTGGACTCCGCGAGCACCTGGTGCAGGATTACCTTCTGGACCGGCAATTATTAATCGATAATCATTTCCAGCTTCAATAAGTTTAGCGAAGGCTTCGAGTACGAGATCTCCGCCCTTTCGCTCGAAATCCCTTCCTGCAAATAGGAAAGTATTTTGATGTCTACTCAACGGATCTATGCAACGTGGAGAACTATTGATACCCCCCCCACATGGTGTACTTTTTCAATGGGCAAGCCGCACTCGCACACAAGGTATTTGGCAAGCCATTTTCCCATTGTAAAAACGCCACGGCATTCGTTATAGAACTGGCGTTGCAGCTTAAGACGCGCTTTAAAGGCTTTAGTTGAAATGTTTTGATAATAAGATCCGGTGTATTTAAACAGTTCGGGATTATCGTTCTTACAATGCCAAAGCCATTCAACAGGAAGATCCTGATATATGTAATGGTCTTCCCCTTTGCCAACTAAAGGTATCTCAGAAAATTGGAACACTGCTGCTGTTTTTAAATCTAAAGAGTGCCTTTTGCATTCTGATTGCTGCGCACGCATTTTCGAAAGATCAAAGTCTCTTATACCTAGACAACTGCGCAGTTTATTGTTTAATCGCAATAAAAACGATTCGGAGCAGTCAGGCAAATCGAAGTCATGCAGCAGGACGTGCTTGCATAAAGCCTGTCTCAATCCATAGGTCGTCCCAGACCAAGAACGCTCCCTGTCTTTGGCCCATTCTGCACAGTACATTAGTTCAATTTGATTTTCCATAAACTGCTCCCACCTGAAACTATCGTTATCTCAATAAACACGAGTTATTGACTTTTGATTTGAGATCATTAGCTTGTTTAATTAATAAACATCCCCCGAAATTAAATTGTTCGATTCAGCCGATAAGAGACAAATGAAAAATGGGAGCGCAGCAATACGCGAAAGGTCGAAAAGACTTAAAGAGATTCCGCTTATTACTAGATAAGCAACTATCGATAGCCTTAACTGAAACATCGGTTGGCAACGAACCCTAAATGATTGAATTAGTCCCCACAGTATGAGCGGTACGATAAATAGAACAGAGACATATCCGAATGTGAAAATAGTTCCTATATAACCGAGGTCATCATTAGAGCCAATGGGGAAGAACGCTTTAAATCTTGGAGTGCCGTAATAAACAAGACCGGTACCAGACGGGTCCTTTTCCATCATTTCCCAACCATGCTTAATTGTGAACAGTCTAACGGAAGCGGTATTATCTATTTGGCCCTGAAATAAAAGGGTTCCATCATAGTTAACAGCTAAAACATCAGAAGAAGCAGACGAAGCGGTACCCATGAGATCCTTAGCAAAGGGTGTTAGGAAAAATATTATTCCTAGGAAAGAAAGAACAAGAACGAAAAGTGCTTTATCGCCGCTTTTAAATTTCTGAAATAGCAAGAAGCCTATGAGGGAAATTAGTACGCACAAGATTTGCATTCTGCCACGTGCAAAAACGGTAATAAACGCAATTGTCAGCAGACAAAGGTAAGCATCTTTGTTCAGTGTTTTTGTTATGCGGTAGTAATTGAAGCCCCGATATAGCTCGATGAAAAACAAAACAGCATCTAAGGCATAGATTCTGGCTGTAATGTGCCCACCACGAATTACCCCTAAAACCTTTGGAAAAAGAGCTGTGTGAGCTAATTCAAATGCAAGGCAATTTAGCATTCGTAAAATTATGCTTGCCACAACAAGTCCAATGAAGATGTCCACCCAAAGGTACTGTGCATTCCCATTATCTTTAATCTGATATAAAAGCGGTAATAATAGAATCGGCAAAACGCAGCTAATGGCGTATGAAAGGACTTGCGACGAATTAGCGTATCCGGAAACTAATGTATGTATGCCGCAAAAACAAATGATGCCAATAAATAAAAAGCCGTACAGGCAATCAAACGCTTTGATCCTCGCGATTGACAGATCTTTAGCGAGGATGCTTAAATCAATAAAAACAACTGCTATTAAGCCGCCAAACGTAAACACTCTTTCATCTATAAATGGCAAGATAACATCGGTTAAACCGCAATAATAAGAAATCAATACTATTAATATCAGTTTGACAGGCAAAACAGTTCGATTTTTAAGCATCATAAACCCATTGTTTCGTTAATTAAACTTATGCTTAAGCTGTCCAAATAAGTCAGATAGATACTTTTTCTGACCGAGCGCAATATTTATTGCAAGATAGATGCCCGAAACGCATACGGCGCGCAGTAGAAAAGAACCAGCCAAATTCCCTGTGATCTCAGGTAACGCCAGTCCAATAGCCAAGCTAACAACCATTGCGATGACTTCCGGCATAAAGTTCATTGCGTATTCCCGAATTGACCTATTAAGAGTCTTTTTAATGCAGTAATACACTGGCGCAATCAACTCAAGGTTGTATGCGAAGGTAATGGTTATAGCCACCCACGTAATACTTCCAAGTGCAACGCCAAGGCAAATCATGAACACCGTCATTAGCGTGTTGATTGTGGTGCTTCTCATCAGGTAATCAGATCTACCCGTTCCCATTAGCAAAGGGGCGTGCGCACCGTTAAGAGCGCGAACATATATCGAAAGAGACATGATTTGGAGCAAGGGGCCTGCAGCAACCCATTGATCTCCGTACATGATAAGAATTAGCTCATTACCACAAGCACAAAATATTGCAGCACACCATGCCCCAAGTAAAGAAATGCATTTTGCCATTTTAATGAATCGTACGTATTGAGCATTTTGATCATGTTGCAAGGAAGCCAAATAGGGATGCATGATATCGGTGAGCGTTCCCACAAGATAGGCATTGGGATAACCGGAAAGTGAATAAGCCTTGTTGTACTGCCCCAAATCCGAAGGCCCAAAAAACTTTCCCACCAGAAGCGAATCCAAGTTGCCGGCAAAGTAACCAATCGCCTGTGTACCAAATTGGAATACAGAGTACTTACCGACTCTTTTAAGCGGGGGAAACGGAGACCCCTTCACAAACCTAGCGGGAGAAGAAATCCAATTCCAAATAAAAACGAAAAACGAACCGAGCACCGACTGTAAGACAATCGCAAAGCAACCTAAACCTAAACAGGCGAGCGCGATGGTAAGTAGACCGACGATAATTGTGCTCGACACTAACCTAAAACCAATCAGGTCATAACGCTTTTTTCTTAACAGTAAGCCATTTGGAACCATATTCAATGAATTAAAGAAAACCGAAATCATCAATATGGCGCCGAGAGGCACATATAGCCTATTTGAATAAGCTACCGAAATAAAAAGAGATAGCAGGAAGAACGCGAATGAAAGGGCAAGGCCAAATAAGAACGAAATGGTAAATAAATGGCCGTAATCATCTTGAGTTAGGTCATCGAATTGAATGATTGCCGAAGAAAGCCCCATATCGGACAAAAGTGAGAAAAAACCGGTAAATACCGAAAGAACAGCGACGATGCCATATTCTTCAGGTGTAAGCAACCGGGCAAGCACCATTGTGACGGAAAGCTGAGCAACAACATTGCACATCTTTGATGCGAGCTGAATTAATGCTGATGATTTAACTGAAAGTTCTGTAGTCTGCCGTTTAAGAAACTTCATTACCAGTAGCACCCCGACTCCACCTGGCTTGCAGCGGCAGGGGTTTCAGTTTTACTTGGCCTAATCCAATGCTCATTGATGTATTTTGCATATTGAGGCTGATCGCGGACCCACCTATTTCCATATACTCCGAAGAGCATTTGAAGCCATCCAGCCAAATGAATAGCAATTTTACCCTGTCTTTTTACATGTGCTCCAAGCGACATGCCATATGCGCCGCAGCCGATCAGGGCAATGTCGAATTCATAGGTGTCGATTTCATTTTCCATTGCAACAAGAGCATCAAACCAAGTGTTGTAGCCGTCGCAGCATCCACCTAACGATTGAACTGCCTTTACTAAATGTAATTCCTTAAATTCAGGAAGAACATTCGGATCATCGAACAAGAGCTCACGCTTCGCATATTGCTTTGCAATAGAGTCGACAAAGGGACTAACAACTAGCACTTTTTTGTTCTTAAGCTGCGACGTCCATGGCTTATTCCATAGAAATGGAGCGTAATACCCGTCGAGATTTACGCGTATCGCACTTGGATTAAAACGTGCGACATATTTTTCGCTGCTTATGTAGGAACCCAGAATATCAATCTGCTGAAAATCGCTTAGCGCTTGTTCAGAAAAAGTCCTAGTCAGTGATATATCTTCTGGAAAGAACCCAGAGTTATTTACGAGAAATTTTGAAGCAGCTCTTCTATCATAATTAACCTTTCCTTGTACGATATCGATAAATGGTATATCTAGTTCATGGTTCAGGTACGTACAGACGGTTCCCAGCTCAGTGGTTCCCCATTTTGAAATAAGAAGTCCAGTACCAGACTCAAATGCACTTTGGATTCGCTCAGCAATGAAGTCATTTGCAGCGGAATCCTTTAATTGAACGTAACGATCGCTGTAATCATCATTACTCGTTCGTCCAAAATGAACTATTGGCTTGTAAAAGGCGCTCCTCACAGTTTCAAGCGCATTAACATTCATTGATTATCCTTTAACGATTTTTGTCAGTACTATTTGGATCTACCTCAAGTCGTTTCTCAACAACATCAAGCGATTTAAGAATCTCTCGATTAATGAACTCTTTCTTGGAAACAGAGTCGATAGAATCGGTAGATGAGCCCTCAAAATGGAGTACCTTGATACTTGGATCAAAGACCATTAGCAAATTAGCTTCTTTACAATTGATTCGCAGCAACATCTCTTCGCAATATAAAAAGGTTTCGGGTGTAAAGGGAAGTTCAAAACGCTGCATAAATTGCCTGGAAAATACGAAACATGCACCCTGAAGTGCGACATCACTTACCCTAGATTTATACTCGTGCTTAAAGCTAACTTCATGTTTAAAATCTTGGACTTGATGCTTAAGCTCCACTAAGAAATTACCAATAAAACTGGACTTAAATTTTTCCTTTATTGTCCGATCAGCCAATTCTTGATTTGTGACAACATTAAGTTCATTACGCAATATATTTCTTGCTTCTTCAACACCCTGAATCGAAGGGTCATTTGGGTGAAGAGCGTCATTACAAATTGCGAATGGGTTTTGATGACGCTTTCTACTGGGAACATAGATGTCAGGGCCCAGAACTCCAAAACGGCAATCGTCATAGGCTGCCTCAATCTTTGATTCAAACGTCATCTGAGTTAGTTCAATATCGCTATTAAGCACGACGATAAAATGTGGATTCCACTCTTTTTTTGCAACCGAAAACCCTAGGTTGTTGCCGCTCGAAAAACCTAGATTATTCTGAGTCGCAACAACCTTAATGTTTGAATCGCCACCGAACTTCTTTTCCAACAATTTTAAGGAATTATCTGGGGAACAGTTGTCGACGACAACAATCTTTGCATTCGGTGAAGTGCATTCCCTAATTGAGTCAATGCATGACACGGTTAAGTTGAAATGACCATATTGCAGGATTACGTAGGCAAAAGACGAGCAATTACAACCTAAAGACTCATTAGCCATTGCTTCACCTGCCTATTCCAATCGAGATGCTCTTTGGCATAGGCAAGGATGTCAGAATGCATTGAATCGGCACTCGAGTCAAGTAACCCCATTGCGTTAGCAAAATCCGCTTTGTTGTTGCAGATAAGCCCTGTCCTACCTTCTATTACGAATTCGGTGAGACCAGGGAGATTCGAAACAGCAACAGGTTTTCCGAAATGATATGCCATTGCCAGAACGCCACTTTGGGATGCCTCGATATATGGAAGCATTACTGCGCGGCAATTTGAAAACAACCAAACAAGATCCTCGTCGCTTACGTAGCGGTGAATCAAGTAAACGTTATTAATTGAATCTAATAGCGCAGACTCACGGGGTGTAAATTCGCCACTGCCCGCTATTACAAGAGGAGTTGTACCCGAATAGCTTGAATAAGCCTCGAGGAGTCTTTCTATGCCCTTGTATTTATCAATTCTGCCAAAGAATAAAAAGAAAGAGTGTTGAACCTTTGTAATGTCGACTAACTCAGAAGGGATAACTGCTTTAGAGCATTTGGGGGGATGCGGGCAAAGTGACATCACCGAGCACTTATTGACAAGTTCGGGATACAGATTAGTGAAGCGGATTTTCGAAGTGTTTGAGAGAAGTAGGTAGTTATCAACATAATTATTTTGATTCTTGACCCATCGAGCAGTTAATAAATCCCAAACCCTATCTTTGATTGTTTTTGAACTATTAGTTGGATGGGGTTCGGGATCATGTTGTGCAAGAACACAATTAATTTTTCCTGCAAGCATCCGCCGCAAAACGACTCCACCTAAGGCATCATCTGTGAAAATGACCATCTTGGGATTTAAATTAAGAATTTGGCGGCAGCAGTCTTTGATTCTTTTTGAAATACCGACAACGATCTCGGATGTTTTCACATGATCAAACCTGACGTATCCCGGCGCATCATCACATACGCCGTGTTCTGCAAATACCCTAACTTCCTCGCCGTTAGCCAACAAGGCGTTCGCAAAGGAAAGCATGAACTGGACAGTGCCCTCTGCTTTTGGCATCGATGAAAATAAGACGATCACGGTTATTCCAATTCGCTATGAAAGATAATATTCCTGAAGAAACTCAGCAGTTTCATTGATGTCAAACCCCGCACGTGCAGTTAAAGCAGAACCGCTTGCCCTATCGGAAAGTGGGGTTTTCAGTGAAAGCGCACGATTGCTCCACTCATTTGAGCTGTTGTCAAGGTTTTGAAAAACAACGCGTTCTGTAAAGCTAGCATCACGAGATATAGTGTCCGATAACAGCAGTGGAAGCCCGCTACACTGAGCTTCAACACAAGAAACGGGCAGGCCTTCATAGAGAGAAGGCATACAAAGCAAGTCCATTGCAGAGTAAAAAGGTGCTGAATCAGTTTGGTTTCCAACAAGATAAACTCGATCGGAAATACCAAGCCTATCAGCTTCGACTTCTATTGAATTACGCAACGGGCCTTCTCCAACCAGTAGCAATGCTGCGTCAATTTTCTCAATCAGTGATTTTAAAATCCTAACCAAGAACGTCTGGTTTTTCACATTCGTAAGCCTTGCAACGTTGCCAATGACAAAAGTGTCGGATGCAATGCCTAATTTTTCGCGGATTCTAGTGCGCTCTTCTTCATTAAATTTAAACCGATTGACGTCAATGCCATTCTTTATGATATGGACGTCAATTCCATGAAGGGTTGCGTTGGGAAACATCCACTCGGATGCCTTGTCGGAGCAGGCAAAAAAATCAGTAGCGAGATTCTCGATACCCGTGACATTCTTATCCAGATTGTGGCGCATTACAGCGCCTTTTAGCCCACCTGCCAGCGGAGTAGAAGTGTTATGTGAGTGTATTGCTCTTTTGGTGATTCCAGCAGCTTTTGCAGACTTAAACGTAGCCAAACTTCCCGTCAAGCCAGATGAATGCTCATGAAGAACCCTTATCTCAGGATTATCTCTAAAAATCCTGTTGTAGAAATTAGCTGCTGCAAATGGATGTTTATTTGGAGATTTGATTTTAAATATTCGACCACCAAGAGAACGAATTTCATCATCGAAGAGGCAGTCATCATCGACTGCATAGACAAAATCAAATTGGACCTTTTCTCTATCAACACTTCGATACAGATTCATTACGAAATTCTCAATGCCGCCCATATTCATTGCGGCAACAGAATGCAGGACACGAATAACTTTGGTCATAACAACTACCTCCAATCAAACTTCGCCAGGATCATGCAGAAAACTGATGACCGTAGGGCCTCAAAATAATTCACCGTTCAATAATCTTTCTATATTTATTGACATACCGAGCAGCCTTGTTATTCCAAATCAGCTCGCTTTCAACCTCGTCGAAATTCAAATCGCCCAGCAACTCATTCGTAATCCCAAGCAGGGCTTGGGCATACTCATCTGAGCCGGATCCTGGAGGAAGCAAGACAGCCGTCTTAGAATCTAGGATCAGGCTCGCGCCGAAGGAATCCGCACATATCAATGGACGATGATGTGAAATTGCCTCTGCGATGACAGTGCCTCCCGTCTCACGAAGGCTCGGCATCGCCACGATGTTCGTCCACCGATAAAACCCTGCAAGCTGATCGCGGTTTACCCGGCCTTCGAACTCGACGTGATCGCTAATTCCAAGGTCCTTGGCAAGCGATTCCTGCCCTGCTCGGCTTTTGCCGTCTCCACAAATTTTGAGATGGAAATTCAAACCGGCGGCACCTGCTTTTGCGCATGCCTCAAGCAGCAGCTCGACACCTTTCCGGGGAACCAGACGCCCGACAAAGAGAATTCGGAGTTCACCGGCCTCGATCGAATTGGGCGCTGGCTCTTCTGATTCCCCTTCAATTCCGATTTCAGTCTTGAGGCCAAATGACTTAACCTCTAATGAATGGTCTTCAAAGAAGCGCTCGGTTTCCCTGTTAGCGAAATAAATAAAGTCAATTGCCTTTACGCGTTTCTTAAAACTCGAGCAGCGAACGCAAACCTCGTTTAAAACCCGACGGAATAACTCGACATGCCATTCTCCTTTTAGATAGCGCCGATACTGTCTGGGCGCATATTCGCCGCCGCCGACAGGGCCAACCACTGTTCGGGCGTTTAGACCCGAGTAATCGGCAAGGGCCCTGAACTCAACTGGCGTTATCTGATGAATGATATCGAAGGGGGCCTTCGCGCAAATTTGCTCCAAAAGCGGTCTAATTGACCGACACCACAGAATGGCGCGAACAGAATACAGCGGCCCCTTGCACAAGCGAGCAAGCTTGCCCAGGGGCGCATAGACATAGCACGGGTAAATCTGAGCCGGGTGAGAATCGATAAAGGTCTGAATCTCCTCCCGTTTGTCCTCTCTCGTCAGAACGGTCACGTCATGGCCGGCTCTGGCGGCAGCAATCGGCAGATGCCAACCAATGGCATCTTCGCTTCCGAGGTTAGGGCCACAAGAAAGGGCGACGTACAGGACCCTCATCTCGTAGCCTTACAACGCCTCATGCGTCTCGTATACGTGCGCATCGGCTTTGGACGCCTCGGACAGGCCATCGTTGATCTTGGCGCACAGGTCGCAGGTGGAGCAGGCGTCGAGCTGCTCCTTGGTCACGCGGCCCTCCTCGTAGTCGCGGACGACCTTGAGCTCGTGCATGTCGAAGGGCCTCTTGGTGAACAGGGCCTTCACCTTGTGCTTGAGCACCCACCAGCCGGGCTTCCAGATGTACTTGTGCATGGCCGGGCTCACCGAGCCGATCATCCAGCAGTTGCGGTCGCAGTGGCGGACCTTCGCGCGGACCCTCTCGGCCTGGTCGGAGTTCCACAGCTCGTCCCAGGACTGCTCGTTGAGGTTGCCCATGACCTCCTTGTCCTTGGTGCCGTTGCAGGGCATGACGTCGCCGTAGGGGTCGATGAAGAAGGTGTCGAACGCCATGTCGCAGGGCAGCAGGCGGGGCTGGCCGTAGATGTAGTTGATGAGGCCGTGGTTGAAGTAGGCGCGGAACCACTTCTTGGGGCTGTTGGACCTGAGCAGCTCGTTGACCAGGTCCTCGAAGTTCTTGGCCACCATGGGGCGGTCGTGGATGATGTTCTTGGCCTCGACGAAGTAGAAGCTGTTGTGCAGCGAAGCCGTGGCGAACTCCATGCCCAGCTCGTCGGAGATCTTGTAGAGGGGCACCAGGTCGGGCGCGTTGAGGTCCTGGACCGTCATGCCGAAGCCAACGTCGGGGTGCTTGAGCTCTACGAGCTTCTTGAGCGTGGCGTAGCCTCGGTTGTAGCCGTTCTCAAGGCCGCGGATCTTGTCGTTGGTCTGCTGCAGGCCCTCGATGGAGATGCGGATGCCGACGTTGGGGAACTCCTCGCACAGGTCGATGATGCGGTCGGTGAAGAAGCCGTTCGTGGAGATGACGATGCGGTCGGACTTCTTGTAGAGCTCGCGCACGATGTCCTTGAGGTCCTGGCGGATGAAGGGCTCGCCGCCGGTGATGTTGGTGAAGTACATCTTGGGGAGCTTCTTGATCGTCTCGATGGACAGCTCCTCCTCCGGGCGGCTGGGCGCCTTGTAGCGGTTGCACATGGTGCAGCGCGCGTTGCAGCGGTAGGTGACGATGACGGTGCCGTTGAGTTTCTTTTCGGCCATGTGGGTTAGTTTCCCTTCTTGCTATCGATGAGCTCCCGGTAGAGAGCGGTGAGATCCTTCATGTAGTTGTCCTGGGAGCAGCGCTCCAGGACGTACGAGCGGCAGTTCGCCTGCATCGCCGCGTAGGCATCCCGGTCTTTGACCAGCGCAGCGCCGCGCAAAATCGCCTGGGACAGAGAGTCGACGTCGCCCGGCTCGCAAAGCAGGCCCGTGCGCCCCTCGTCGACAAGCTCGGGGATACCGCCGATGTCGGTCCCGATGACCGGGGTTCCCAGTGCAAATGACTCGACGATGGAATAGGGCATGTTCTCTCGCCATCGCGAGCTCGCGATGGCCAGGGTGGCACTTCGGGTCCCGCGGCCGCGATCCTGTCTTCGATGCCTTGCCTCTCGGGTCCGTCGCCGGCGATCACGAGCCTCAGGTTGCCGGGCAGGGACGGAAGCGCATTGATGAACGCATCGACGAGTACGTCAACGCCTTTCTCGCTCGAGAGGCGCCCGAAGAACAGGAGGTAGGGATCGTCTCGATCGGTTCTGTCTGTACCGTCGGCCGCGTTGTCCAGAATCTCCTGTTTTGCGAAGTTCTGCATATAGACGACCTGCTGGCAGGGAAAACCGCCCTCGAGAAGCTTGTTCCTCATGAATTGCGAGGGGGCGACGATGCAGTCGATTTTGCTGTACGAGCGATGCAGCTTAAGGTAGTCCGCCTCGAGCATGCCCATACCGCTCTTTGCGGTGGAGCCCTTCACGCATCTACGCTTTAGGCAATTAGAGAAATGACCGCCCAAGCAGGCATCGCACACGGCGCCCGAGCCATCGAGCATCACGTAATTGGGGCAGACCAGGATGTAATCGTGGGAAGTGAACAGGACCGGGACCCTGTGCTGTTTGAGATACGGGGCGTCCAGGATGGAGAGCGTGATCTGCCGATGCACGAGGTTCATGTGCACGACGTCCGGGTGGACGCGCTCGCAGAGGGCCTGGAATTTATCCCTTGCCTCTTTTGAATAGATCAGTGAGGTTGCCGCCGAAACTTTCTGAGGCAGCGACGTGGGGCCGTTGTAGTCTTTTGCGGACACAAAGAGATCGGAGTCCTCGCAGGGGATGTTATCCGGGCCCTCCATAGCAAAGAAATGTACCTCGTGACCGAGGGCCTTCAGCCCCTCGGCGAGTCCGAAGTAGTATGTCTCGGATCCGCCCTTGAGGTAATGGAACTTATTGACCAAGATAATCTTCATCGCGCGCTCCCCCTATAGAGTTCGAGGGTCCGCTCGACGACGGAGTCCCAGTTGTAGGTTTTCTCGACATGCGCTTTGGCGGCGGTACCGAGGATCTTCACGCGGTCGCCGTCGGCGAGCAGGTCTCGCAGCGCGGCCCGCAGGGAATCGGCACTGCCCTTCTCGAACGTCACGCCGTTGCCCGCGAGGACGTCCGCGCACTCGGGGATGTCGCTCGTCACGCAGCAGCGGCCGTATGCCATGGCCTCCAGCAGGCTCATGGGCATGCCCTCGACATCGGACGGCAGCACGTAGGCATAGCAGTTGGAGTACAGCTCCTCCAGGGGCTCGCCGTTGACGAACCCGGTGAACACTATGCGGTTGTCGCCCTGGGCGGCATCGCGAAGGGACGCCTCGTACTCGGAGGTGTCCGATCCGCCGCCGGCGATGACGAGTCTCTTTTCCGTGTCGAACTTCTTGAACGCCTCGATCAGGAGCTCGGGGCGCTTCTCGGGGACGAGCCTGCCCAGGTACAGCAGGTATGAACCCGCATCGAGACCCCACTTCTCCTTTATTTGATTGACCGGCCTCGGCTGTTTTTTCTCGATCCCGTTGGGGATGAACGTCGCCGTGCGGCCGTAGGCGCCCTCGAAGTAGGACTGGGCGGACTTAGACAGGACAATCAGACCGTCTGCCTTGGTAGCGGCGGCCCTCTCCCCCATCTTGATGTACGTGCTGGCGAGCCTGCCCCACTTGGCGCGCTGCCAGTCCAGGCCGTGGATGGTGGCGACGGTGCGGATGCCGGCGCGCCTGGCCAGCGGCAGCGGCACGCAGGGGCCTTCGGCGTGGTAGTGGATCACGTCGGGCCTGTCCTTGATGGCAGCCAGGGTGGCGAAGTACGAGGAGCTCAGCGCGGCGAGCCCCTTCTTGTCGATCGTCCTCACGGGGACGACGCGCACGCCGTCGACGGTGCGCTCGCGGACGTCCGCGGCGTCGCCGGTCATGACGTCCGCGCCGGAGCGGTCGTAGCAGGTGACCTCGTGGCCGAGCGCCGCCATGCGGAGGGCGAGCTCGGTCACGACGACCTCCACGCCTCCCTCGCGGGAGCCGTATCTCTTGTGCCCTATCATCGCGATGCGCATCTAGCACGCACCCTTGCCGGTGATGACCTCGATCACCGTGAGGACGACGATCTTGAGGTCCGTGACGGGTCCGCGCTTGGCGATGTACTCAAGGTCCCGTCGGACCATGCCGTCGAACCCGGTCGAGTTGCGCTCCGTCACCTGCCACCAGCCGGTGATGCCGGGCTTGACCGCCAGGCGCTGCAGGTCGAATTCCGTGTACTCGGCCACCTCGTTGGGCAGCGGCGGGCGCGGGCCCACGACGGACATCTGGCCCAGGAACACGTTGACGAACTGTGGGAACTCGTCGATGGAGTGCTTGCGGATGAACTTGCCGATCTTCGTTACGCGGGGGTCTTCCCTCATCTTGAACATGGCGCCGGCGATCTCGTTTCGCCCCTTGAGCTCGGCGAGGCGCTCGTCGGCGTCCTTGTACATGGAGCGGAACTTCCACATGCGGAAGGTGGACAGCCTGCCGTCGCGGTGGGTCTGCCCTACGCGGATCTGGCTGTAGAACGGGTTGCCCTCGCTCTCCATGCGGATGGCCGCGGCGAGCACCAGGCTGGGTATGGCGATGACGGCCAGCACGCAGCCGCTGAACACGATGTCGAACGCGCGCTTCACGGCCCTGTAGCCCAGGCATGTGCGGTCCCAGTCCTTCACGGCCTGCATGGCCTTGTAGCGCACGCTCACTTCGCCGCGATTCATGGCCTGGGCTATAAGCGCGGCCCGAATTGGAGCATCTGATTGATGTTTGACTTTATCTAACACTAAATCTTTCAAACCTACGTCCCCGACCCGGGGATCCTCCCTGTCCCGAAAACTCGCCTGTTGTCAGGCAATCCCCCTATTTAGGTTTCGCATCACACGTTGCTCGGCCGTAAGCACCGCAAGTCCGACGCGAGTCGTTACGCGTCGACCACAAAGATCAACTTCAAGAAAAGCCATGTTTTTTGCGTCTATTGACTTCTTTAATGAGACCCTCGTGGCCCAGCAGCGGACCTGCTGTCACTACGACCTGATCACCGTCTTTTAGGGCCTCGCTCATGGGGACTACGCGGTCTCCCCTGTGCGTAAAGCCGCCAATAAGCTGGACCTCTTCTTTTGCAAGCGGCACAAACTGACCGTCCTGGGATAGCACCCGGGCAAAGTCGTCCATGCGCAGCAGATACTGTTGCACGGTGCGGGGATCTGCCGTGTCGCAGATAAGATAACCGGGAAAGAGCGGCTTGGTCGTATTGACCCATTCGCCGTGTACTTTAATCTCGGTTTGAAATTGGGGGTAAAAGAGCTCCTGCATGGCACCAGCCGGCACCACGCGCTCGATGCGCTCGCGCATTACGTCTTCGCGACCGTTAATGACCTGGATCACATACCACACGAGCACCACCCCCTTGCTGTCTTACGTGTGGCTCACGGGGTTTGGGTATGGCTACGCCAGGGCGCTTGTGCGCGAAGGCGCTCCATATTCAAACCCTGAGCCCAGTTAGACAAGCACGTGGCTCTGCCCCACCGTGAACGGTATGTATACGTGCAGTGGCTAGAGACGCGGACGTGTATCGCAAAAATGACCGCGACTCCAGCTGGCTGCGTGCGATCCAGTCAAGCGGGAACAAAACTGGAGCGCACGCAAACAGCTGTAGGACTGCTGCGAATTGTCATGAAATATCGATTCGATAGAACAGCTTGCACATAGACAAGAACAATTCATTCGATGCGATACGCATGACTACGCTATTGGAGCTCGTGGTTTTTCTGGCACCGCCGTTACGGCCGGATGCTGATCTGCCCTGTGCTTCACGACCAGTTAAGTCGTGAGCACAGTTGAACCCATGTAACGATAGATATGCTAGCACAAGGTGGCTAGAAACCGATTTAGGCCGCGCGCGGCAACATATCATTCATTTGCAGTGCTTAAGGGGATTATTTTGCAAACTTGTTCACATTGACGCAGGTTTATGCGGGTGTAGTTGTTGGCACGCACCGCCCGAGCTACAACGCTGACGGCGGGAAATGCAAAAAGGAATTACGTCGGGTTAACAAACTAAGTACAGAAGTGGGAAATAAATTGCGCAACTTTTTTGGGTGTGGGTGCCGGTGTGACATCACTTTGGTTTGCGAGGTGGCTGCATATGAAAAAAGCCTCCGGTTACCCGAAGGCTCTGCATTAACGGTGGTGGAGACGAGGGGAATCGAACCCCTGACCTCTTGACTGCCAGTCAAGCGCTCTCCCAGCTGAGCTACGCCCCCGTGACGTGGAGATACTATAGGGGAAGATCTTCGGGGATGCAAGGGGGAATTTTGGATTGATTATCCACCGTCCCGATAAAACCCTGATGCGATGGCCTTTACTTGTAGAGATAAGCGATGGCGGTGCCGGTGTGGACTTGAATCTTGGCCGTTGACCTGACGACGTTGCTGATGCCCGTGTCGGCCAACAAGCCCAGGGGGCTGCGATCTAGTTCCCACTCTAGACCGTGTTCGCTTACCTCGGTGTTGGGAGCTATGGCGATGATGGAGAACGTCTTGCCCTCGGCGTCCTCGATGGTCCACGACTCGCCTGCGTGAAGGATGCGGGCGACCACCTTGTCCTCGGCGATCCAGATGGGGGCGTCTTCGTAGCCTGCGAGCAGCCCCAGTACGGAAAGCGACATATCCGGGCGTCCACCAGTGGCGCAGGTCGCAACCACTTCGGCACCCGGCCATCGACGGCGGACGGAATCGAGCGCAAGCGCCAGATCGGTATAGTCCTTGTAGGGGTCGTGACGCTCAACTTCAAAGTCGTTGGCAGCATCGACCAACGCGCGACCCGCATCGCTCACCGTGTCGGCATCTCCCACATACACGTCGCAGCCTAGCCCCGCGCCCAGAAGCGCGTCGAGCCCGCGGTCCACGGCTACAACGTGGTCGCACTTCCCCGCCAGTTGACGCAGCAGATCAGCGCTCGCCACCACGGGCGAACCGCAGACCACTAATACCTTGCAAGCCACAGCTCTCGCCTATCCCTCAAACGAAAGCACGCGGGCCAGGTCCAGGTCCTCATAACTGTCGATAAAGATCTCGCAGTTGTCGCGAACCTCATCACGCTCCATACGGCCGTGCGGGTCATAGATGCCCACGCGCTTAAAGCCGGCGGTGCCAGAGCTCTTTAGGCCAAAGACGGCGTCCTCAAACACCCAGGAGCGCCCAAACTTGTGCCCATGGCGCTCCTCCAGGCGACGCAGTGCCAGCTCGTACACATCGGGGAACTGCTTGGAGCGACCCGCCTCGCCCGTGGTGGTCACAAACTCCATGTAGGCATCGAGCCCAGCGCCCGCAAGCGCAGACTTAACCAGCTCGGCTGGCGTGGACGTGGCAACGCACATGGCAATACCGGCCTCCTTCGCCTGCTTGAGAAATGCAAGCAGGCCCTCGCGCGGCGGCACCTTGGAGTAGCCGTCGATCAGGATGTCGCTCAGCTCGCGGTAGAGCTCCTCGCCATTTGCGCCAATGCCCCAGGTGTCATGGTAGGCCTGGCACTCGTCCTCGAGCGACAAATGCTCAAACTGGGCAAAATCGTCGACCGTCACGTCAACTCCGTGGCGGTGCAATAACTCGGGCTGGGCATAGGCCCAAACGGGGGTGCTATTAACCAGCGTGCCGTCGCAATCGAAAATAAAAGCAACACTCGGGGCAGCGATGTGGTTCATAAACGAGCCTTTCGATGTCAAATGGTAAACAACCTGCTAAAAACGTTTTATCAAACGTCAACCTAACAATCTAAAAACGCTAATTGGTAAAACTGTCAAGAGTTTTACCATGGCAATTCTGCCAGTGGTATAAACATGTCGCTTACCGATTAAACGCCCCCGCAAATCCGCTTTCGTTCATAAAACTAACGTACAGGTGTTATCGTAGTTTTTGCCGAAAGTTCCACCGAGCACGCGAGGTGGAACGAATCATAGAACTATCGCCGTCCCTTCGATTCGTGCAGCCTTGGACCTTTCGCATCTAGTCACCAAGGCAACACGCTGCCGCGTCATGATGGGATCAAACGTGAGCGATACAAAGCTAAAGCCAACGGCTAAAAAGCCCGCAACCCGCAAACCGGTTCCGCACGCACCGGAGCTCTCCAAGGACGATGTCTACCTGTTTGGCATTGGAATGTGGGAGCGCAGCTGGGAAAAGATGGGCGCGCATCCCGACACGCAAAACCGTACGCGCGGCTGGCGTTTTTGCGTTTGGGCGCCCGACGTAAAGAGCGTTCACGTCATTGGCGAATTTAACGACTGGGATGAGGAGGCCAACCCGCTGGTGCCCGTGCATACGAGCGCTATTTGGGAAGGCTTTATTCCTGGCGCCGAGCAGGGTCAGCTCTATAAATACCTTATCGAAACCAATGAGGGCGAAAAGCTCTACAAGGCCGATCCGTATGCTTTTAAGGCAGAGTGCCCTCCGGGAACGGCGAGCGTGCTGTGGACCCTCGATGGCTATAAGTGGAACGACGCCGCGTGGCTCAAGCGCCGCGCCGACCACAACCACATGTCGCAGCCGCTCAACATCTACGAGGTGCATATTGGCTCGTGGAAGCGCCACGGCGACGCGCCGCAGGGCGAGCCCGACGAGTACGGCAACTACCCCGGTCCCATGGATCCCTTCCCCGCGCAGCGCGGCGAGTTCTACACCTATGACGACCTGTCGGTGGAGCTCGTGGACTACGTGCGCGATATGGGCTACACGCATATCGAGGTCATGCCGCTTATGGAGCATCCCTTCGATGGCTCCTGGGGCTACCAGACGACTGGCTATTACGCCGCCACGTCGCGCTACGGCAATCCGCAGCAGCTCATGCATTTTATCGATGCGTGCCACGAGGCCGGCATCGGCGTAATCATGGACTGGGTGCCCGGCGGTTTTTGCGCTGACTCCCACGGCCTAGCCACCTTTAACGGCCACATGCTGTTTGAGCACGAGATTCACCCCAACTGGGGCACGCGCAAGTTCGATTTCGCCCGCGGCGAGGTCCGCTCCTTCCTGGTCTCCAACGTGCTGTACTGGCTCGAGAACTTCCACGTGGACGGCATACGCATGGACGGCGTGTCCAGCATGCTGTACCTCAACTTTGGCATCGACGATCCCGGCCAAAAGAAGTTCAACAAATACGGTACCGAGGAGGACTTGGACGCCAGCGCATTTATCCGTCAGGTCAACTGCGCCGTTGAGGCACACTACCCCGACGTGATGATGATGGCCGAGGAGTCCACCGCGTGGCCGCTCGTCACCTATCCGCCACAGGATGGCGGCCTGGGCTTCCACTACAAGTGGGACATGGGCTGGATGAACGACACCCTGCACTACATGCAGACCGATTTTCCGTGGCGCCCCGGCAACCACGGTCTGCTCACGTTCTCCATTATGTACGCCTTTACCGAGAACTTCATCTGCCCGCTGAGCCACGACGAGGTCGTGCACGGCAAGTGCTCGCTCATCGGACGCATGCCGGGCGACTGGTGGCGCCAGTTTGCCGGCCTGCGCACGCTGGCTTTCTACCAGATGACGCACCCCGGTGCCAAGCTCAACTTTATGGGCAACGAGATCGGCCAGTTTATTGAGTGGCGCTACTACGAGTCCATCCAGTGGTTCCTGACCGAGGAGTACGAGACCCATCGTCATCATCAGGCGTTTATCAAGGCGCTCAACCACCTGTACACCGCCGAGCCGGCCCTGTACGAGCGCGGCTACACCGACGACGGCTTTACCTGGATCGACGCGGATAACTCCAAGCAGTCCATCGTGAGCTTTGTGCGTCAGGGCGAGAATGTCGATGACGATTTGGTGATCCTGATCAACTTTGACCCGGCGAGCTACGAGAGCTTCCGCGTGGGCGTGCCGCGCGAGGGCGACTGGGAGGTCATCTTCGATTCCGACCGTCCCGAGTTTGGCGGCAGCGGCTATGCTGGCGAGGAACCCTACACCTGCTCGAGCGAGCCCTATCCCTGGAACGGGCAGATGGACTCCATCGAGATGAAGGTGCCCGGCCTGGCAGGCGTGGTGCTCAAACGCCGCGGTCCCAGCAGCTACAAGCCGCCGGTGGTCGAGAAGCCCAAGAAGGCGACGCGCAAGCGCACGTCCTCGGTGAAGCCCAAGCCTGCGGCCGTCAAGAAGACTCCGGCAAAGGCGAAGACTGCCAAGTCTGCCACCAAGCCCGCTTCCAAGACCACGGCCAAAAAGGCAGCCACCAAAAAGGCTGCTCCCAAGGCCAAGGCAGCTGCTGTTAAGGCTCCTGCCAAGAAAGCGTAACAAAGACGTTACCACTGTAATTACCCGCCCCGTGGGGGCGTAGGATACAAGTCATAACCGTTCCGGGAGAAACATCCCCGGGGGAAAGGAACGTATGAATAAGATCTTCGACAACAAGCAGGAGTTTACCGAACTCTATCGTGATGCCGTTATGAGCATCAGCGGCAAGAGCGTCGAGGCCGCCAGCGACCTGGACCGCTTCAACGCCCTGGCAAAGCTCGTGGCCGAGAAGGCACGCACCGTTGCCACCAAGAGCGACGCCCGTGCGACCGCCAAGGGCAAAAAGCGCGTGTACTACTTCTCGATCGAGTTTTTGATCGGCCGCCTGCTCGACAACTACCTGCTCAACTTTGGCGTGCGCGACATGGTCGCCGAGGCGCTCGACGACATGGGCTTTGACCTGTCCGTCATCGAGAACCAGGAGCCCGATCCGGCGCTGGGCAACGGTGGCCTGGGTCGTCTGGCCGCATGCTTCCTGGATTCCATGGCAGCCGAGGGCATCGCCGGCTACGGCAACGGCATGCGCTACCGCTACGGCCTGTTTAAGCAGGAGATCGTCAACGGCAGCCAGGTCGAGGCCACCGACGAGTGGCTCACTCACGGCTATCCCTGGGAGGTCCGTCGTCAAGACAAGGCCGTGACCATTAAGTTTGGTGGCCATGTTGAGGGCTTTGAGGAGAACGGCCGCACGTTCTACCGCACGGTGGACACGCAGGACATCCTGGCGGTCCCCTACGACATCCCCGTTGTGGGCTATGCCGGCGAGACCGTCAACAAGCTGCGCGTCTGGGCCGCCGAGCCGGTTGAGGAGCACTTCGATCTGGAGGCCTTCAACCGCGGCGACTACGCCCTGGCAGACGCCGAGCGCGCCGAGGCCGAGGCCATCAGCGCCATCCTCTACCCCAACGACGCCGGCGAGCACGGTCGCCTGCTGCGCCTGAAGCAGGAGTACCTGTTTGTATCGGCCGGCATCTACAGCCTGCTCGACACCTTTGAGAAGGAGCACGGCGAGAACTGGGAGCTGCTGCCGCAGTTTGTGGCCATCCACACCAACGACACGCACCCCGCCATGTGCGGTCCTGAGCTCATGCGCATCCTCATCGACGAGAAGAAGCTCGAGTGGGATGACGCCTGGAACATCGTGACGCAGGTCGTGAGCTATACCAACCACACCATCCTGCCCGAGGCCCTGGAGAAGTGGCCCATCGGCACGTTCTCCAAGCTCCTCCCCCGTGTGTACCAGATCATCGACGAGATCAGCCGTCGTTGGCACGAGTCGTTCGACACCACGCAGGAGGGTTGGCAGGAGCGTCTGCGCCAGACCGCCATCCTGTGGGACGGCGAGATTCGCATGGCCAACCTGTCCGTGATTTGCAGCCACAGTGTCAACGGCGTGGCCAAGATTCACTCCGACATCATCAAGAACATCGTGCTCAAGGACTTCTATGCCCTGACGCCCGAGAAGTTCAACAACAAGACCAACGGTATCTCGCACCGTCGCTTCTTTGCCGAGGCCAACCCCACCTACGCCAAGCTCGTGACCGAGGCCATTGGCGACGGCTGGCTTAAGGACGCCTTTGAGCTGGAGAAGCTCAAGGAGTTCCAGAACGATACCGAGTTCCTTAAGGCCGTGGGTGCCTCCAAGCGTGCCAACAAGGAGCGCCTTGCCGCCTACGTTAAGGCCGAGACCGGTCTGGTCATTGACCCCAACACCGTCTTTGATGTCCAGGTAAAGCGCTTCCATGCCTATAAGCGCCAGCTCATGAACATCATGAAGGTGATGGACATCTACAACCGTCGCATCGCGGATCCCAACTTCCACGTGACGCCGACGACCTTCATCTTTAGCGGCAAGGCTGCCTCGAGCTATACCTTCGCCAAGGAGACCATCCGCCTCATTAACTCCGTGGCCGACGTCATCAACAACGACCCGCGCGTCAACGAGGTCATGAAGGTCTGCTTTATCCCCAACTTCCGCGTGAGCAACGCCCAGCTCATCTACCCCGCCGCCGAGATCTCGGAGCAGATCTCCACGGCCGGCAAGGAGGCTTCGGGCACGTCCAACATGAAGCTCATGATGAACGGCGCCATTACGCTGGGCACCCTCGACGGCGCCAACATCGAGATCGCCGACCTGGCCGGTCGCGAGAACGAGGCCATCTTTGGCCTGACCGCCCCCGAGGTTGAGCAGCTCTGGGCATCCAACAGCTACTTTGCATGGGATACCCTCAACGGCGACCGCGAGCGTCTGGGCCGCGTGATGGACGAACTCAAGGACAACACCTTTGCGGGTCTTTCGGGCAACTTTGAGAGCATCTACAACGAGCTCATGAATAACAACGACCCCGACCTGGTCATGGCAGACTTCCGCAGCTACGTGGATGCCTGGGAGAAGCTCACCGGCAGCTATGGCGACCAGGAGACCTGGAACCGCAAGGCGCTGCTCAACACCGCCTCCTCGGGCTGGTTCTCGAGCGACCGCACCATTCGCGAGTACCGCGACGAGATCTGGCACGCGTAAAGGCCGCGAGCTCCCCTATGCCAGCACGGCATTACTCGACGGGCGTGACGTTGCGCCGCGCCCGTCGCTAATGGGTTTAGGAACATCGATGATAAAAGGAGAAATCGATGAGTAAGAAAGAATGCATCGCGATGCTCCTCGCAGGAGGACAGGGCAGCCGATTGGGGGCACTCACCCAAAAGATCGCTAAGCCGGCGGTTAGCTTTGGTGGCAAGTTCCGCATTATCGACTTTTCGCTGTCCAACTGCTCCAACTCGGGCATCGACACGGTGGGCGTTCTGACGCAGTATCGCCCCTACCTGCTGCATGCCTATGTGGGCTCCGGCGAGGCTTGGGACCTGGACAGCCGCGACGGCGGCGTGTCGATCCTGCCGCCGTACGAGACGCAGACCGGTGGCGCCTGGTATGCGGGCACGGCCGACGCCATTACGCAGAACCTCGACTACATCAAGGCCAACGACCCCAAGTACGTCCTGATTCTTTCGGGCGATCACCTGTATCGCATGGACTACCGCAAGATGCTCAAGACGCACATTGAGAATAACGCCGACCTCACGGTGAGCGTTATGCCCGTGCCGTGGGAGGAGGCCAGCCGCTTTGGCATCCTAACCACCGACCCCGAGGACGGCCGTATCACCAAGTTCACCGAGAAGCCCGATAAGCCCGATTCGAACCTCGCGTCCATGGGCATCTACATCTTCTCGGCCGACGTGCTGATCGAGGCGCTCGAGGAGGACGCTCTGGACCAGCGCTCGAGCCACGACTTTGGCAAGGACATCATCCCCAAGCTGCTCGGCGAGGGCAAGCGCCTGTACAGCTACGAGTTCCACGGCTTTTGGAAGGACGTCGGCACCATCGCCAGCTTCCACGAGACCTCGATGGACCTGCTGGGTAACAACCCCGAGTTCGATCTGTTCGACAAGCACTTCCCCATCATGTCCAACATCACCACGCGTCCGCCGCACTACATTGGCCCGGACGGCCGCCTGGACGACTGCCTGGTCTCCAACGGCTGCAAGATCTATGGCACCGCTCGCCACTCGATCCTTTCGACCGATGTCATCATCGAAGAGCGCGCCGTGGTCGAGGACTCCGTGCTGCTGCCGGGTGCGCACGTTAAGAGCGGCGCGCACATCTGCCGCGCTATTTTGGGCGAGAACTCCACGGTCGAAGAGGGCGTGAAGCTCGGCTCTGTCGATACCACCAAGGATACGGCCGTCGTTGGAAATGACGTCGTTATCGGGAAGGGGGAATGATCCGATGATCAATCGCAAGGCCATCGGTTATATCACCGCTAACTACTCTTCGACCTACGGCAGCGTGCTGCTCAAGGACCGCCCTATCGCGTCCGTTCCGTTTTTGGGCCGCTACCGCCTGATCGACTTCCCGCTGTCCAACATGATGAATGCCGGCATTAAGACCGTCGGCGTCGTCATGCCGGGCAACTACCGCTCGCTGATCGACCACGTGGGCTCGGGTAAGGACTGGGGCCTGGACCGCAAGAAGGGCGGCCTGTTCATGGTGCCCGGCAACGCGTATGGCACCACCAAGGGCGGCATGCGCTTCTTGCTGCGCGATATCATCTCCAACAAGACACTGTTCCAGCGCTCGGACAAGCCCTATGTTGTGATGATGGGCACCAACATCATCTTTAATATGGACCTCAACACCATCATCGACGCGCACGAGAACTCCGGTGCCCAGATGACCGTGGTGTACTGCAAGGCCACGCGCAACGTCGATGACGAGACCAAGCTCGAGATTAACGAGAACGGCCGCCTGACGGGTGTGAGCGCCGGCGTCGTGTACGGCGACAACGCCTCTATGGACTGCTGCATCGTCAACCGTGAGACACTGCTCGAGATCATCGACCACTACCAGGCCGCCGACTATCTGGACCTGCTCGAGGCACTCCAGGGCGACTTTGGCAACATCGACGTGTGCAGCTACGAGTACAAGGGCGAGGTCGTGGGCGTGTTTAGCGAGAAGTCGCTGTATCGCCGCAGCATGGACCTGCTCGACCAGACCGTGGCCGACCAGCTCTTCGATCCCGAGCGCCCGATCCTGACCAAGGCTCACGACGTGCCGCCTTCGCGCTATGCGACCGGCAGCCACGCGTGCAACTCGATCATCTCGGCTGGCTGCATCATCAAGGGCACCGTGCGCAACTCGATCCTGTCGCGCGGCGTTGTGGTCGAGGAAGGCGCCTCGGTGACCAACTCGATCATCAATCAGAGCTGCATCATCAAGAGTGGCGCACGCGTCGAGAACGCCATTCTGGACAAGAACAACGTGGTTCCCACCAACACCGAGCTTCGCGGCACGCCCGAGAACATCCTGGTGCTGGGCAAGGCTCCGTTAACTTCTGACACCACGATCGTACGTTAACGTTGGCACCGCAACATCGCTCGTAACATGTAGAATAGCCGCCCGGTTAGCGCCAGGCGGCTATTCTCGAATTGCAACATGGGAGACAATATGGCTGATTCCAGCAAAAAGATGCAGATCGTGTTTGCCTCGGCCGAGTGCGCGCCGTTTGTGAAGACCGGTGGCCTGGGCGACGTGGCGGGTTCGCTGCCTGCGGCGCTTGTGCGCGCCGGCGCCGAAGTCATCGTGATGGTACCCAAGTACGCCACCATCAAGGACGAGTACAAGGCGCAGATGGAGCATTTCTCTGACTTTTACGTGAGCCTGGGCTGGCGCAATGAGTACTGCGGACTCGAGAAGCTCGAGCACGACGGCGTCACCTATATGTTCATCGATAACGAGCGCTACTTTGCGCGCGACTATCCGTACGGCTTCTTTGACGACGGCGAGCGTTTTGCGTTCTTCTCCAAGGCCATCACCGAGAGCCTGCAGCATCTGCCCGAGGGCTTTGAGTGTGACATCCTGCACTGCAACGACTGGCAGACGGCACTGGCGCCCGTGTTTTTGCGAGAGTTCTACCAGGGCCTGCCGCTGTATGACCGCGTCAAGACCGTGTTCTCGATCCACAATGTGGCGTTCCAGGGCCAGTTTAGCGACACCGTGCTGGAGGACATCCTGGGTGTGGCGCATATTCCCGCGGCCGCCACGCAGTTGCGTTGCGACGCCTGCAGCATCAACTACATGCTGGGTGCGCTGCACTATGCCGATGCCATCACCACGGTGAGCCCCACCTATGCGGGCGAGATCCAGACGCCCGAGTTTGGCGAGGGCCTGGACGGCGTGCTGCGCGAACGCTCCTACGCGCTGCAGGGCATCCTCAACGGCATTGACGTTGCGGGCTTTGACCCGGCGACCGACAAGCGCATTGCCGCCAACTACACCGTCGAGGACCGTTCTGGCAAGGCCGTGTGCAAGGCCAAGCTGCAGGAAGAGCTGGGGCTCGAGGTTCGCGACGACCGCCCGCTCATGGTGATGGTCACGCGCCTGACGCGCCAGAAGGGCATGGACCTGGTCATGTACGCGCTCGACCGCATCCTGTCCGGCGGCGTTCAGGTGGCGGTGCTGGGCACCGGCGACCGCGACTACGAGGACGGCCTGCGCTACTTCCAGGACAAGTACCCTGGCACCATGGCCGCGCGCATCGAGTTCGATCCGGCGCTGTCGCAGCGTATGTACGCCGCCGCCGACATGTTCCTGATGCCTTCGAAGTTTGAGCCCTGCGGCCTGTCGCAGATCATCGCCATGCGCTACGGCACCCTGCCCATCGTGCGCGAGACCGGCGGCCTGAAGGACACTGTAATTCCGTATAACGAGTTTACCGGCGAGGGCACGGGCTTTTCGTTTAGCAACTTTAACGGCGACGAGATGGGCGACGCCGTGTTCCGCGCGGCACGCCTGTTCTGGGATAACCGCGACGCCTGGAACCAGCTGGTCACGCAGGCTATGAGCCAGGACTTTAGCTGGACGCGCTCGGCCGATAAGTATCTGGACCTGTACTTCTTTATGCATCCGGAAATCGAACGCCCGGCAGCCGTGGTTGAGGCTGCGACTGAGGAGCCTGAGGCTGTTGAGGAACCCAAGGCCGAGGAGAAGCCGGCTGCCGATGCCGAGGTTAAGCCCGCAGCGAAGCCTGCCGCCAAGAAGACGACGGCCCGCAAGGCAACGGCTAAGAAGGCTACGGCCACGAAGGCCGCTGCGAGCAAGACCACCGCTGCCAAGGTAACTACTGCCAAGGCATCGACCACGCGCAAGCGCACGACCGCCTCAACCAAGAAAGCTGCCGAGGCCGAGGCCGCTCCCGAGGTAAAGGCCGAGACCGCCACCGCCAAGGCTAAGCCTGCGGCAAAGGCTCAGGCCAAGACCGCTGCCAAGAAGACGTCCGTGTCCAAGACCGCGACCACCAAGAAGGCAACGACAGCCAAGAAGACCACGGCTACGAAGTCGACGACCACGAAGGCTGCCACGACAAAGGCCGCCGCGAAGGCGACCCCGAAGGACGCTGCAAAGTCCGCTGTCAAGGTCGAGGAGGCGGGCTCCGAGTCTAAGGTCGAGGCAAAGCCGGCCGCCAAGACCACCACGCGCAAGCGCACTTCGACGACGGCCAAAAAGGCCACGACCAAGACTGCTGCTCCCAAGGCAGAGTCTAAGGTCGAGGACAAGCCCGCAGTAAAGGCCAAGCCGGCGCCGAAGGCCGCCGAGGTCAAGACCGCTCCAAAGGCTACGACAAAGGCAGAGCCCGCCAAGGAGGCCCCGGTCTCCCCCGCCGCTTCCACTGAGAAAAAGGCTCCGACTAAGAAGACCTCCGTCCGCAAGGCAACGGCCGCCCGCAAGCGCCACTAGCCCACAGACGATCCAAAACCTAATCAAACCCTAAGTAAGGGGCGCTCCAACCGGGCGCCCCTTCTCTATAGATAGTTGGTAAAACGATTTTCTAGGACAACCGTTCGCCGATGGTAAACGGATGTTGTTTATACAGCCTGTGTACAACAGATATACTTACATCCTGTGCGTAAAGCCCATGGCCCGCAGGCCGTGATTCTATTGAACTGGACCGTATTATGAGATTGATTCACAACAGCCGTCTGCCGCAGTTTCGCACTCCGTTTGGCGCTGTGACCACTGGAACTACCCTTTCGCTCTCCGTGATTCTGGAGGATGCCGATCCCGCACAGGCAACGCTTACGCTGCGCACCTGGGTCGATGAGATCGGTGAGTCTCGATATCCCATGACGCACGAAGGCGACGGCATATTTACGGTAGAGCTTGAGTGCACCGAGCCCTGTCTTATCTGGTACAGCTTTATCTGCAATATCGAGGGCCAGCCCGAGGTTCGCCTGGGCGCACCGCAGGGCCGCACCGGCGGCGAGGGCGTGACCTATAACTACGCCGAGGTGCCGTCGTTCCAGGTCACCGTCTACAAGCACCGCGAAGTTCGACCCAAGTGGTACGAGCGCGGTATGGTCTACCAGATCTTCCCCGATCGCTATGCCCGCGACGAAAACTGGCGAGAGCGCACGCAGGCCGAGGTCGAAAAACCGCGCAATGGAATCCAGCGCCGCATGGTCGAGGACTGGAACGAGCCGCCCGTGTACGAGCGTGCCGAAGACGGCTCCATCAAGACTTGGGACTTTTACGGCGGTTCGCTCAAGGGTATCCAAGAAGACCTGCCCCGCATTGCCGAGCTGGGCTTTACGGCCATCTACCTCAACCCCATCTTTGAGGCTGCAAGCAACCACCGCTACGACACGGCCGATTACACCAAGATCGACCCGATCCTGGGCACCGAGCAGGACTTTACCGAGCTGTGTCAGGCGGCTGAGAAGCTCGGCATTTCCATCATCCTGGACGGCGTCTTCAACCATACGGGCGACGACTCGATCTACTTTAACCGCTACGGCAACTATCCCGGCGTCGGTGCATGGCAGAGCGAGGACTCGCCGTGGCGCGATGCGTTTTACTTCCATGAGGACGGATCGTATGACTGCTGGTGGGGCGTGGGCAACATGCCAGCCATCAACGAAAACTCCGAGTTGGTGCGCGAGAAACTTCTGGGCAAGGACGGCGTGATTCGCAAGTGGCTGCGCGCCGGTGCCCATGGTTGGCGTCTGGACGTGGCCGACGAGCTTTCCGATGACTTCCTGGCCGAGATCAAAAAGGCCGTGCTCGCCGAGAAACCCGATGCACTGCTGCT
>OIBT01000216.1_pt1 | contig 26862 bp, 22 predicted proteins | sample 1581091 | NCBI WGS metagenome assembly OIBT01 (sample SAMEA3882549, study PRJEB24775) | human gut metagenome | biome: human-associated habitat; feature: intestine environment; material: feces | place: Netherlands | collected 2009/2010
TTCCTTATTTAAGATTTCTTCCATCTCACGAAGAGATGCTCTCATATTTCTCATTCGTTTCTGGATAAAAGATTTGTGATAAGTATAAAAGAGTATTTTGTTAAAGATATCCATTTTTTATTTTATCTTATGCAGAATACTCTTATCTGCTCTTTGAAAATTCGATCTCTATCTTTGTTCCTTTGCCTTTTTCACTGGTCAGCTCCATATGAGCGCCATGCTGCTGGATGATATGTTTTACAATGGCAAGTCCAAGTCCGGTTCCTCCGGTGGATTTCGAGCGGCTCTTATCTACCCGGTAAAATCTTTCAAAAATCCTCTCCTGATGCTCTTTGGAAATTCCGATACCATTGTCCTCGACACAAAGATAGATTTTTCCCTTTACCGGTTTTACCGTAACATCTACTTTTCCACCTTCGTTATTATAACGGATCGCATTGTCACAAAGATTATAGACGACCTCTTCAAGCATTTCTTTGTTGCCTTCTAAGTAAGCATTTGTTCCATGTATCGAAATGGTAATACCATGATTCTCGGCTGAAAATTTCAGCATATTCACACAATCCTCAGCTATTTTATATAAGTCGATCGCTTCATAGATCACCTTCTGTTCGGAGGTGTCTAACTGCGACAGACGGATCGTATCATTGATCAGGGTCAGCAGACGTTTTGCACTCTTATGGATCTCTCCCGCAAAACGGATCGTCTCCTCTTCATTTGTCATTCCGTTCTGTATCAGTTCGGAATAGCCGGAGATGGCTGTTAACGGTGTCTTTAATTCATGTGATACATTTGCCGTAAACTCCTGCCGCATCTTTGCATTCATTAAAATATTTTTATGCTGCTCCTGTATCGTATTGATAAACGGCATCAGTTCTTTATAGGTTGTGATGTCCTCTAAGTGATCCAGATTCTCTGACATCTGCTCGATCGGCAACAACAGGCTCTTTGTCAGAACATCTGACAGCATCTTACTGATCGCAAGAATCACAAAGATCAGGATCAGGATTGCCGGAGTCACTTTGATAAAGACACTCCAGATACTTCTTGACTCCTTTGCAACACGAAGAATATTTCCATCGTCTAAACGGACTGCATAATAAAACGTATTCTTATCTAAAGTATCCGACGTACGGATTGCTTTTCCATTTCCATGCTTTAATGCCTGGCGGACCTCCTGCCGGTTTGCATGGTTCTCCATTTTTTTTGCATCCGCAAAACTGTCGTAAAAGACTTTTCCGTCTTTTTTTATCATTGTGATCCTGAGGTCATCCACATCAGGATCGTATTCTCCCTGCAGGATCTGATCGTATGACTGTGTCTCTTTGATGACATCTGCATAGGTCTTTAACTCGTCTACAACTTCACTCTTAAATAATTCATAAAAAATAACGGTAGATAAACAGAATGTTAACAGAATACCTACCGCCGAAATAAACATAAATTGAAGATTTATCTTTTTTTTCATCTTATCACTACTCCAATCGATAGCCTACGTTACGCACGGTCTTGATCCGTTTTCCACTTTCGCCTAACTTCTGACGGAGTGTCTTAATGTGCATATCAAGGGTTCTCGATTCTCCTTCAAAGTCTACTCCCCAGACGCGTTCCATAATTACGTCACGGGAAAGAACAATGCCAACGTTCTGGAGCATAAGTTTCAAAAGTTCAAATTCCTTATAAGTAAGCTCGCAGGGCTGACCCTGCACGCTTACTCTATGTTTCTCATTATCAATAGAGATTTCACCTAAGGACAAAATCTTTGATTCGTCCATATTCATACTTCTGCGAAGAAGCGCTTTCACTCTGGAGATCAGCTCCATGACTCCAAATGGCTTTGTCAGATAATCGTCTGCTCCTGAATCCAGCCCCTTTACCTTATCAATTTCCGTGGTTTTCGCTGTTACCATAATGATCGGAACTTTTCTGGTCTCCGGATTTTTTCTGAGTTTTCTTAAAATCTCAAGTCCGTCCTCGTCCGGAAGCATGATATCTAAAAGGATCAAGTCCGGAACCTTATCCGAAAGTTTATGGTAAAAATCTTTTGCACACTCAAAATCCATTACCGTATAACCACTGTTTTTTAAAGAAAATGTCTCAATTTCTCGAATATTCACATCATCTTCTACAATGTAAATCAAAGCCATTTCATCACCTGCTTTTTTATTTGTCAGCTTTACCTATCTGATATTTATTATAATACATCTGATATAAGTTCTGGAAGTCTTTATTATCCTTCTGTTTTACTTCATTCAGATATTCGTGTGTTTCAAATCCATCTTCTTCTACCTGGATCAGGCAGACTGCGATGTTTGAACAGTGATCTGCCACACGCTCATAGTTTGTCAGAATGTCAGACAGGGAAAGTCCGAGTTCAATCGTACATTTTCCTTTGCGAAGACGTTTTACATGATGATTCTTGATCTTTACATTCAGATCATCAATGACTTCTTCTAACGGCTCTACTCTTTCAGCAAGTGCCATGCTTCCTGACTTATATGCCTCTACGGATAGATCCATGATCTCTTTTACTGCTTCGCCGTAGGTCACTAACTCGCCTTTTGCTTTTTCTGAGAAAGTCTCCTCTTTTGCCTGCATTTCCATTGCAGTTTCGGCTAAGTTCAAAGCGTGGTCACTGATCCGCTCAAAATCTCCCATACAGTGGAAAAGATTTGATACGGTATGATTATCCTCATCAGACAGAGGTTTTCCACTTAACTTCATCAGATATGTTCCAAGCTCATCTTCATAGTGATCGATCATATCCTCTAAACGGAACACATCTTTGACTTTTTTCTGGTCATAATCGGTAATCGAATCAATTGCATACTCTAAGGAACGCTGTGCTAATTTTGCCATTTCGATTCCAACATTCTTACACTGGGCAACAGCAAATGCCGGCTTCTCTAAGAAACGTGTATCGAGAAGTTTTGTTGCATCCGGGATTTCCTCCACTTTTTCGTCCTCGGTCTCCGGAATGGTAAGTGTTGCCAGCTTTACCAATACCTTTCCAAACGGAAGCAGTACCAGTGTTGCTGCAATGTTGAAGGTACTGTGAATTACTGCAATACCCATTGGATTTGCCGCATCATTTAAAAATTCAAAATGTACAAACGAGTTAATTGCATAGAATACAATCATGAACAGTACGGTTCCTATAATATTAAAATAAAGATGTATCAATGCTGCACGTTTTGCATTTTTCTTTGCTCCAATAGAAGAAATCATTGCCGTAACACAGGTTCCGATATTCTGTCCCATGATAATCGGTAATGCGATTCCAAAACTCATCGAACCGGTTGCACAAAGAGCCTGCAAAATACCTACCGATGCAGAAGAACTCTGAATAACTGCCGTTAAAACAAGACCTGCTAACATACCAAGAATCGGATTGGTGAAAATCATCAGGATATTTGTAAACTCCGGCACATCTGCAAGAGGTTTTACTGCTTCACTCATAGTTTCCATACCAAACATCAGGACCGCAAATCCAAGCATAATGGATGCAATGTCTTTTTTCTTGCTGTCCTTTGTCAGCATCATCATAAAGATTCCGATTAATGCTAAAATCGGAGCGAATGAGGACGGTTTTAAAAGCTGTATAAAGAAGTTCTCGCTCTCAATTCCCGTCAGACTCAAAATCCAGGAAGTGATTGTTGTACCAACATTGGCACCCATGATAATTCCCACTGCCTGGGATAATTTCATAATCCCGGAGTTAACAAAACCGACAACCATGACTGTCGTTGCCGATGATGACTGAATGACTGCCGTTACTCCTGCACCAAGTAATACTGCTTTAATTGGTGTAGATGTCAGTTTTTCCAAGATCTGTTCCAGTTTACCACCGGAAGTCTTTGCAAGACCGTCTCCCATAACATCCATTCCGTACAGGAACAGAGCCAGTCCGCCTACCATTGTCAATAAATCAAAAAAATCCATCTCTTCTCCTCTTAAATTTACATACTTTACTATTTTTTTACACTATCAAAGCCATTGTAGGTGGGGTTTGTAAAAAACAAGGGGTATTTATGTAAAATCTATGTAAATTTTCGAGGTTAGAAGTATTTTCCTTTGCTGTTTTCCTAGCCCGGATGGTTTCCTGTAATGGAGAAGATTACCCATTCTGCAATATTTGTTGCATGATCTCCGATTCTCTCAAGATACTTTGATACCATGAGAAGGTCTGCTGCCTGTTCTCCATTCTCCGGATTCTGATGAATGGCATCTATCAGCTCCGCTTTGATCTGATCAAACAGATCATCGATCACATCATCACTTTCAATGACTTTTTCCGCTTTTGCCAAATCCTTTTCCACATAGGCTTCGATGCTCTTTACCAGCATAACCATTGCTTCTTTTGCCATGGTCTGCAGATGTTCAATGTTTCTGATATAAGGAGTACCCGCCATCAGGATTGTCATCTCAGAAATATCTGCGGCATGGTCTCCGATTCTTTCCATATCTGTGATCATCTTCAATGCTGCGGATATCTGACGCAGATCCTTTGCCACCGGCTGCTGCTGTAAGAGAAGTTTCAGACAAAGACTTTCGATTTCTCTTTCTTTTTCATCAATTTCTTCATCGAAGTCCACAATTTCCTTTGCTTTTTTGGCATCCTGCTTCATCAGTGCGGTAATTGCCATCTCGATTGCTTCTTCGATCAGGCTGCCCATATTAATCAGTTCATTGTTAAGCTGCTCTAACTGTCTGTCGAATCGGTTTCGCATTATCCAAACCTCCCTGTAATGTAATCTTCTGTTCTCTTATCTTTCGGCATAGAGAATAATTCTTCGGTATCTCCATATTCAATCATGTCTCCTAACAGGAAAAATGCTGTCTTATCTGAGACACGGGTTGCCTGTTGCATATTATGTGTTACCATAATAATTGTATACTTACTTTTTAAATCAATGACTAAATCTTCGATTTTGGAAGTGGAAATTGGGTCTAATGCAGAAGTCGGCTCATCCATCAGAATTACCTCCGGTTCTACCGCAAGTGCTCTTGCGATACAGAGTCTCTGCTGCTGTCCTCCCGAAAGACCAAGTGCACTTTTTTTCAGACGATCTTTTAATTCATCCCAGATTGCTGCGTTTCTTAAAGAACGCTCTACAATTTCATCCAGCACTTTTTTATTACGGATTCCATGGGTTCGCGGTCCATAGGCAATATTGTCATAAACACTCATTGGAAACGGATTCGGGTTCTGGAATACCATACCTACTCTTTTTCTTAACTTATTGACATCCATGTTTCCGTAAATGTCTTCTCCGTCTAAGGTTACGGAACCTGTAATCTTACATCCTTCTACTAAGTCATTCATACGGTTCAGACATTTTAAAAATGTGGATTTTCCACATCCGGAAGGTCCGATAAAGGCTGTGATCTCGTTCTCAGCCAGATTCATGTTGATATTTTTTAACGCGTGGTAATCGCCATAATACAGATTGAGATCTTTGATTTCAAATTTGTTTCCCATCTGCTCCTCCTATTTTTTCGTAAATTTTTTTGCCACAAAATTAGAAAGCATATTGATCAGAACTACAACGATCAGTAATACGACCGCTGTTGCATATGCCTGATTTGTGTAAAGTCCCTCTTTTGAAAGACTGTACATATGGATTGCAAGTGTTCTTCCCGAACTCATGATGCTCGAAGGAATCTCTGCAACCGTACCTGCCGTATAGATCAGCGCTGCTGTTTCACCTACCATACGTCCGATCGCAAGAATGACTCCTGCTAAAATTCCCGGTACTGCTGACGGAAGAACGATTTTAAATATGGTACGCAGTTTTCCTGCTCCAAGTCCAAAACTTCCTTCACGGAAGGAGTTAGGAACTGCTAACAATGCCTCTTCCGTTGTTCGCATAATGACCGGAAGCACCATAATGGATAAGGTCAGCGCTCCTGCCAGAAGGGAATAACCGCATTTTAACGTTGTAACAAAAAACAACATTCCGAACAGTCCGTAAACTATGGATGGAATTCCTGTCAGTGTTTCCGCCGTAACGCGAACCACTCCCACTAGTTTGTTTCCTTTTTTTGCATACTATACTAAATATATCGCTGAAAAAATTCCAATCGGTCCTGCTATACATAAGGAAAGTAAGGTAATCATCAGTGTGTTTATAATTGCAGGAAGCATGGACACATTTTCGGTCGTATACTTGAGTGCAAAAAGGTCTGTGCTTAGGTTTGGGATTCCTTTTACTAAAATGTAGATCAGGATAAAGCCCAGTGCTAAAACCGTCAGTAAAATTGCCAGCTTTGTAAGTAATGCAAGAAGGAAAGAACCCGGATGCTTACTGTAGTTTTTTAATTTTTGTTTTCTTGTAACCTTATTGATCGGTTCTTGGATTTTCATTTCAACATCCATTAATCAGCCCTCCTTCTTTTTAATACGGAAAATAACAGGTTGATCATCAGAATAAATACGAACAGTACCACACCTGTTGCGATCAATGCTTCTCTGTGAAGGTCTGTAGCATATCCCATCTCGATCACGATATTTCCGGTCAGGGTTCTGATCCCTTTAAATATGCCCTTTGGCATTCTTGCCTGGTTTCCTGCAACCATGATAACAGCCATGGTCTCTCCGATCGCTCTTCCGATTCCAAGGACAATTCCTGCCATGATTCCCGATTTTGCTGCCGGTACAACGGTACAATATACACTTCTTTCATGTGTTGCACCCAGTGCCAGTGCACCTTCGTAATATTTATTTGGTACGGCACGGATGGCTGATTCCGATACTCCGATAATCGTTGGAAGTATCATGATTCCAAGCAGAATGGATGCCGTTAAAATACTGTTTCCGTTCCCTTCAAAGGTATTGCGGATAAACGGTACAAGTACGACCAGTCCGAAAAATCCATATACAACCGACGGGATTCCCGCTAACAGCTCAACACCCGGTTTGATAATTTTGTAAATTCCCTTTGGACAGAACTTCGCAAGATAGATTGCGGACAATACACCGATTGGTACTCCAATGATGATTGCTCCTGCCGTTACATAGATACTTCCCAGGATCATTGGCCAGATCCCGAAAATATTATTTCCCGGTCTCCATCTCTGTCCGAAGATAAAATCGCCAAATCCGATTTTCTTCATTGCCGGTATTCCATTCATGAATAGAAAAATACAGATTAAAACAACCGATATGATGGATATACATGCTGCAATGAGGAATATGATCTCCATCAGTTTTTCTTTTCCTTTATATTTGCTCATATCATTTCTCTCTCTATTTATTTTCAGATACTACGGATACCCGCTTGTCAGCGGGTATTGTTTCCTTTATTTGAATTACCTTGTTTTAAATGAGGGAAGGAGCCATAGCTCCTTAACCTTTTTACAGCTCATCCCAGCTTGTTACATCTCCTAAGTAGATATCTTTTACCTGGTCGGATGTGATGTCATCTAATGTGTTGTTTTTGTTTACGATGACTGCGATTCCGTCCATTGCGATTGCTGTTGCTTTTAACTCGCTCTCGCTGTCTTTTAATTCACGGGATGCCATTCCGATATCACAGGTTCCTTCCATTGCTGCTGTCATACCTGTTGTGGAATCACTTTCCTGAACTTCGATCTCTGCTTCTTTGTTTACTGCTAAGTATGCTTCTTTTAATTTTTCCATAACCGGTGTTACAGAAGAAGAACCTGCAACTACGATCTTACCTTTTGCTCCGTTGCTCTCGAATTTTCCATCTGATACGGAAATGTATCCGTTGTCTTCGATTACTTTCTGTCCGTCATCACTCATGATGTAGTTGATGAAATCCTGTGCAACATCACTTACGTTGTCTTTTGTTACAATGTTGAATGGTCTGGAGATTTTGTAAGAACCATCTTTAATGGTATCTACGCTTGGCTCTACTCCGTCTACCTTTAATGCTTTGGTTGTGTCATCTAAAGAACCTAAGGATGCATAACCGATCGCGTAATCATCTCCGGCTACTGTGGTCATCATAACTGCTGTGCTGTTTGCGATAACAGCTTCCTCTGTGGTCATGTCCACTTTTTCACCGTTCTCTTCCTGCTGTACTCCAAACAGTTCGATGAATGCTCCTCTTGTTCCGGAACCATCCTCACGGGATACTACGGTAATATCTGAGCTTGTATCAAATCCGTCTGACTTCTTTTCACCTGTTGTCTCTGTCTTTGCAGAATCATCTTTTTTGTTGTCTGCACTGCTGCCGCATCCTGTTAATGCACCGATCGTCATTAAGCCGGCAAGTAATAAACACACTGTTTTTTTCATCTTTTTTCCTCCATATTATCTTTTTCATATTATGAAATTTTATGTTTCCTTCTCTTTGGAAGGTATGATTTTATTCTAAAAACCCTATGTAAAATATAAAATCACTCTTATGTAAAATGGGGGTAAAATGTAATTAAAAAAATTACACAGACAAAACTCTATCATTTCGTCTGTGTAATCCTATAATTTTTCTGAAAAAATATTTTGTTTCTTAAACTAGCGGGCTGCACAAAATATGGAATGATTACAATGCAGTTACTTTTTCACTGATCTTCTTGATAATACGGACAACCGTTTCCATTCCTTCTACCGTTACATGCTCCATTGGTCCGTGATAAGCATATCCACCGGTTCCAAGATTTGGGCAAGGCAGTCCTTTGTGGCTGAGTGTTGCCCCATCGGTTCCGCCACGGATCGGGTCAGGTGTCGGCTCTATTCCGTTTTCACGGATCGCTTCCTTTGCAATTTCAATAATTTCCATATGCTCACGGATAATCTCATTCATATTGCGATAGCTTTCCTGTATTTTCAAGGTAACTGTTTCTTTTCCATATAGATCCTGCATCTCTTTTTCTATTTTTTTCAAATAATCGATTCGATTCAAAAATTTCTGCATATCGTGGTCACGCACAATATAGGAAAGTTCTGCTTTTTCCACATTTCCGGAAATATCGGTCAGATGATAAAATCCCTCTCTGCCCTCTGTATGCTCCGGTGTCTCGTTCTTCGGGATCTTAGACTCTATTTCACAGGCAATGGCTGCTGCATTGACCATAATGTCTTTTGCTTCTCCCGGATGTACGTTCACTCCATGGATCACAAATTCAGCACTTGCCGCGTTGAAATTTTCATAAGCTATTTCGCCCTCATATCCGCCATCTACCGTATATGCAAAATCTGCTTTGAAATAATCCAGATCAAACAGTTCCGCCCCACGTCCGACTTCTTCATCCGGCGTAAATCCTACCCAGATATCTCCGTGAGGGATTCCTTCTTTCTGGATTTCCTCTACCGCCTGCATAATCGCTGCTACTCCTGCCTTATCATCAGAACCCAGCAGCGTTGTTCCATCGGTTGTGATCAATGTTCTTCCTTTTAAAGAAGCCAAATGTGGAAAATCCTCTACTTTTATATAAGTTCCACTTCCCGGCAATAAAACATCCTCACCATTATAATTTTCGATGATCTGCGGCTTTACATTTTCTCCTGAAAAATCCGGTGCGGTGTCCATATGCGCAATAAATCCCACTGCTTTCTTACCTTCCATTCCCGCAGTTGCCGGAAGCAGACCATAGACATAACAATGTTCATCTAATCTTACTTTTTCTAAGTTGAGTTCTTTTAATTCCTGTTCCAATACTTTTGCAAGCTCAAACTGCCGCTTCGTACTTGGGATGTTCTCCTGATCATCTTGAGAGGTTGTCCAATAAGATACATATTTTAAAAATCGTTTTTCTACTGCCATGTTTTGTTTTTGCTCCCTTCTGTTAAAATATGTTTATGATTAATATTATTAATCGTCAATAAGGAATGATCCATCTTGCTACTTAAGCTGTTAGAATATAGGTGGCAATTGAATATCTTCTCCGTTTATTCTATTATTATATCTCTCATCAATATGAAATCTATACTTTTTTATTTTTATGTTTCTATTCTATATGAAAGTTATATTTTTCTATTTTTTATGCTTCCAATTTATATAAACACTATACTTTTTCGTAAATTAGCAGGCTGCACAAATGAAGTATGGAACGTTTCTTTTTGTGCAATGGAAATGAAACTCAGGAAATCGTGAAGCCCATTGGCGCACACGATTTCTGCTTTCAGAGGTTCATTGGAATGGTCTGCACAAGGAAACGTGGAATATTTCATTTGTGCAGCCCTGCGGAAACAATTACAAAAATATAATTTCAATATCAAACCCTTATTGCATAAAAAAAGCACCATCCCCAATGTTCTTCTAACATCGAAAACAGTACTTTCAAAATGGGTCTTCAGGGGTTCGAACCCTGGACACCCTGATTAAGAGTCAGGTGCTCTGCCAGCTGAGCTAAAAACCCATGCATTTTTTCAACGCAAGAATGATTATATCTCATTTTTTAGAAAAATGCAATAGATTTTTAAAGGATTTTTTATAAATTTGCGATTAATGCTGCAATTTCATCCGGAGTCATCATTTTGTTTGGATCTGACATATCCGGAATCAGCACTTCTTCTTCCTCTTCTTCAGCTTCCTCTGCCGGTTCTTCTACCTGGATAACCGGTTCTTCTGCTACCGGCTCCTCTATTAATGGTTCCTCAACCAGTGGTTCTTCTATGGTTGGTTCTTCCATCAGTGGTTCCTCTATGATTGACTCTTCTACTATTGGCTCTTCCATCAGTGGTTCTTCCATGATTGGCTCTTCTATGACCGGCTCCTCAATCAATGGCTCCTCTATAATTGGTTCTTCCATCAGTGGTTCTTCTATAATTGGTTCTTCTACGACCGGTTCCTCAATCAATGGCTCTTCTACGATTGGTTCTTCTACGACCGGTTCTTCTTCCATCGGTTCTTCTGGCTGCACATTTTCCATAACAGGCGGCTGTACCGGCTGTTGCATGATTACCTGTGGCTGGGAAGATGTAATGGAGTTTACTGCCTGGAGGATCTCATTTCTCATATTCAATTCTAATTCTTTTATGGAAGAACTCAACTCCTGCTGTCTTAAAATCACTTCCTGCAGACGCTGTTCCATATTCTGATTCTGACCGTCTAATAATTTTTCATTATTGTTCTGCAGTGTTCTTTCAAAACTCACGATCTTTTCTAACAATTTATCATTAGAATTCATAAGTGCGTCTGCATTTTCTTTACTTCTGTTAATATTGATCTTTGCAAATGCTTTCTGTGCTGTTAATAATTCTTCTGTCGGAAGCTGGAGATTTTTTTCAATATAATCCATTCTCTGAAAGACTTCATCAAATGATTTCTTGATGATCAGATAACTTGCTTTTTCTGACTTCAAAAGACCTTCATGCTCTTCTTTTTCTTCTCTTAACTTCTGATACTGTAGCTGCATTACGCTGTTCATCAGCACATAAGAAAAAATTAAAAATACCAGACCAAATCCTGCTAAGTAAATCGGATTTCCCTTTAAAATAATCATGGTATACAATTCTGCTAAAAATGACAGTACCATAATTAATACGGAAAATGTGATTTTCAGTTGGCTGTTTTCTCTTTTCTGTTCCCCTGAATTCCTTTTGCTCATGTGAAATACCTCCGTGTCATCTAAGTAAAGCGCTTTTGGGTGACAAAAGCATTTTTAGAACGTCATTATTAAATATATTATAACGTTTATGACATCGGATGTCGATGGTTTTCTGCAACAATTTCTCCCTATTTTACTTTAACTTCTCTCCATCCTTAAAAGCATTTCCCCAACCACGTTACCGTCTGATGAACACATTTTTTCAGTTGCATTAACTATGGTGTTGTGAAGTTCAATCAACTTTCAGCATCCGATACCCCACGCCAATGTGTGTTTGGATATATTGTGGAGAGTTCGGTTCTTTCTCGATTTTTTTACGAAGTGTTGCCATAAACACACGAAGGGAAGCAATATCATTATCCCAACTACTTCCCCAAATGCTTTGCGTAAGGAAAGTATGGGTCAGAACTTTTCCTATATTTCTTGTCAACAGGCAAAGCAACTTATATTCAATAGGTGTTAAATGCAACTCTTCTTCATTCAAATAAGCACAACCTGCAGCATAATCTACACGAAGTTTTCCGTTTACAAAAACAACCGCTTCGGCAGGGGATACTTTTTGCATCATCGATAACCTTCTTTGCGTGACTCGTAGTCTGGCAAGCAGTTCCTCAACAGAAAATGGCTTTGTTAAATAATCATCTGCGCCAGCATCCAACGCATCAATTTTATCGGTATCTTCACTGCGAGCACTGATTACGATGATTGGCATGTTTGACCAAGTACGGATTTTTTTAATAATCTCAACACCATCTATATCAGGAAGTCCTAAATCAAGTAAAACAATGTCAGGATTGTGTGAAGATGTTTCTAAAATTGCCGATTGACCATCGGGTGCCGTCAGATATCGGTATTCGTGTGCTTTTAAGGTTGTTGTAATTAAATTTCTGACAGATGTGTCATCTTCTACAACTAATATTAGTGACTTATTCATATACTTTGACCTCCCCTGCCGGTAATGTAAATGTAAATACTGTTCCGTGCGGCAGATTATCTGAAACAGTAAGTTCTCCGCCGTGGGCGTTAATAATGGACTTGCACAAAGATAATCCGAGTCCTAAACTTCGGCGGCTGTCTGCAATTTGATTTGCACCGCTATAGAACATGTCGAATATCCGTGGCTTTATTTCGTCAGCAATTCCGTTTCCGTCATCCGATATAGATACGATTGCTTGTTTTCCCCGCTTTTCTGTCCGAATAACAATATGAGAGTTTTTAGGTGTATATTTGATAGCATTATCAACAATATTGATGATTACCTGAACAATAAGCTTTGCATCCATTTTTGCAAGAAGAAATTCTTCTTTGCTTTCAACGGAAATATGATGTTCTTCACTCTTTCGGTTAATATGATGTAACGCTTCTGTGATCACGTCATCCATCAAATCTTCCGTTATACGGAGATTCAACCGTCCTTCTTCAATCCGGGTTACAGCCAGCAAGTTTTCTACAAGGTTAATCAGCCACATGGAATCATCATAAATATCCATGTACAGCTGCTTTTTTGTATCATTATCAAAGGAATCGCCGTTGGACAAAAGATTGCTGGCATTACCGGAAATGGATGTCAGCGGTGTCCTCAAATCATGTGAAATAGCACGCAGCAGGTTCGCTCGCAACTGTTCATTTTTTGCAAGAATGGCCGCCTCCTGTTTCTCACGGGCATTTTTCTCATTTTCCAAAGCCAGGGCACATTCTCCGAGAATGGATAGTAGAATACTGTTTTCAAATGGATCAAGAGGTATTTCCCCCATCACGATTCCAATAACTCCATATACCATACTGCTGCTGCGAACAGCAAGGTACAGGCATTTTGCATTGGAAAGCGTTCCTGTTGTAGCTCCGGCACGTTTATTGTTTTTCAATACCCAGCCGGCAACGGCCTTTTCATTTTCGGAAATACACGATTCCAAATTTTCTTCAGTTACAGAAAAAATATGCGGCGTATCCAACACTTCTCCATCAGCTAAATAAAAAACGATATCTTTTCCCAAGAGTTTAATGAGCTGATTTGAAGTTGCAGATACAATTTCATTTTTATCTTTTGCCTGTTGCAATAGCTGGTTTGTATCAAATAACACTTTGGTACGGTAAGCAGATTGTGCCGCCTGTTTTGCTTGGTTTTTAATCCGTATAGCAAGAGAACCGGTTAAAAATGCCGCCAAAAACATGATAATAAAGGTAACAGGATAACCCTGATCATACGCCTGCAAGGTAAATTGAGGTTCCGTAAACAGGAAATTAAAGACCAAAACACTTACAATCGAGAAAATTAGGCTGTATATCTGATGTTTCGTGATGACAGCGGTGACAAGAACACCTAAAACAAAAACAGTAATGATATTTGCTTCGTCAAATCCAAATTTCTGGAAAATCATTCCGACTAAACTGGATAAAATCAGAATCGCAGTAGATTTTAATGTATCAGTGACAGAGAATACGATATGGTTCTTTTTCCTGCCCCCTCTTAACTGATACACTGCCGCATTAGAAACCGTATCCGGAATAATATGCACATCCAGGTTAGGGGCATAATCAATCAATTTTTCTGTCAGGGTCGGTTTGCTGAGCAAATGCCGTTTTGTAGCAGAACTACGTCCGATCACAATCTTTGACACACCGGACAAACGAGTAAATTCCGCAATCTGAAACGGAACATCTTCTCCGTAAACTGTTTCTATTTTTGCCCCAAGCTGCTCAGCAAGACAAATATTTGAACGCAGGCGTTTTACATTTTCCTCGCTCATCACCGAAAAATCTGGGGTTTCTACAAATAGAGCCGTAAACTCCCCTTTAAAAGCAGAAGCCATTTTTGCGGCGGTACGGATAATTTTCGCATTGGATGGAGAAGAAGATAGACATACAAGAATATGTTCGCCTGTGTGATAATCTCCATGATTTTTTATGCGGGTATTTTCTGTGAGGATATTCACCCGGTCCGCACATCGCCGCAGTGAAATCTCCCGGAGAGCTGTCAGATTTTCTATTGTAAAAAAATTTTCTACTGCCTGTTTTGCCTGTGTCTGTCTGTATACATTTCCTGTATTCATACGGTTGATCAAATCCTGTGGTTCAATATCTATTAATTCAACCTGATCTGCATTATCAAAAATAGAATCCGGGATGCGTTCCCGTACAACAATTTCCGTAATGGATGCAACTGTATCACAAAGGCTTTCAATATGCTGAACATTGACAGTCGTATAGACATCAATCCCTGCATTCAAAAGTTCCTTAATGTCCTGATACCGTTTTGCATGACGGCATCCTTCGGCATTCGTATGCGCAAGTTCATCTACAAGGATAAGCTGTGGTTTTCTTTTCAACGCCATGCCAATGTCGAATTCGTCCAGTATCATACCATTATAAAAAACTTCTCTTGTAGGAAGAACTTCTAAGCCATTCAAAAGAGCTGCTGTTTTGGGACATGCGTGGGGTTCTACATAACCGGCTACCACGTCAATTCCCTGCTGTTTTGCCATATGAGCTGCTTCTAACATGGCGTAGGTTTTACCCACACCAGCTGCATATCCGAAAAAGATTTTCAAATGTCCTTTATTACGGTTTTCTTCATCAGCTTGGATTTCCTTTAATAACTGATCCGGATTGTGTCTGCTTTCACTCATACGGTCATCTCCTTATACAAAAACATTATATAGAATAATACGTAAATTTCAGAAAAGCATTTTAGCACTGACATTAAAATCGCATACAGATTATACCACCTTTTCTTCTTTTTTTCCATTCGGGCGTGTAGCCGAAAGCAGAAAACGCTCCGAAAAATCACGCAATTTTTCGACAAATAGACCCTTCATACAATTAATGTCATTTTGCCATATCACTCTCGCTGGTTTCTCAATCGTGTTGATGGGATGTACCGCAATGTCTATAGAGCCTGGAGTAATGACACTTTGCTTTATTTGAAGGGATAAGGAACAATACTCATCTTTCAAAATATCGTTGGAATTTTCTATGATAAAGCCAAAATCAAGTTTATTATTTCCCAGCCCATTTATTATTTCACTTACAGAACCGTAGAACAGGTTCAGCTCATAGTTTGGGTATTCGCTTGAAAATTGTTCTAATAGATCTGCAATAGAATCTATGATTGCAGGTGTTTCAAATCCAATCCTGAGCTTAGAATCTGAAATAAGTTTTTGGGATTGATTTTCCTCGAGAAATTTATCCAGCTTTTCCATAAGAAAATAACCATAAATAAATGCTGCCAATACCACTATAAGTAAAACAAAGTCTTTCATATCACCAACTTCTTTCAAAAATTAAATATGAAAACATTTTTGAATATGTTTCGTCTCCCCAAGAACAAGCATGGTACTGTCCTTTAACAACTGCGTATCGGAACTTATTTTCAAATTCATAATATCATTTGTTTTCAGCGCCATAATATTGATGTTATATTTTTTTCGTATATCCAACTGACCGATTGTTTTTCCTATCCATTCTTCCGGTATAGATATTTCAAAGATTGCATGTTCTTCATCTAGTTCTATGTAATCGAAAATATGATCAGCACTATAACGGATCGCAACCCAATCGGCAAGCTGCCTTTCGGGATAAACAATTTCATCTGCGCCGTTTCGTAAAAGAAATTTTGCATGAACATCACGAGCGGCACGAGACACCACCATTTTTGCACCGAGTTCCTTCAAAAGGGACGTTACTTCCAATGAATTCTGAAAGTTATCTCCGATAGCCACAATACAAACATCAAAATTTCCAACACCAAGCGAACTTAAAAAATCCTCATTAGTCGCATCCCCAATCTGAGCGTTGGTTACAAAGGGAAGTACAGCATCAACTCGAGTATCTTCTTTATCTACCGCCATCACATGATGATGCAATTCATCTAATTTCATAGCAATGTGCCGTCCGAATCTTCCCAGACCGATAATTAATATTGATTTCATTTTTTTATTCTCCTTAACCTACTGTAATTTTTTCCTGAGGATATTTTGAACCGTTAGGCTTTTTTTCAGAAATGGTAGCAAAAATCAAGGTCAATCCTCCCACTCTGCCAAAAAACATCAGGCAAATCAAGATTATATGGGAAACAAGCCCCAGCTTAGGAGTTATTCCCAACGATAACCCTACCGTCCCGATTGCCGACGCCGTCTCAAACAAAGCGGTCATAAGTGGAATATCTTCTGTTCTGCTAATTACCATTCCTCCGACAAGGAATAAAACGATATACATCAAAAAAATCGTAGCTGCATTTCTGATAGTGCCATCCGGAATTTGTCTGCCGAAAAAATGGGTGTGTTCCTTTTTTCTAAATACAGATAATGCCGATGAAACGAGAACTGCAAGAGTTGTCGTTTTCATACCACCTGCAGTGGAACCGGGCGAGCCACCGATGAGCATCAGCATAATGATAAGCATTTGCCCAACTTCACTGAGCAAAGTCAAATTTGCCGTATTAAATCCTGCTGTTCTCGGCGTAACGGATTGAAACAAAGAAACCCATACTCTTTCTGTAAGAGGCACATTTGAAAACTCAAAGCAAAAAAAGTAAAGAGCCGGTAAGAATATCAATATTCCTGTTACCATAAAAATCACCTTGCTTTGCATCCGGTATTTTTTAAAATGCCATTTATGATTCTTTATATCCTCCCAGGTAAGGAATCCAATACCTCCTGCAATAATCAGCATCATAATCACAAGATTTACAATCGGCTGTACAGAATAAGAGGTCAACGAGGAAAAAGGGGTTCTTATACCGATTAGATCAAATCCTGCATTGCAAAAAGCAGAAATAGAATGGAACAGTGAATACCATATTCCTTTCCAAAACCCAAAGTCCCTGCAAAAAACAGGGGCTAAAAGAACCGCACCAATGATTTCGATAAGAATAGTAGTCCGAATAATAAATTGCGTTCTCCGCACAATACCACCCACCGTTGGAGCCGAAATTGCCTCTTGCATGGTACTTCGCTGCATCAACCCGATTTTGCGTCCGGAAACAACAGCAATCGCAATAGCAATCGTAATAATTCCCATACCTCCGATTTGAATCAGCAGTAAAATAACTCCTTGGCCAAATAAAGACCAGTAGGTTGCCGTATCATTAACAACCAGTCCCGTCACACAAACCGCAGAAGTTGCGGTAAACAAAGCATCCAAAAAGGAGGTACACTGACCGCTTTTTGTAGCAATCGGCAGCATCAAAAGCAGACTGCCTAAGAGAATCACGGATAAAAACCCTAAACTAATCACTTGAAATGATGTTATATGTCGATGTCTTGATCTGTTTGTCTGTTGCATAACTATATCCCCATAATCTTAATTTCATTTTTATATTTCCTTTATTCTATCTTTATTTGTATTAAATGGGCGTAAGTAAGTTTGTTTTGAAATTAAGATTGTATAAAGATGAGCAGAAGTCCCATCATGGTCTTCCAGGCAAACGCCGTGTTCATAATAATAAGGCGTGATTTCCACCACAAATTTCTTTCTTCCTTGCCATTTTTTATCTTCTCCTTTGCCTTGGGATAAAAGAAAAGGACACTCATCTTCCAGAAGTTCTGAAAACAAGCGTCCTTTTGGCTTTTCTCTATGCTATTAAATAAAAAATGTTAATTCTGTCCGAATGTATTTCCTCATACCAGATGCAATACTACTGACACTTCGATTCCATTCATAATCTGCTTTTTCTTGCCCTGTTTGCCTGTTGGTGTGAAACTCATATACCTCGCAAAGTGCCTAAAATTAAGGACTTCTACGAATTCACCCGATGTAGACAACACACGACTTCCACATGCACCGTATGCGGAAACTGATCCACAGGCGTCACATCCTTAAGCTCATACCCATTCGCTCTTAAGAACTTCACATCCCGCGCAAGTGTCGCACTGTCGCAGCTTACATACACAACTTTCTCCGGCTGCATATCCACGATCGTCTGAAGCAGGGATTCCTCACAGCCTTTTCTCGGCGGATCGACCACGATCACATCTGCGTGTGCGGTCTCTCCGTTATGTGTCTTTTCATATTCTTTGTAATACTCCGGCAGGACTTCTTCTGCCTTACCTACATAGAATTCCGCATTCGTAATGTCATTGATCTTTGCATTATTCTTCGCATCGTCAATGGCCTGCGGTACGATCTCCACGCCATATACCTGCTTTGCTTTCTTTGCAAGGAACAGGGAAATCGTTCCGATTCCACAGTACAGGTCCCACACCGCCTCATTGCCGGTCAGGCCTGCATAGTCTAATGCCAGTCCGTATAATTTCTCTGTCTGGACCGGATTCACTTGGTAGAATGACAGCGGAGATATCTGGTACTTGATCTCACCGATATAGTCTGTGATGAACTCCTGTCCCCACAGAAGGCGGATCGTATCGCCCATGATCACATTCGTCTTCGCTGTGTTCGTACTGAGAGTGATGCTTGTCATACCCGGAATCTGACGTAGCCGTCCGACCAGATCATGACAGTGCGGAATCGTCTTTCCATTGATGACCAGACATACCATGATTTCATCTGTCTTGAATCCGTAACGGAGCAGTACATGGCGTACCAGTCCTTTATGCTTCACTTCATCGTATGCCGGAATTTTGAATTCTTCCATGAAGTCCAGAATACAGTTCAGGATCTCTTCGTTGACTTCCACACCAAGCGCGCAGTCTGTATTCTCGATAATGCTGTGTGTTCTTCCGGCATAGAACCCGGCGATCACTCTGCCGTCTTTATCTGTTCCGATCGGGAACTGCGCCTTATTCCGGTAGCGGAACGGCTGCATTCCTTCTCCGTCCATGCCGACAGCCGGATGCATGATCTGATCCAGAAGTTCTGTCGGAACTTCTCCGATTCGCTCCAGATTGCCGCGTACCTTTGCTTCTTTAAATGCAAGCTGTGCCGGATACTTCATCTCCTGGATCTGACAGCCGCCGCATTTTCTTGCCATCGGACAGACCGGCTCTTCCACACGGTCTTTTGATGGAGTCAGGACATTCATCAGGCGGGCATAGCCGTAATTCTTCTTGGCTTTCATTACTTTCGCCTCTACAACATCCCCGATGATGGCATCTTTGATAAACAACGTGTATCCATCCACCTTGCCGATGCCTTCTCCTCCGACTCCGATATCTTCTATTTTTACCTTTACTATTTCATTCTTCTGCATCATTAGATAACTGTCTTTCTGATATTTGATTCAAACAGGCGGTTATATCCCAGCCAGTCATTTCCTTTTTTATCTTTGAATAACTCTGTCAGTGTCTGCATCTTGGCATCTGCATTGTCTGCAAGATTCAGTGCCATCGCCTCGGCAAGTGCCGGTTTCTTCGGTGAACCGTATTCCAGTTCTCCGTGATGTGCAACGATACAGTGTTTTAATTCATTCGCAAGTTTCTCCGGGAAGTCCGGGATATTGCGGACTGCATCTCCGATCATCTCCACACCGATTACAATATGTCCCAGAAGCTGTCCTTCATCTGTGTAATCATTTTCCGGGAAGGAAGATAATTCCTTCGTCTTTCCGATATCGTGGCAGATCGCTGCTGTGAAAAGCAAGTCCTTATTCAGGATCGGATATGCTCCCACCATATAGTCACAGAACTTCACAACACTTAATGTATGTTCCAGAAGTCCTCCGGCGAATCCATGATGAACCGTCTTTGCAGCGGAATGTCCCTTGAAATTACGAATAAATGTCTCGTCTTTTACAAAATAATACTCCAGCACCTGTCTCAGATACTGGTTCTCTACTTTCTTAATATATCCAAGCAGTTCCTCATACATGCCATCTGTACTCTTCTCCGTTGTCGGCATATAATCGGCGGCGATATATTCACCCTCCTGTGCTTTACGGATCTGCTTAATGTTAAGCTGCAGATTGTTATTATAGCTGATGATTTCACCATATACTTCAATAAAATCCATCTCATCATAATCTGCGATTCCGCCGGAATTCGGATCCCATACTTTCCCGTCAAGTGTCCCGGTCTTATCCTGAAGGATCAGATTATCATATGGTCTTCCGTTTCTGGTCTCCGCAGAACGCTTTCCTTTGCACAAATATACATTTCTGATTGTTTCTCCTTCGTGAAGGGTGTTGATATATCTCATCTTATTTCCTCTTTCTATATTCTATATTAATATTATTCTATATTTTACAACGATCGAAACATCTCCCCGGAAGCATCAGGCAAGCCTACTCCTTGCTTCCGACTGTCACGTCAAATGAAATATCCACATAACCGCCGGATCCCTGTCTCTGTCCTTTGAGTCTTATCTTGCTGCCGCTTTTCTGGTCACGCATCACACTCTGATAGACCGCCAGCGACGATATCTTCTTGCCTGCAGCCTCTGTGATTATATCCCCGCTCTGGATTCCTGCTGCCATTGCCGGAGAATCCGGCTCTACTGTCTGGACGTATACTCCATTTGGAATTCCCTGAGCTTCGATCTCTGCCGTCACATCCAGTCCACGAATACCGACATACGGCACCGCCTGTCCGTTAGACAACAATTCAATCTCTGATTTTAAGCCCGAAATTCCATACCCGGTTACCAGCCTTTTACTGCTATTATCAGAAATACTCTGATCAATAATTCCGACTACTTCTCCCGACAAATTAACGATCACACCTGTTCCGTCTTCTGCCGCACCAATATCAGTGCAAAGGAGCTGATAACTTCCGTCATCTGCATCCAGTTCATTTCTGCTGTTCGCAATCGTTCCAAATCCGACCGCTCCTGCATAGCCAAATGGCTTTCCAAGCACTGCCACGGCGTCCCCTTTCTGTACAGAATTGGAACTGCCAAGTTTGGCGGTACTGATCTGCGTCCATGTTGACTGTTCAATGCTGCTTCCCGACACAGCATAGATCGCAAATCCGAGACTTTCATCTTTCTTCTTCACAGATGCCTGTTCTGTATTGCCATCCGAGAATCTAATATGGATCTCTTTTGCATCTTTTAATATAGAAGTCTTTCCGTATACCAGAAGCTCCTGCCCATTATCAGCGATGATCAGTCCGGACACACTGTTTTTATTATCGTAAGACTCGTCTGTCCAGTCCTGCTCTCCGGATACACCTATGATCTCTACCACGGATTTTCCGGCCTCTGTGGCTACGTCGTTCATTGCTTTCTGAAGTTCTCTGTAATTGTCAATATCCAGCGTCTGTTCCGTATTGTTACTGGTATCCGCTTTTTTTTCTTCTGTATTATCTTCTTCTTTCTCTTTCGGTATCACTACCTCTTGTGAATCTCCGGGAAACTTCTTATCAAGCCATGGTTTGAGCGCAGAAAAACTAATGCAGGCACACACACCGAATACCACTCCAAGCCCCGCCATACGAAGCAGGTCTTTACGGCACTTTTTTCCACGGCTGTTCTCGTCTTTGATCGTCTCCTGCATAAATGAATATTCTGATTTTTCTGTTTTTTTCCCAGGTTCTCCCTGCTTATTTTCCAGAGGTTTCTGCTCATCCATCAGCTTTTTCGTCTCCTTTGCAATCCTTTTTATAGTATACCGTATGGAATGGGAATGTTCAATATTTATCCTTTTCTTTATCGTCCAAATAAGGTAGAATAGGTACTGACTACAGCTACTGTATGAACAGTAACTAGAATAAGTTCAGGTGAGAAACATGAATAAAAAAACATTAACTAAATTAGAATATCATAAAATTATTGACATCTTAATAGAACAGGCAACTTCTTTTGGCGGCAAGGAACGCTGCAAGAGATTAAAACCGATGACATCCATCACGGATATCGAAGCCGCACAAGAACAGACTGCCGCCGCATTTACCCGTATCATTAAGAAGGGACGTCCTTCTTTCGGAAGCTGTAATCCGGTCGGTGAATCCTTAAAGCGTCTGGAAGTCGGTGCCACGCTCGGAAGCGGAGAGCTTTTGCGTATCTGTAAGCTTCTGGAAAATGCAGGGCAGATCAAAGCTTACGGCCGTCACGAGACTGTAGACGATGCAGAAGACTGTCTGGATGCTTTCTTCCAGCAGATCGAGCCACTGACACTGGTAAGCACTGAGATCCGCCGATGCATTATTGACGAAGATGAGATCAGTGATGATGCCAGCAGTACATTAAAGCAGATCCGCCGTTCCATGAACCAGATCAATGATAAAGTACATTCTACATTATCTTCTCTGGTCAACGGTTCGCTCCGTACCTATCTGCAGGATGCGATCATCACCATGCGCGGGGACCGCTACTGTATCCCGGTCAAAGCCGAATACAGAAGCCAGGTATCTGGTCTGATCCATGACCAGTCTGCCACAGGTTCTACCCTGTTCATCGAACCGATGTCTGTTGTAAAACTGAATAATGATTTAAAAGAGCTTTACGGCAAAGAGCAGGAAGAGATCCAGGTGATCCTTGCACGCTTAAGCGCCGATGTTGCAGAATATATCGACTCCATCCGCACCGACTACAAAGTCATGACGGAGCTGGATTTCATATTTGCAAGAGGAAATCTCGCAATCAACATGAACGCAAGCAAGCCAATCTTCAATACGGAAGGCCGGATCCATATCCGTGAGGGCCGCCATCCGCTGTTAGATAAGAAGAAAGTCGTTCCGATCACCGTCACACTCGGTGATACCTTCGACCTTCTGATCGTAACCGGACCGAACACCGGCGGTAAGACCGTTTCGTTAAAGACGGTCGGATTATTTACCCTGATGGGTCAGGCAGGACTTCATATCCCTGCGCTGGATCGTTCGGAACTGGCAATTTTTGAAAATGTATATGCCGATATCGGAGATGAACAGAGTATCGAGCAGAGCCTCAGTACCTTCTCTTCTCATATGACGAATATCGTTTCGTTCTTAAAGCATGTAGACGAACATTCTCTGGTACTGTTCGATGAGTTGAATGCAGGAACCGACCCTACCGAAGGTGCTGCTCTTGCGATCGCCATCTTAAGCTATCTGCACCAGAGAGGCATCCGTACCATGGCAACGACACACTACAGCGAACTGAAAGTCTTCGCACTTTCCACACCGGGCGTTGAAAATGCCTGTTGTGAATTCGATGTAGAGACGCTCAGTCCGACTTACCGCCTTCTGATCGGTATTCCGGGAAAGAGTAATGCATTTGCCATCGCAGGAAAACTCGGACTTCCGGATTATATCATCGAAGATGCCAAGACACATCTGACCGAACAGGATGAATCCTTCGAAGACCTGTTAACCGATCTGGAGACAAGTAAACGTACCATCCGGAAAGAGCAGGAAGAGATCGAACACTACAAACGTGAACTGGCACGTCTCGAAGAAGAGACCCGTCAGAAACGTGATAAATTAGAAGAACAGCGTGACCGTATCATCCGCGAGGCCAATGAAAAGGCTCATGAGATCCTGGCCGATGCCAAGGAAACAGCCGATGAGACCATGCGTAATTTCCACAAATTCGGCAAAGCCAATATCTCCGTTGCCGAGATGGAAAAGGAACGTGAGCGTCTCCGCAAGAAGATGAACGCGACACAGAATTCCATGAAGACAGATACCAAGAAACCAAAAAAGGCTTACAAACCCAGTGATTTCAAACTTGGAGAATCTGTCAAGGTACTGAGTATGAACCTGACCGGATCTGTCACTTCACTTCCGGATTCCAAGGGAAATGTCACCGTACAGATGGGAATCTTACGTTCCACAGTTAATATTTCCGATCTGGAGATCATCGATGAAGCGCCGGCATATTCATTTGCCAAAAGAACCCGTCAGACCGGTAAAGGCAAAGTCAAGATGGGCAAATCTCTTGCGATCAGTCCTGAGATCAACCTTCTTGGTAAAACAGTCGATGAAGCGATCGCCGAGCTGGATAAATATCTGGACGACGCCTCGCTTGCACACCTCAGTTCTGTAAGAATCGTTCACGGTAAAGGAACCGGAGCTTTAAGAGCCGGTATCCATAAATATCTGAAACGGCAGAAACATGTCAAATCATTCCGCCTTGGCGCATTTGGCGAAGGTGACGCCGGCGTAACGATCGCTGAGCTGAAATAAAAGTTAAAATAAGGGATAGTATAAGGGGAAACTTTAAAGTGAATCAGTATAGATAAATGCATCTATATACGGGAGGAGTATACATCTATGAACAAACAGAAAATACTGATCGTCGATGACGATGAAAATATCGCTGAACTGGTCTCATTATATCTGACAAAAGAATGCTTTGACACTATGATGGTCCACGATGGCGAACGGGCACTGGTTGCCTTTGACACTTACAAACCGAACCTGATTCTTTTAGATCTCATGCTGCCTGGTATCGACGGATATCAGGTCTGTCGCGAGATCCGTACGAGATCTAACACTCCGATCATCATGCTGTCCGCCAAGGGTGAAGTATTCGACAAGGTACTTGGCCTGGAGCTCGGTGCAGATGATTACATTATGAAACCATTTGATGCCAAAGAGCTGGTTGCACGTGTAAAAGCAGTCTTACGCCGCTATCAGGTCGGCTCCAAACCGGAGACTCCTCAGGCAGATAAGGGAAAATGTGTCGAATACCCGGGAATTGAGATCAACCTTACCAATTACTCCGTCATTGTTGACGGCCATACGGTCGAGATGCCGCCAAAGGAACTGGAACTTCTCTATTTCCTCGCATCCTCTCCGAACCAGGTATTCACAAGAGAGCAGTTACTGGATCAGATCTGGGGCTATGAATATATCGGCGATACCCGTACCGTCGATGTGCACATCAAACGTCTCCGCGAGAAGATCAAGGATCACAATGGCTGGAGTCTCAGCACTGTATGGGGAATCGGTTATAAATTTGAAGTAAAATAACAGCAGGTTAATATCATGAAAAGTACATTATATTTAAAATTTATATTTATCTATATTGTGTTCGGATTCTTAAGCCTTTTTACAGCCGCAACACTGACAGAGAACCTAGTCAGTACGCCGATTTTTAACCGCGTAAGTAACAGTATGTACCGGGAAGCTACGATGGTTGCCAACGACTATCTTCCCGGTTATTTTTCCGGCGGATTAACAGAATCTGACGCACAGATGATCTTATCCGGAATAGAGACACAGCTTGACGCTGCAGTCTGGTTCGTTTCAAAAGATGGAAAAGTAATCCTTTCTGCACAGTCCGGGAGCTACCCGTCCGCGCCTGATTCCATTAAAGATTTCGACCCGGCGGAATCCGGAAGCAATCGTTCACAGACTGGTGATTATCACGGATATTTTGACAATGATGTGATCACTGTCACTGTACCGGTAACTTACGGGTATTCTCCAAAAGGATATCTGATGATCCACCAGTATACCTCTGTTGTGGATACCATGACAGACACACTGATGCGTGGTGTATATATTACATTCATCGTAATCTTCCTGCTTTCGTTCATTATCCTGCTGGCGTTCCATTTCCTTGTGTACCGTCCGCTTCATAAGATTACCGAAGCAGCAACCCAATATGCTTCCGGTAACCTGGAATATGAGATTCCTGTCACAACTGAAGATGAGATGGGTTATCTGTCCGCATCACTGAACTACATGTCCTCTCAGCTTAGGGATATGGAAGATTATCAGAAGAAATTTGTGGCAAATGTGTCTCATGATTTTCGTTCTCCACTTACTTCCATCAAAGGTTATGTGGAAGCCATGACAGACGGAACCATCCCACCAGAATTACATGAAAAATACCTGAAGATCATCTTATTCGAAACAGAACGCCTGACAGATCTGACACAGGATCTTCTGACGTTAAATGAATTTGACACCAATCACCTGCTTCTCAACCGGGAAGTATTCGATATTCACGAGATGATCAAGCATGTAGCGGCATCTTTCGAAGGTGTCTGCACACAGAAGAAGATTTCCATCGAATTGGTCTTCGCAACAAAACACCTGAACGTCAACGCTGACAAACGAAAAATCCAGCAAGTCTTATACAACCTGCTGGACAATGCGATTAAATTCAGTGATCCGGATTCCATCGTCACGATTGAGACGACAGACCGCGGAGAAAAAGTATATACCTCTGTAAAAGATAACGGTATGGGTATTCCAAGATCAGCGCTTGGGAAAATCTGGGAACGCTTTTACAAGAGTGACCTCTCCCGTGGAAAAGATAAGAAAGGTACCGGACTTGGACTTGCGATCGTGAAAGAAGCAATTCAGGCACATGGGGAGAATATTACCGTGGTGAGTACGGAAGGAGTCGGAACCGAATTCTCCTTTTCACTTCCGAAGGTTGCTGGCTAATTTATCATTGTGACCTCTCAGTCCATGAGAAAGAGTTGGAACTTCTTAAGTAAAAAAATCGGCCGTTAGCCGGTTAAAAATCATTTGTCTGAGCGATCAGCGAGTTATGATTTTTGACCGGCTGCTTTTA
>OIBT01000223.1_pt1 | contig 26413 bp, 16 predicted proteins | sample 1581091 | NCBI WGS metagenome assembly OIBT01 (sample SAMEA3882549, study PRJEB24775) | human gut metagenome | biome: human-associated habitat; feature: intestine environment; material: feces | place: Netherlands | collected 2009/2010
TGCTTTCCCTCTTCTCCACAAATTGTCCGAACAATATAGTTTTGTTTGCGTGCTGCGGGTTGACCGGCTTCCTTGGCCGGATAGCCCAATGCAATCGCCCCGACGCCACGCAAGGTTTCCGGCAGCTTCCACTCCCGCAGGAGAGCCTTGCCACTTTCACTGTCAAAAATCTCACGTTCCCGATGTACCCATACAGTTCCCAGCCCAAGGGCATGGGCGGCGAGCATCATGTTTTCGAGGACGCAGCTTCCGTCCTCCACAAAGGTACTTGCGGAGCCATCTGCCAAAACTAGGATCACGACAGGTGCGCCATAATAAGGGTCTGTGTTGCTCCCCATCACTTCTGCGTTTAGTTTTGCAATCTCCCGCCTATATTTGGGGTCTGTAATTGCAATGATGGTTGGAGATTGATGTCCTCCGCCGGTAGGAGCGTAAGTCCCTGCTTCCAGTACAGCGTCCAAAGCCTTGGAAGGGACAGGTTCCGATTTATAAGCCCGTACACTACGGCGCGTCTTGATAAGAGACAAAAAATTTTTTTCCATACAGATATAGTCCTCCATTCTGCTAATACTTCCGAGATGCAGGCAACAAAAAAGCCACACAACTATCACAAGATAGCTGTGTGGCAAAAAGATGACCGAATCCGGAAAAGTCCACTAAAATTTTGCGTTTATTATTATAGTGAACTTGAAGGAGACTGTCAAGCATCAATCATTACGGAATTGTGGCGGCTGTCTGTTGTTTTTTGTGTTACTTTATGGCACATGAGAAATTCTGTCTGGTTTTGTACTCGTAGTGAGTGGGCATGTTCTCCCATTGGGAGGCCACCCACCAGTCCAATTCATTCAGTACGATATTGTATAGGATGCCGCCCTGCGGCGTTCCCTTAGTCGGGTAATCGCAGCTCATAGCTGGCTGGTTACCGGCTCTGCCTCTTTGACAACAGTTATATGTAATTTGACAACATTGATTAGAACTTTTACATTTAGGGGAAAATAGCGGAAATTATTCGGAGAGTTTATTTTTTCTTTTATAGCCGTAATCCTTTAATATCTTTAATGCGTGATAAGATCATATTGCAACTGCAGCTGATAATGCCAGGCAGTGTATCAATGACATTGTGCAGGAAGTATTCCATTTCATCACCTGATGAAGCAACGGCATGTACATGAAGCCTGTCTCTTCCTGTGACACGGTAAATCTGTGAGACTGTATCATTTTTGTACAATATATCTGTCACCTGCGCCAGGTACTCCGGTTTTGTTTCAATTTCAAAATAGCATGATACAGCCCCACTGATTTTTTGCGGATTAATAATTGTTGTATATTCTTCGATTACGCCTCTTTTCTCCAAAGCCTGGATACGGGCTTTTACTGCCACTCTGGAAATACCGGTTTCTTCACCGATATCAGAGTAAGAGATACGTGCGTTTTCTATAAGCAGCCGGATAATCTTCTGATCCAGCTCATCTAAACCGTCCAGGTACATAAGTTCCCTCCTGTAAAATAATATAAAATAATATCCATCTGATAGCAGCTTTTTTCAATATCAAATATCATATCATTTATATTACTAAAAGTAAACAGCAGCTTGACTTATTTGCTGTAACTACATATAATTGTTGCGTAACGAAATCTTAAACTTACATTTTGAAAATACAATCGTGATTTCGGATAAAAAGCAGGAATTGATGGAGGAAAATGAGAATGTCAAAAGATGAATATTTAATCACAGATGCCCCTCTTAAAGCACTGACTGTTTTTGCAATGCCTATGATTCTGGGCAGCTTCTTTCAACAAGTATATAATATGGCTGATTCCATTATCGTAGGTCAGTTTGTGGGATCCTCTGCACTTGCGGCAGTTGGAGCCTGTGCCGCTTTGACCAATGTTTTCATCTGTGTGGCTTTGGGAGCCGGTGTAGGAGCAGGTGTACTTGTGAGCCGCTATTTTGGAGCTCAGAATTATAGCAAAATGAAAACAATTGTGTCAACATCGTTGATCAGTTTTCTGATTCTGAGTATACTTCTGGGGGTTTTTGGCTTTGTTTTTTCTCATTTTATGATGAGTTTATTACAAACACCTGCTGACATACTGGATGAAGCGGTACTGTATCTGCGTGTTTATTTTGTGGGATTTCCCTTTCTGTTTATGTACAATATCCTTTCAACGATGTTCAATTCCATCGGTGAATCGAAGATTCCGCTGGGCCTTTTGATATTTTCTTCTGTTTTGAATATTGTTATGGATCTTTGGATGGTGGCAGGTTTAGGGCTGGGTGTGTTCGGTGCCGCCCTTGCAACTCTCATTGCGCAGGGGATTTCCGCAGTGTTTTCGCTTTTGATTTTCTTTAACCGGATGCGTCGATATAAAAGCCGCTTTAACTGGTTTGACAGGCAGGAGTTACATTCCATGCTTCGTATTGCAGTACCATCGGTTCTTCAGCAATCCACAGTGTCAATTGGTATGATGATCGTACAGGCGGTTGTAAATCCCTTCGGTACACAGGCGCTGGCAGGTTATGCGGCAACCATGAGAGTAGAGAATGTTTTTTCACTGATATTTGTATCCATTGGAAATGCGGTTTCGCCCTATGTTTCCCAGAATCTTGGAGCAAAGAAAATTGAACGTATTAAAAAAGGATATCACGCTGCACTGGTGTTAGATCTGTGTTTCGCAGTCCTTGCTTTCATAGTCATTGAAACACTGCACACCCCAATTTCTTCCTTATTCCTTGGAAAAGATGGAACCGCTCTGGCATATCAGGTGTCCGGGGATTATATGAAATGGCTGGGATATTTCTTTATTTTTATGGGTATTAAGATGGCAACAGATGGAGTTCTTCGTGGACTTGGAATTATGCGGCCGTTTCTCATTGCCAATATGGTAAACCTTGCCATTCGGCTGTCAGTTGCCTTGATTTTTGCACCGCGTTATGGAATTGCATTTGTCTGGCTTGCTGTACCGGCCGGATGGCTTGCGAATTTTCTGATCTCCTATGGGGCACTTAGAAAATCATGGCCGGTTGATGAAGGAGTTTCATTCCGGTAAATTTCTCTTAAGTTTTGATGGGAAGCTGGATTTGTATGTTAAGAGGTATATTTTCGTTACTGTTCACTGGCAATATCCTGCGAAGCGTGTTGCTGTGAACAGTAACATATTTTCTTATAGACATGATATAGTATGAGTGCTATAATAAAAATAATTTTTTATGGCATTTATTGGCAAACCGGTTGAAAAGCCGGGGCGCAAAGCCAGAAGGAGCTAAAGTCAGATTGAAATCTGGCCATGCCAGCCGGTTGCATCATGCCTCAGTAATAAAAAAAGGTAAATGTTAAATGGGCATTATGGAAAAAGTTCCTGTAAAATTTTTTACAAGGAACTTTTTTTTGTCTTCAAGCGGATATTCGCAACCTCCGCAGGGGACTTACCTGATTCGGTTAAATTTGATGGAAAATAGAGAAGAACAGCAGGAATGGAGAAAAGATGAAAGGAAAAAGAGTGATTGCAGGCATTCTGCTTGTGGGAATTTTAGCAACTGCCCTGGCAGGGTGCAAAAATGCAGATGTTACTAAAAAAGAAAGAGAAAAGCCCGTTATCACCCTGGGCAGTGACAGTTATCCGCCATACAATTATCTGAATGAAGATGGAATCCCCACAGGAATTGATGTGGAACTGGCTACAGAAGCTTTCAGAAGAATGGGGTATCAGGTGGATGTTGTCCAGATCAACTGGGAGAAGAAAAAAGAACTGGTAGAAAGCGGAGAGATCGACTGTATTATGGGCTGTTTTTCCATGGAAGGACGCCTTGACGATTACCGCTGGGCAGGACCCTACATAGCAAGCCGCCAGGTAGTTGCTGTAAATGAGAGCAGTGATATCTATAAACTAAGTGATCTGGAGGGAAAGAACCTTGCCGTCCAGTCCACAACCAAACCGGAAGGCATCTTTCTGAACCGGACAGATGAAAGGATCCCCAAACTGGGCAATCTGATCAGTCTTGGGCACAGGGAACTAATCTATACCTTTCTGGGAAAAGGATATGTAGATGCAGTTGCTGCACATGAGGAATCCATTGTCCAGTACATGAAGGATTATGATGCAAGCTTCCGTATCCTGGAAGATCCGCTGATGGTGGTCGGGATAGGTGTTGCTTTTGCAAAAGAGGATGACAGAGGAATTTGTGAGCAGATGGATCAGACGCTGGAAGAAATGCGTCAGGATGGCACATCCCTGAAAATCATTAAAAAATATCTGGATGATCCCCAGAAGTATCTGGAGGTGGATAATCTTGGATATTAGGAGAAGAATAAAAGTAAAGCGATTCTGGATATTCGGCATTCTGCTTGGAATCTGTGTGACTGCAGCTTCCCTGTATTACTTTTTTCAGGCAGAGAAAAAGGAAGCAGAGAACAGGATGGTGAAAACTGTAAACTATGTCAAAGTGCAGTGTTCCACCTACACCCATTATAATGAAGCTTCGGAATCTAAAAGTCTCCTCCGCGCCATTGAAAGTGCCAGACAGATGAGTACGAATATCGACATGGAAACAGAAAACGGCTGCCGGTTAAGCCAGGAGTTTCTGAAAGAAAATCTGCAGACCCTCTGGGTGGATGGTATCCTTGTGCTGGATGCAGAGGGAAAGACAGTCTGCAAATACAGCATGGATGAGGCTCTGACCAATGAGATCACAGATTATCTGCAAAAAGACATTATCATGGATTTTACCGGATATGAAGAAAGATCTTATTCGGAACGGATTGACCGAGAAGACGGATCACGTATCGACATTGCAGCCTGTGCCAGAAAAGATGCACCAGGTATGGTTGCAATTTATTATTACACATCTCCGGAATTTGTCAGAAATTATACCCTGACAATACAGAACCTTTTAAATGGCTATAGCACTCAGAAAGATGGAACGATTATTGTTGCAGATAAGGGAACCATCGTTGCCAGCAACGATGAAAGCCTGCTGGGACAGGATACTGCCGGCAATCAGGTTGTCCAGGCAATGAAAGAGCATACAGACAGTCAGCATATTTTTCATTTAAAAAATGAAGGAACCAGATGTTATGGAATCATGCTGAAGCAGCGGGATTATTATATTTATGCCTATCTTCCGGATACGGAAGTATTCCGTAACCTGCCGCTAAGTGTAACAGCTGTCGTTTTTCTTTATTTACTCATATTCGGTATATTCTGCTTCTGGGGTTACAGAGCGGATCTGGCACACCGGAAACAGGAACAGGAAAAAGATGAAAAATATAAAGCAGAACTTCTGAGAACAGCAAAAAAAGCAGAAGCAGCCAATGAGGCAAAAACCGAGTTTCTGCAGCGAATGAGCCATGATATCCGGACACCGATCAATGGAATCTGCGGCATGATCAATGTGGCAGACTATTATGCAGACAATATGGAGAAACAGACGGAATGCAGGGCAAAGATCAAAGAGGCATCTCATCTGTTGCTGGAACTGATAAACGAGGTTCTGGACATGAGCAAGCTGGAGTCAGATGAAGTGGTTCTGGAAGAAATCCCATTTAATCTGAACAGTATTTCTGAGGAAATACTGGGTGTGATCGAACATATGGCTACAGAGCAGAATATCCGGATCATTTGGGAAGAGAAAGAAGTTACACACTGGAATCTTATTGGAAGTCCGGTGCATGTGAAACGGATTCTAATGAATATTTTGTCTAATGCGGTGAAATATAACAAAGAAAACGGATATGTCTATATCAGCTGTCGGGAAATCCCATCGAAACAGACAGCAATGACCACATTGGAATTTGTCTGCAGAGACACCGGAATTGGAATGACAGAGGCATTCCAGAAACGCATTTTTGAACCATTTGCACAGGAACATGCAGGAAGCCGCACAAAATTCGCCGGAACAGGGCTGGGAATGCCAATCACAAAAAAACTGGTGGAAAAAATGAGCGGAACCATTTCCTTTGAAAGTAAAGAAGGCACAGGGACTACATTTGTGATCCGGATTCCATTCCGGATTGACACAGATATGAAGGACAGGACTGAAACGGAAGAAAAAACAGAAACTTCTATCCATGGACTCCATGTTCTTCTGACAGAGGATAATGAGCTGAATATGGAGATTGCAGAATTTGTGCTTCAGAATGAAGGCGCTGTGGTGACAAAAGCATGGAATGGACAGAAGGCTGTTGACATATTTAGAAAAAACAGACCTGGAGAATTTGATGTTATTCTTATGGATATTATGATGCCTGTCATGAATGGATATGAAGCAGCAAAGATGATCCGCTCTCTGGACAGAGAGGATGCAAAAGTGATACCGATCATTGCCATGACAGCAAACGCGTTCACTGAGGACAAAATGAGAGCAAAGGAAGCAGGAATGGATGAACATATTGCCAAGCCTGTTGATGGGAAATTATTAGTAAAAGTGATCAATGAGTTAGTAAAACGCGATCAGAGGGAGAAGTTATAATGAAAAAGAAAAAATGGAACAAGTTAGTTTCTGTACTTTTGGTGATGGTGACAGTCATGTCACTTCTGTCTGGCTGCGGCGGGAAAAGTACGGAAAAAGAAGACGCGGAAACTATCACAGTGTATCTATGGACTACAAATCTGTATGAAAAATACGCATCATACATCCAGGAACAGCTTCCGGATATCAACATTGAATTTGTAGTAGGCAATAATGATCTGGATTTCTATCGTTTTCTGAACGAAAACGGTGGATTGCCGGATATTATAACCTGCTGCCGGTTTTCCCTCCATGATGCAAGTCCTCTGAAAGACAGTCTGATGGATCTTTCCACAACCAATGCTGCAGGTGCTGTCTATGATACATACCTTAACAGTTTCAGAAATCAGGATGGCAGCGTAAACTGGCTTCCTGTGTGTGCAGATGCCCATGGCTTTGTAGTGAACAAAGATCTTTTTGAAAAGTATGATATTCCTCTTCCAACGGATTATGAAAGCTTCGTTTCTGCCTGCCAGGCATTTGATGAGGTGGGTATCCGTGGGTTTACTGCAGACTATTACTATGATTATACCTGTATGGAAACACTGCAGGGTCTGTCTGCATCAGAGCTGTCTTCTGGGGATGGACGTAAGTGGCGTACCATCTACAGTGACCCGGACAATACAAAGAGAGAAGGTCTGGACAGTACCGTCTGGCCGGAGGCTTTTGAACGTATGGAGCAGTTTATTCAGGATACAGGGCTGAGCCAGGATGATCTGGATATGAATTATGATGATGTGGTTGAGATGTACAAAAGTGGTAAGCTTGCCATGTATTTCGGCAGTTCTGCCGGTGTAAAAATGTTCCAGGATCAGGGCATTAACACAACATTCCTGCCATTCTTTCAGCAGAACGGCGAAAAGTGGCTGATGACTACACCATATTTCCAGATAGCTTTAAACCGTGACCTGACAAAGGATGAAACACGTCGGCAGAAAGCAATGAAGGTACTGAACACAATGCTTTCAGAGGATGCGCAGAACCGGATCATTTATGATGGGCAGGATCTGTTAAGCTATAGCCAGGATGTGGATTTCCGGCTTACGGAATATCTGAAGGATGTGAAACCTGTGATCGAAGAAAACCATATGTATATCCGCATAGCGTCAAATGACTTTTTCTCTGTTTCTAAGGATGTGGTTTCGAAGATGATATCAGGAGAATACGATGCAGGGCAGGCCTATGAGTCATTTAATTCTCAGCTTCTTGAGGAGGACTCCTCTTCTGAGGATATCGTGCTGGATTCACAGAAATCCTATTCCAATCGTTTTCACAGCAGTGGAGGGAATGCAGCATATTCTGTTATGGCAAACACTCTGCGCGGTATTTATGGGTCAGATGTGCTGATCGCAACCGGAAACAGCTTTACGGGAAACGTGCTGAAAGCCGGCTATACTGAAAAAATGGCGGGCGATATGATCATGCCGAACGAACTTTCAGCTTACAGTAGCAAAATGAGCGGAGCCGAACTGAAAGAGGCAGTTAAAAACTTTGTAGAAGGCTATGAGGGTGGATTTACTCCGTTTAACCGAGGCTCTCTGCCTGTGCTCAGTGGTATTTCTGTAGAAGTCAAAGAAACAGATGATGATTATACATTGAGCAAAGTTACAAAGGACGGAAAACAAATTCAGGATAATGATACTTTCACGGTAACCTGTCTTGCGATACCAAAACACATGGAGGCTTATCCGGCAGATGATAATATTGTGTTTGATGGAGGGAATACCTCTGTGGATGATACATGGATAGGATATATTTCAGATGGTGATGCCGTTCTTGCAGAGCCTGAAGATTACATGACTTTGAGGTGAGAAGGATGGGCATTAAGAATCATAATACAAAAAGAGAGAAGACTGTCATGAGAAAACGGTTAAGGATAGCTGTCTTTATTGCAGTTTCTCTTGGAATTGTGTTGATAGTTTTCCGATATTTTGGATTTGTATCGAAAACTATTTATGAGGAAAGTGTTTCTCATCTGACGGAAGTTTTTCATCAGTCTGATAATATGCTGAGGGAACTGACAGATAAGAATCTGAACTATCTTCATATGTGGGGTGAGAATCTGCAGGATATTTCCAACGAAGATGAAATTCGGAATTATATAAAGAAAGCGCAGGAAGATGCCGGCTTTTTAGACTTCTTTTTTCTGTCAGCTGACGGGAACTATAAGATGGCAACAGGGGAAACCGGCTACCTTGGATTACAGGAAAATATTGAAGATGAGATCCGGCAGGGAAATGATGTGATAGCGAATGCAGCGGTTCCCGGAAAATCCCAGCTGCTTGTTTTTGCCACAGCTAAGGCTCATGGAATTTATCAGGGATTTGAATATGATGCCATTGCCATTGCTTATGAAAACTCTGATATCGTAGATGTACTGGATATTTCTGCTTTTGATGGAAATGCCCAGAGTTTTGTTGTTCATCCTGATGGCCGTGTTGTGGTTGATCATTCTTCTGAGGCATGGGGGAACGTGTATAATTTCTTCGGTGTTCTGAGAGAGCATTCTGATATGTCCGAAAAAGAAATTAATGAACTTTCAGAGAAGTTTAAAGCAAGACGTACCGATGCAATGCTGCTAAATCTGGATGGAAGAAACTATTATCTGGTCTATGAAAAATCAGATATTCAGGACTGGATGTTTTTGGGACTTGTCCAGGCGGATATCGTCAATGCCAGTATGAACAGTCTGCAGCGTAGTACGATACTTCTTGTTGGTGCGGTCGTGCTCTGTATTGCTGCTTTACTTATTAGTTTTATTATTCAAAAAGGCAGAATAAACCTCAGGAAAAAGGATACGGAGATTCTGTACAGGGACGAGCTGTTTCAAAAGCTTTCAATGAATGTAGATGACGTCTTTCTGATGCTGGATGCAAAAACATATCAGGCAGATTACGTCAGCCCAAATGCGGAAAAGCTGCTGGGTATTACGGTAGAACAGATTCGTAAAGATATTTGTATCCTGGGAAAACTACATCCAGAGGAACAGGAAGATCCAGAGAAAAATTATATGGAGAAAATCCAGGTCCATGAGCAGAGGGAATGGGATTTTGAATATGTTCATCTGAAGACAGGGGAAAAACGCTGGTTCCATAATATTGTAATGGGCAGTGAGGTAAACGGGAAAAGAAAATATATCCTGGTTATGTCGGATCGTACCTCTGACTGGAAAATGAACCAGGCACTCTCTGAGGCGGTACATGCGGCGGAGACAGCAAACCAGGCAAAGAGTACTTTCCTTTCTAATATGTCTCACGATATCCGGACACCAATGAATGCGATTATCGGTTTTACCACACTGGCTGTAAGTAATATTGATAATCAGGAAAGAGTCCAGGATTATCTGGGTAAGATTCTTTCCTCCAGTAACCATCTGCTCTCATTGATCAATGATATACTGGATATGAGCCGGATTGAGAGTGGAAAGATACATCTGGAAGAGACAGAGGTCAGTCTGTCGGATGTGCTTCATGATCTGAAGACGATCATCAGTGGGCAAATCCATGCGAAGCAGCTGGAACTTTATATGGATGTCATGGATGTTACAAATGAAGATGTTTACTGTGACAAGACTCGGCTGAACCAGGTGCTGCTGAATCTTTTGTCTAATGCGGTTAAGTTTACACCTGCAGGAGGAACCGTTTCTGTCCGGCTGAAACAGTATCCGAAGGCAGTAAAAGGCAGTAAGCTGTATGAGATCCGGGTAAAGGATACCGGAATCGGTATGAGTCAGGAATTCGTGCAGAAAATTTTTTCTCCTTTTGAGAGGGAGAGGACTTCCACTGTGAGTAGAACCCAGGGCACAGGGCTTGGCATGGCAATCACCAAGAATATTGTGGATATGATGGGCGGAACTATTGAGGTTCAGACAGAACAGGGCAAAGGTACCGAATTTATTGTCTGTCTGCCATTACGGATTCAGTCTGAGCGCCAACGTATAGAGAAAATCGCAGAACTGGAAGGGCTTAAGGCACTGGTTGTAGATGATGACTTTAATACCTGCGACAGTGTGACAAAAATGCTTGTAAGGGTCGGAATGCGTTCGGAATGGACACTTTCCGGCAAGGAAGCTGTTCTCCGTGCACGGCAGTCTATGGAACTGGGAGATGCGTTCCACGCTTATATCATTGACTGGCGTCTGCCAGATATGAATGGTATTGAAGTCACCCGACAGATCCGCAGCCTTGGTGATGATACACCGATCATTATCCTGACCGCATATGATTGGTCAGATATCGAGGCAGAAGCCAGAGCAGCAGGGGTGACTGCATTCTGTGCGAAACCGCTGTTCATGTCAGATATCAGAGATACCTTGATGACTGCTATCGGCCAGAGTCAGGCTGAAGTAGAAGATTCAATTCTTCCAGAAGCAGGTTCAGATTTCAGAGGCAGATGTATACTACTTGTGGAAGATAACGAACTGAACAGTGAAATTGCGGTGGAAATTCTGAAAGAATATGGATTTCTGGTTGATACTGCCGAAAATGGCGCAGAGGCAGTGGAGAAAGTTAAGAATTCGACTCCAGGTAAGTATGATCTGGTGCTGATGGATGTGCAGATGCCGGTAATGAATGGATACGAGGCCACCCGTCAGATTCGTGCGCTGGATGATCCGGCACTGTCGGGAATCACCATCCTTGCCATGACTGCTAATGCCTTTGATGAGGACAGGAAGAAAGCCTTGGAATATGGCATGGATGGATTCTTATCCAAACCGATAGTTATAGAAGAGTTAATCAGTACTTTACACAACAACCTGCTGGATTAGAGCGTGTTTGATCAGGTGTTTGGAACTTCAGAAAATCCGCACGGATAAAGGAAATAAGGAATATGGATAAAAGTAGAAAAAAATCAGCCGTACTATTTGTATGTATATTGCTAGTTCTGGGAATGTGGATGATGTTATCAGTACACAGCCAGGCCGCTGAAACGAATAATGATGAAAAACAGGCACAGACCATTCGTGTCGGCTCATTTGAGGATACCTTTAATTATGTCGACAAAAACGGTGTAAGACGAGGATATGGCTACGAACTCATGCAGGCTCTGGCAGGTTATACCGAATGGAAATTTGAGTATGTGAAATGTGACTGGTCTGACTGTTTTGATAAGCTTGAAAATGGTGAGATTGATATTATGGGTGATATCTCTTACAGCGATGAACGTGCACAAAAGATGCTTTTTTCGGATGAACCGATGGGTGAGGAAAAATATATTCTTTATGCTGATTTATCGAATATGGATATTGGGATGTCTGATTTTAAGTTTATGGACGGGAAACGTGTAGGTGTGCTCATGGATACAGAGCCAGAAATTATGCTGACAGAATGGGAAAATAAAAATGGTATACATACAGAGCATGTAAATGTGAATAATGATAATGATGTCGAAAAGAAATTAGCGAATCATGAGATTGATGCTTTTGTATCTCTGGAGGAATCCATCTGGTCTGAACAGGGAATATCATCTGTTACCACTATTGGCAAATCAGGTATATATTTTGCAATAAATAAAGAGCGTAGCGATATCAAGACGGAGCTGGACTATGCTATGTGTCAGCTGGATCAGGATAGTCCTTTTTTTAAGGCAGATATGTATAAGAAATATTTTACACTTGATTATAATCAGAGTCTTACAGGTGGAGAAAAATCCTGGCTGGAAGAACATGGTGACATCCGGATGGGATTTTTGAACAATGATCCGGCAATCTTTTCCATGGACGAAACAACTGGAAAACTTACCGGTATGCTACCAGAATATGTCTCCTATGCCAAAGACTGTCTGGGAAATCAGACGCTGAAATTTAATATACAGGACTATGATGATTATGATGAAATGCTTCAGGCACTGCAGAATCATGAAATTGACATGATTTTTTATGCCGGCAGAAATCCTGATATTGCAGAAAAAAAAGGCTATGCACTTACAAACACAGCCTGGACCTACAATCTTATGGCAGTAACTGATGAGAAAAATTTTGACGAGGGTAATGGGTATACAGTAGCTGTGCCAAAGGAAAAAGAAGCTTTAAAACAGCAGCTTACCTTTAGTTATCCACAATGGAATCTTGTGGATTATGATTCGTTTGAGGAGGCTGCTGAAATGATTACTAATGAAAAAGCAGACTGTTTTCTCATGGGAGCAAGTCAGGCGATGGTATATGATAACAATCGAGATTTCAAGAGTGTTCCACTTACAAAAACAATGGAGGCATGCTTTGCAGTAAAAGGTGGAGAGGAAACTCTTTTGTCGATCCTGAATAAAACTTTAAAGGGCATGCCGTCTGGCATGCTTACAAGCGCACTTGCTATCTATGATAGTACGGCAGATAAGGTAACATTTTTGGACTTTGTAAAAGACAATATGCTTGCTTTTTTTCTCGCCACAGGATTCTCTGCACTCAGCATCATTGTTATTATCCTCGTACTTTTACGCAAGGCAAGGAAAGCAGAAGCTGCCGCAAAGCTTGCTGCAAATGATACACAAAAACTTAATGAGAAACTGGAAATCGCTTTGAAAAAAGCAGAGGATGCCAGTCTCGCAAAGACCAGTTTTCTTAACAATATGTCACATGATATCCGTACTCCTATGAATGTAATTCTGGGTTATGCACAGCTTATGGAGAATGAACTAAATGGAAAAGACATACCTGAAGTTTTGGAACATCTGGAAAAACTGCAGCAGTCTGGAAATCTTCTTCTGTCAATCATAAATAATGTACTGGATATGGCCCGGATTGAGAGCGGAAGGATGGAGATTGATGAGAATTACTGCCGGATTGAAGATGTCTGGAAATCTTTGTTTGCAGTATTTGATGAGAAAGCAAGGAAAAAGAATATTTCGCTTCATTACACGATGAATGTAGAGCATGAGCATGTATTGACAGATGTTACCAAGGTAAAAGAAATATTGGTCAATATCCTGAGCAATGCTATAAAATATACTCCAGCAGGTGGTTCTGTTATGGTATATGTAGATGAATTACCTTGTGATGAGTCTGGATACATGATAGTGAGGATCAGAATCAGCGATACCGGAATCGGTATGAGTCAGGATTATCTGACAAAGATTTTCGAAGCATTCACGCGTGAGAAGAACACCACAAAGAGCAAAATCGCAGGAACCGGACTGGGCATGTCAATAGTCAAGAATTATGTTGACCTGCTTGGTGGAACAATAGATGTAGAGAGTGAGCTTGGCAAGGGCAGTACCTTTACAGTTACATTAAAACACAGGATAGCGGATGAAAGATATTATGTAAAAAAGCATATTGAAGAGCCTGGAACAGGAAATGAAATCCTTGAAGGCAGGAATATCCTTTTAGCGGAGGATAATGATTTAAATGCAGAGATTGCAGAGGCAATACTTGAGCGTGCCGGTCTTAGGATAGAACGTGTGGAGAATGGTATTCAGTGTGTGAACAGAATACTGAAAATGCCGGCAGGAACATATGATATGATCTTCATGGATATCCAGATGCCGCAAATGGACGGTTATAAAGCAACACAGACAATCAGAAATTTGCCAGATAAGGATAAAGCGTGCATACCGATTATAGCTATGACAGCCAATGCTTTTGCAGAAGATAAAAAAAAGACGATGGAGGCAGGGATGAATGCACATCTGTCAAAACCATTAAATGTACCGGAACTGATGGATACAATCCGAAAATTCTGTGATGGTAAGCAGATGTGTCAGCGACCGGGAAAAGAATAACAGAGGTATAGCAGAATGAAAAAGAATTCTGTTGTTATATCATTCCGTAAGTGATATACTAAAAAGACAGAAAAAAACCGTGTGGAATTACAGTTTTACTTTCGCATGGTTTCTTTTATACATAATGGTTAGTTGCAACTAATATCAAAAATAGTATGAAGGACTACAAAATAGTAGTTATTCCGGTTTTAAAGAAAGGAAAGTGAAAAGCGAATGAATACTTTTTTTGGCATATTGATTCCATTTGTTGGAACAACGCTGGGTGCAGCATGTGTGTTTTTTATGAGAACAACATTTAGCAAATCAGTGCAACGTGCACTTACAGGATTTGCAGCAGGTGTAATGGTTGCTGCTTCAATCTGGAGTCTTCTGATTCCAGCTATTAAACAATCGGAGAAGATGGGAAACTTGTCATTTGTTCCGGCAGTTGCTGGGTTCTGGATTGGTATATTGTTTTTACTCACACTTGATCATTTGATTCCGCATCTTCATGTTGGAAGTGATCAGGCAGAGGGACTGAAAAGCAGGCTTGGCCGTACTACAATGATGGTGTTGGCAGTTACATTACATAACATCCCTGAAGGTATGGCAGTCGGTGTAATGTATGCAGGATTTCTTGCTGGAAATGCACAGATTACAGCAACAAGTGCACTTGCGTTATCACTTGGAATTGCTATTCAGAATTTCCCGGAAGGAGCAATTATATCCATGCCGCTTAGGGCAGAGGGAGAAAGTAAGGGAAAGGCATTTTTAGGTGGTGTACTTTCAGGGGTGGTCGAACCGATTGGCGCAGTATTGACAATTATTGCTGCACAGCTGATAATCCCGGCATTACCATATTTGCTGAGCTTTGCAGCAGGAGCTATGCTTTATGTCGTGGTTGAAGAACTAATCCCTGAAATGTCGCAGGGAGAGCACTCGGATATTGGTACGGTTTTCTTTGCAGTTGGGTTTAGTTTAATGATGATTCTGGATGTGGCACTTGGGTGATAACAAACAGGAAAAGGTATTAGAATATAAATTTGCGGTAATCAATTATATCGGATTTCTAAGATTTTCATAATCAACTTTACAAAATCTAATCAGAATCAGTCCATCCATATTCCACATGGATGCAAATACCGGAATTTCTTTGATATCAGATGTCATTTTTATCATAAGAAAATATCCTTTTTCATCCCTTCTTCTGCAATATTATGATTATATGGTACATTATAAATGTGGAATTTACAAAGGTTAAGCGCATAACCCATTACAAAATTTGCATTCGATTTTTGTGATATTTTACTATTGCATTACGCATTTCCAGCAATCTGTGTGTTAATCATTAATGACATTCTTATCCCACAATAAAACTGTGTCGTAAAATGTGGTAAGAAAATCAGACGAATATATTTTTCCAAAGACTTGTCGTAAAAATGTGGTCAAATCAAGAAAATCGAGTGCGAAAGCAAGTGAGAAATCCCTGTGAAGCCCGTAAAATCAAAGCTTCACCAAAAAATCTCAAAAAATTAGCACTCGTCTATTGACATGGCTAACAGATAGTGATATATATATGTTATACGAAGTGTAGAACAAATAAGCATCTTCGGGTTAGGAGGAACTTATATGAATATAAATAAATTTACGCAAAAGTCATTAGAAGCAGTAAATAACTGTGAGAAACTGGCTTATCAGTATGGCAGCCCGGAAATCGATCAGGAACATTTTTTATATAGCCTGCTTACGATTGAGGATAGCCTGATTTTAAAATTAATTGAAAAGATGGAAGTGAATAAAGAAGCATTTCTGTCACAGGTACAGCAGGCAGTTGAGAAGAAGCCAAAAGTTTCCGGTGGACAGACTTATATCAGTAAGTCTTTGAATCAGGTACTTGTGAGTGCGGAGGATGAAGCTAAGGCAATGGGAGATGAGTATGTTTCTGTAGAGCATCTTTTCCTTTCTTTAATGAAGTATCCGAATACAGAGATTAAGAAATTGTTTCAGGCATATGGAATTACAAGAGAGCGTTTTCTTCAGGCATTGTCTACAGTAAGAGGTAACCAGAAGGTTGTCAGTGATAACCCAGAAGCCACTTATGAGACATTGGAGAAGTATGGTTATGACCTTGTAGAGAGAGCTAAACAGCAGAAGCTTGACCCGGTTATCGGACGAGACAGCGAGATTCGTAATGTCGTTCGTATTCTTTCCAGAAAGACAAAGAATAACCCGGTATTGATTGGTGAACCTGGTGTTGGTAAAACAGCTGTTGTTGAAGGTCTTGCACAGCGTATCGTGAAAGGTGATGTGCCAGATTCTTTAAAGGATAAGAAATTATTTGCCCTTGATATGGGTTCTTTAGTAGCAGGAGCGAAATATCGTGGTGAGTTTGAGGAACGTTTAAAAGCAGTTCTTGAAGAAATCAAAGCCAGCGATGGACAGATTCTTTTATTCATTGATGAGCTGCACACGATTGTTGGTGCTGGTAAGACCGACGGTGCGATGGATGCCGGAAACCTGTTAAAGCCAATGCTTGCCAGAGGGGAACTTCACTGTATCGGTGCTACAACACTGAATGAATACCGTCAGTATATTGAAAAAGATGCCGCATTGGAGCGTCGTTTTCAGCCGGTTATGGTCGATGAACCTACGGTAGAAGATACGATTTCTATTTTGAGAGGATTAAAAGACCGCTACGAAGTATATCACGGTGTAAAGATTGCAGACAGTGCCTTAGTAAGTGCCGCTGTTTTATCTAACCGTTATATTACCGACCGTTTCCTCCCAGATAAGGCAATCGACCTTGTGGATGAAGCATGTGCGATGATTAAGACAGAATTAGATTCCCTTCCGGCCGACCTTGATGAAGTGCAGAGAAAGATTATGCAGTTAGAAATCGAGGAAGCAGCCTTAAAGAAAGAAACGGATCGTCTTAGTGTAGAACGTCTTGAAAATCTGCAAAAGGAACTCGCCGAATTACGTGAGGAATTTAAGTCGAAAAAGGCTTCCTGGGATCAGGAGAAATCCGCAGTAGAGCGTGTTTCCAAGTTAAAGGAAGAAATCGAAAGTTTAAATAATGAGATTCAGATTGCACAGCGCAATTATGATTTAAATAAAGCAGCAGAATTACAATATGGTAAATTGCCAGAATTGCAAAGACAGTTAGAGGAAGCGGAAGAAAGTGCAAAGAAGAGAGAATCTTCTATGGTTCATGAATCTGTAACTGATGATGAAATCGCAACGATCATCAGCCGCTGGACGGGTATTCCGGTAGCAAAACTTACCGAGAGTGAGAGAAATAAGACATTGAATCTTGATAAGGAACTCCATAAACGAGTTGTCGGTCAGGATGAAGGTGTGGAAAAGGTTACTGAAGCCATTATCCGTTCGAAAGCAGGAATTAAAGATCCGACAAAGCCAATCGGTTCCTTTATGTTCCTCGGACCTACTGGTGTAGGTAAGACAGAACTTGCGAAAGCACTTGCCGCAAGCCTGTTTGATAACGAACAGAACATGGTTCGTATTGATATGAGTGAGTATATGGAGAAATATTCCGTATCTCGCCTGATCGGAGCGCCTCCAGGATATGTAGGATATGAAGAGGGCGGTCAGCTTACCGAAGCCGTCAGAAGAAAACCATACTCAGTTGTTCTTTTTGATGAAATAGAAAAGGCACATCCCGATGTATTTAATGTGCTATTACAGGTACTTGATGATGGGCACATCACCGATTCTCAGGGCAGAACAGTAGACTTTAAGAACACGATATTAATCATGACCTCCAATATCGGTTCCCAGTATCTGCTCGAAGGAATCGATGAAAATGGCAACATCAAGACCGATGCAGAAACTATGGTCATGAATGACCTGCGTTCCCACTTTAGACCAGAGTTTTTGAATCGTCTTGATGAGATTATCATGTTTAAACCTCTTACCAAAGACAATATCGGAGGCATTATTGAGCTTATGCTTGCCGATGTCAACAAACGTCTTGAAGACAAGGAACTTTCTATTCAGCTTACCGATGCTGCCAAGAGTTATGTTATCGAACATGGATACGAACCGGCATACGGTGCACGTCCATTGAAGAGATATCTGACAAAACATGTCGATACCCTTGCTGCGAGAATGATACTTTCCGGCGAGGTATATCCACAGGATACGATTGTCATTGACGAACAGGGTGGAGAACTGATTGCTTCTGTGGAACATAGACAATGATGATTTAATTCATTAAATAACGGACAAACAGACGAATCCATGAAATAAAATAATCCATATCTGTGGCTTTAGTCGCAGATATGGATTATTTTATTTCATGGATTCGTCTGTTTAGCCATTTGCTTACCGAATGGAACAGTAAACTACAATTCATTATTCACCATATAATAATAAACCTCCGCAAGGAACTTAGAATTCGTCGGAGCTCCTTTATCTGAATAAGAGGAGCAATGAAAAATTTTCTCAATCTCTTCTAAATCACCTTTTAAAAATCCAATTTCAATTGCATGCCGAATGTTTCGTTCGACCCGGGCGGCTGTACTCGAACATTTTTTAGCAACATCGACATATAACCCTTTTGTAATGTGGTTTAAATAATCAGGATCAAGTGCGATAAGTTCTAATGCGGTTACTATGTAAGAAAAACCAAGCATATTAGCGGGAATTCCGATTTGCATCAAAAGTTTTTGAATTCCTGAGGTTTCGATGCGTAAAACATTTTTAAAATCATTTTCACTGTTTATAGTAAAAATAAGTACTTTTTGATGATCTTCCATAGTGTCGATAAATCTGAAAAGGTCATCTTTAACATGGAAAATTCCCGCAAAATCAATAAAAACGTTAGACATATATTATATCCCCTTCCTTTTTGTTATCTTTTACATTTTAATATGTATATTGACATAATAAAATATTAGGAATAACATAACAATTATAAAAGTTTTTAAAAAGTTATGTCAGTAATGACCCGTGGGAGACAAGATGTTCAGTGATAAGATTCGAGAATTAATGATTGAGAGGGATATATCCCTTACGGATTTGGCGGAACTTTCTGGAGTTCCATTTGAGACATTGCGTAATATTTATTATAGAAAAGTAAAAGATCCAAAAGTATCGACTGCTTTTCAATTAGCAAGTGCGCTTGAAGTTACCGTTGAGTATTTATTAAAAGATATGAGTACGACAGAGGAAGAGGCGGAGAATTCAGAAGGACAGGAGGGCATAGAGGAAGAACTTCTTGAAAATTATAGAGAGTGTGGGAATCATGGAAAGGCAATTATTCGTTTAGTTGCCCGGTTAGAATGTAAGGCAGCAAGAAAAGAAAGATTGAATTTGCGTAAAATGAAACACAGAATCCCATGTTTTATTCCAGTAGGCCGTATTGGAGATGGTATTGATTACAATAGTTGTACGGTAGAAGACGAATACACAATGATTAAAAAGGTTTATCTGGCTATTGAGATTACTAATAATAACTTTGCTCCTGCATATTGTAAAGGAGACAGGATATTATTAGAGAATCGTTTTCCTGAATTAGGAGAATGCGCCGTCTTTACAGATGGAATGAAAGCTTATTTCCGCTATTTTAAAATGGAAGGAGAAATGTACTGTTTAAAATGCCTGAATGGAAGAGGGAAAGATATGCTGCTTCGGCGAATGGATGAAGTAGACTGTCTCGGCACCTGTATTAGTGTGATTAGGAAATAGGGCATATAGGGGTTCTATTGCTCGGCTGCCCTTCGAGAACATCAGTTTTGCTTCGCAAATCAGAAAATGTCAAATATTGAGTTTTGCATTATCTTGTGATACCATATAAATGGATAGTTGGACATTTCAATGAAAATAGCTAAATATTTTATAAATGGGGCAGATTTTGAATGAGTATGATATTGGGATATATAAAGGAACGAGAAATATCTTTTCTGTTCTTTCTATTGTTGGTTCTGTTAGTAATTGTTCTTTGGAATTTGTACAAAAAGGAGAAAAAGAGAGCAGAAGCAGCAGAACTCTCTGTAGCCGGTGAGCGGAAATATTATTTATTGAATTTTGTGACTTTGTGCTGCGGGATTTTGACCATAGAAACTTCGCATTCGTTTCTGCGAAGTTTCTGTTTTATTGGGCAAAATGGAGCGTTTAGCACAACGGAACAAAATCAATAAATTTTTTAGGGCTTCTTCTTGTTAATCTTCTGGCAATCTGATTGTTTGTTCTTCTATAAAGGCGTCTCCTTTGCCTGCGGCAACTCAGAATTTTTATTCATAATCCTGTCCATCAAATTTTTCATCCCCTGACAGGCGGTTAATAAACTTTGGATGGTATTTAGAGTAGACAATAATCTGTTCTTTGTACAAACCATGATAGCCGGAAAGCATATAGCTGATGGAGATGGCAATTAAGATATAGGAAACACCTTCAAATCCAAACAATTCAAATCCAATAAGCATTGAAGCAATCGGACAGTTTGTCACACCGCAAAATAAAGCGAGCATTCCGGTTGCAGCGCAAAGAGAGGGAGATATGCCAAAGATATGTCCAAACAGACAGCCAAAGGTTGCTCCGGTGAAGAAAGCAGGGACAATCTCGCCGCCCTTATATCCGGCAGCAAGCGTGAGTGCAGTAAGAAGCATTTTTATTAAAAAAGCATAGGCCGGGACATTTCCCGCGATAGCTCTTGCAATCATGTCAGTTCCTGCTCCATTGTAATCATAATTGCCGATTAGGAGGGTGATTGCAATAACAAGCAGACCGCCGACAATGATTCGTATGTAAGGTTTTTTAAAAAACTTATTGTAAAATAAACCAGCTCCCTTTAAAAATATACAAAATACAACGCTTAATCCAGCACAGAAAATGCCGAGCAGTACGATTTTAGCGCAACTTGTGAAGGTGAGTTCTGGTATCCCGTGAATAGTAAATGCTTCCGGGTTGATTCCCATATTGACAGCAAAACGATTTGCTACAATAGAAGAAAATACGCAGGGAACTAAAGCGGCATAATGCATGATTCCGACACTGATCATTTCCATTGGGAAAATAGCTGCCGCAAGAGGAGTTCCAAATACGGCAGAAAAGGCGGCACTCATTCCGCTCATGACAAGAAGCTTTCGATCCCCCTCGTCAAATTTGAAAAGCCGTCCGATTGTATTTCCAATACTTCCTCCCATCTGGAGAGCCGCTCCCTCACGTCCGGCAGAGCCACCGAATAAGTGAGTGATAATTGTTGCTGCAAAGATAAGTGGAGCCATATATGCAGGCACATCCTGATTTTTTCCATGTACAGCAGTCATAATGATGTTCGTTCCCTTATCCTGCCTTACCCCACAAAGATGATATAAAAATACGATAACGACACCACCAATCGGCAGAAAATATAACAAAAATGGATATTGACCGCGAAGTGTGGTTACTTTTTTTAAGCAAAAAGAAAAGGCACTACTAAATGCCCCGACAGCAACCCCGGTCAATACTGCCATAAAAAGCCATAACGCACAAGTCTTTAAATTGTAGTAGATCTTTCTTAGATAGCGTTTTATGATTTCTTCCATGATATTTCTCTCCCTTGTGTATTTCAAAAAAATTTTTGTCATTTTCCAATGTTTAGAAAAAGCATTTTTTCATTCCTTCTTAATATCAGAAAAAATTACGAGATTTATTTGGTTGCATCAAGAATGCCGGGGCATTCTTGAAACCATATTAAGAAGAGAGAAAATTCGATTTCTTTAGACATTGGATTTCTTTGTACATTGGATTTTTGAATACATTTTGTTTCTTAAAAAGAGTGTACTCTATTCGAATTCATATTGTCAAGTTCTGCCGAAAAAAGAATTGACATCCTTTTTATTTCGTGATAAATTAAATGCTATAAATGCGATGAAGAGGAATAGTAGAATGATGAAAACATCCAGAGAGCTGCTGGTCGGTGCGAAGCAGTAGTGGACATGATTTGAACTCGCCTCTGAGCAGCCTGTTGAACCGCATGATTGCAGTAGGCAGCGCCGGAAACCTGACCGTTACAGCAGGAGGATATAAGGCTTTTTAAGTCCGTATCTGTAATGAGTGCATACCTTACTTTTTATGTATCGTATGAATAAGAGTGGTACCGCGGAATTATTTTCTCCGTCTCTTTTCGGCATCTGCCTTTTGGTATTTGCCATTAAAGAGACGGAGTTTTTTATTTTACAGGATATATTTCCTGTAATATGTTGTTTTTAACTTAAGGAGGATTTTCTATTATGAAGTATGCAGATAAGTATAAACCAATGTATTACCCGGCTCCAGCCGGATATAATAAATGGATCGAGAAAGACCATATTGAACAGCCGCCTGTATGGTGTTCTGTTGACTTACGAGATGGTAACCAGGCTCTGATTATTCCTATGAGCTTAGAGGAAAAGATTGAATTTTTCAAACTGTTAGTTGAAGTTGGTTTCAAAGAAATCGAAGTTGGTTTCCCGGCAGCTTCTGAGACAGAATATGAATTCTGCCGTACATTGATTGAGCAGAATCTGATTCCGGATGATGTAACGATTCAGGTTCTGACTCAGGCAAGAGAACATATCATTAAAAAGACATTTGAAGCCATTGAGGGTGCTAAAAATGTAATTGTTCATCTGTACAACTCCACTTCTGTTGCACAGCGCGAGCAGGTATTTAAAAAAGATAAAGAACATATTATTCAGATTGCTGTAGAAGGTGCTGAATTATTACAGAAACTGATGGAAGAAAATGGAGGAAAATACCGTTTTGAATATTCTCCAGAAAGTTTTACTGGAACAGAGATGGATTTTGCATTAGAAATCTGTAATGCTGTATTAGATGTATGGAAACCAAAGAAAGAATTACCTGCCATCATCAATCTTCCTGCTACTGTTTCCCACTCTCTGCCTCATGTTTACGCAAGCCAGATTGAGTTTATGAGCGAGAACTTAAAATACAGAGATAATGTTGTGTTATCTGTTCATCCTCATAACGATCGTGGAACAGGTGTTGCCGATACAGAATTAGCTGTTCTTGCAGGAGCCGATCGTGTGGAAGGAACATTATTTGGTAATGGAGAACGTACAGGTAATGTAGATATCATTACATTAGCTTTAAATATGTATGCTCATGGTGTAGAGCCAAACTTAGACTTTACAGACTTGCCACATATCGTAAAAGTATATGAAAAAGTAACAAGAATGCATGTATATGAAAGACAGCCATATGCAGGAAAGCTTGTATTTGCTGCCTTCTCCGGTTCTCATCAGGATGCTATCGCCAAAGGTATGCTGTGGCGTGAAACACATGACTGCGATAAATGGACTGTACCATATCTGCCAATTGATCCAAAAGATCTTGGAAGAGAATACGAAGCAGATGTTATCCGTATCAACAGCCAGTCTGGAAAAGGCGGTATCGGATTCCTTCTGGAAAAAACATATGGTATTCGTATTCCAACTAAAATGCGTGAAGAAGTTGGTTATTCTGTAAAAGATGTTTCCGACCATACACATAAAGAATTACAGCCAAAAGAAGTATTAAAAGTATTCAACGAAAAATATGTTAATATTTGTGATCCAATTGAATTACTCGAAGTACACTTCAAACAGGAACACGGTGGAATTTCAACAGAAATTATACTGAACAAATATGGTGTACACAAAGTATACCACGGAAAAGGAAATGGTCGTCTTGATGCCGTAAGTAACGCATTAAAACGCCACTCCAACTTAGATTATACAATCTCCACATATGAAGAACATGCTCTGAAAATGGGTTCAAATTCCCAGGCATGTGCTTATGTTGCTATCTATGGAAGTGATGGAAATACATATTGGGGAGTTGGAATTGATGACGATATCATCAATGCTTCAGTGAAAGCGCTGATTAGTTCTGTAAATCGCTATGAGAGGTGCGAAGACGGCAAGGAAGATTAATTTCTGATTTGCCGCAGGCAACGGGACGCCCTCAAAGAGAGCCTATCCTCTATATTTGTGACTTTAGTCGCGGCGGTTTGAATACTCGCTTATACATGCTCGTATCCAAATCTTGCTCCGAGGCCACAAATATAGGGGATAGGCTTTCTTTGAGGGCTGTTTATTGGATGCAAGAGCAAAATTAGGCTCCTTTATTACACTCTCCACATTTTACGCAGAAAAACTCACAAAACGATTCTTTATCCAGTTCTCATCCTTGCTGACACAGGAGATTTCATTAAAAGAGAACATATTCGCTGAATCAGTTATCAAATACTAAGAAGCTATCTTGTTTTCATAAAGGGGCAACACATCTTGATTTTATAAAAAATGGAATGGCACTATCCTTTTATAAAAAGATTTATAAAAGAGAGAGAAGCACTTTAAAAAAGAAAGTTTTGTTTCAACAATATGACCAATTAACGAAACAGTACTTATAAAAAATCAGTATATTTCAGATATTGACAGTAAAAAAATAATTGTGTAAAATAATGTTAGACTAAGAGGGATTTCCTATTTGATAAATAGTGATAAATATATTAGAGTGTGTTTTAAATATGCGCTGAAACATAAATTTTATATTTGGGTAAAACTGTCGAAAGGCAGCGACACAAAGCCAAATGGGTCTAAGGTTCATTTTTTAAGAGAATTATGACAGCCGGTTGCATCAAGTTATTGATTATTTTAATGAGTAATTTCTGCTCATTTTATGCCGTCTGTGTAAGGGTTATCTTCACAGGCGGCTTTTTTAATGCTTAAAAAATGGAAGATTCTAAAATTATAATTGGAGATAGAAAATGAAGTTAAAGTGGAGAGGGTTACAATTTGAACATTATATATTGGGAATTTTACTGGCAGTAGAGTGGATTATGTCATTTACTTTTTTGGGATATATTCATATACCTCCTATTTCCATTACTACAGCGCATATTCCTATCGTAGTTATCGCATGCCTTTTCGGGCCAGTGGAATCCTCAGTTGCAGGATTATTTTTTGGACTGGGAAGTATGTATAAAGCATCCGCATTGTATGTTATGCTGGGTGACAGAATATTTTCTCCATTTCAGACAGATTTTCCGATAGGAAGTATCTTGTTAAGTGTAGGAACAAGAGTATTATTTGGATTTTTAATGGGATGTATATTTAAAATTGTAAATAAAAGCCGTTATAAATGGGCCGGCAAAAGCCTTGCAGCATTAATAGCAACTCCGTTACATGCCTTGCTTGTGTACGGAGCAATGGGAATCCTTTTCCCAGAAAGTGGATTTAATTATAAGTCTTCTTTTAGATGGGGAGTAAATGATTATGCTATAGCCGCAATCTGCATTTTGGCGGTAATACTATCAGATATTATTTATCATAGCTCTTTTGTAACACATTATAAAAATGTGATCAATGATTCAGAATTAAGACAGCACTGGTCAGTTAAAATGAAAATGAGTTTGTTCATTATTATAATATTTGTATTCTGCATAGCAGCTTTTTCCACAATATATTTTGCAAGCCGGACAGAATATATGTTTGGTGTATATGGTGTCAAGGTAACGAAGAAAATAGCACAGGACATTCTTCATTTGCAGGTACAATTTCTGGCAGCTATGATTTCACTGAACTTTATTCTGCTAGTTATCATTTTGATGATCTATAATTACATGAAACATAGAGAATATATGGGTGAGATGGATGCCCTTACAAATGTTATGGGAAGAAGACTATTTTTAAATTATTGTACGAAATGTCAGAATGATAGAGATGATATAGATAACAAATCGAAAAGAAAAGGCTGGTTTTTATTTATAGATATTGATTGGTTTAAGCAGATTAACGATACATTGGGCCATACGGTCGGCGATGAAACATTAAAGCAGATTGCAGAAAGCTTAAAAAATATATTCAGCAGCTATGGAGCCGTTGGCCGGGTAGGAGGAGACGAATTTGCAGTAATCATCAATGAGAAAATGACGAAAGAACAATTAGAGGAACAACTAAAAAAGTTCCTCTTAGATATTTCAGCCATTTTACCAGAAAGAACCGTTAGCTGTAGCATTGGTGTTTATCATTTCGGATTTCCCAAAAGTCAGAAAGAACTTCTTACGAGAACAGATGATGCATTGTATAAGGCAAAAGAAAAGGGAAGAGCCTGCTATGTGATATTGGATGAATAGGAATTTGCCGGAGGCAAAAGAGACGCCTTCTGGAAGATAATGGTGTGCATCCCGTCAAGTAGACAATTAAAAAAATATAAAATTTTTGT
>OIBT01000231.1_pt1 | contig 26048 bp, 16 predicted proteins | sample 1581091 | NCBI WGS metagenome assembly OIBT01 (sample SAMEA3882549, study PRJEB24775) | human gut metagenome | biome: human-associated habitat; feature: intestine environment; material: feces | place: Netherlands | collected 2009/2010
ATGTCTCGGGATAGTGGTGTGTGAACAGTAACCAAATATTCAGCTATGAGTGTACTGCGAAGCAGGTGTGTTAGCTTTGCATGACCAGACAGGAGGAAAACAGATGAAACGAATCGCGAAATTTCATAAAGTAAGCAAAGAACGCTTCACAGCAGACTGGATCGATACCTTCGCACAGTCTCAGGAAGAAGCAGAGAAAGTATACGAGGCTATCCGTCTGCCGAAGAGAGCGACAGCAGGAAGTGCCGGCTATGACTTTTTCGCACCGGCAGAATTTACTCTGAAACCAGGCGAAACAGTAAAGATCCCGACAGGAATCCGGGTGGAAATGCAGCCGGAATGGGTGCTGAAATGTTATCCGAGAAGCGGACTGGGATTTAAATACCGTCTTCAGCTTAACAACACAGTTGGTATTATTGACAGTGATTATTTCTATTCAGATAACGAAGGCCACATTTTTTCAAAGATCACAAATGATTCCAATGAAAACAAAACTCTTACAATCCCGGCAGATACAGGATTCATGCAGGGAATCTTTGTAGAGTACGGAATCACGGTAGATGATGATGCTACAGAAATCCGCAATGGTGGATTTGGAAGTACTACTGCGAAATAGTGGGTAAAAGTAATGTAATGTTCTGGCGGAGCATATTTCACAAAGTTTATAGATGAAATCAGAGCCAGAATGTAAAAAAAGTAGAACATAGGGAAGAATCTGAGATTTTTACTTTACGTTCTGCTTTTTTTTTGCTATAATATTTTGAGATTCAAAATATTTGCAATACATACAATTCAAGCGTATATACTGCGGAGCAGTTATTCGATTATGAACAAGTAACGAAGCGGATGATTTTATCCGCTTGACTAAAAAATATCAGGCAAAGAAATAAATTTAGGGAGAAAAGTTATGATCATCGAGCCAAAAGTAAGAGAATATATCTGTACAACCGCACATCCGCAGGGATGTGCAGAGAGTGTGCGCAACCAGGCAGATTACGCCTGTAAACAGGGAATGGTAAACGGAACAAAAAAAGCACTGATCATCGGATGTTCTACAGGCTACGGCCTCGCATCCCGTATCTGTGCACTGGAAAACTGTGGTGCTGATACTCTTGGAATCATGTTTGAACGTCAGGCAAATGGCAGAAGGACAGCTACACCCGGATGGTATAATACAGCAGAGTTTCACAGACTGGCTTCCGGGAAAGGTGTTTATGCAAAGACCATTAACGGAGATGCTTTTTCAAAGGAAATCAAGGAGAAGGCGATTGAACTGATCAAACAGGATCTTGGAAAAGTGGACCTGGTAGTCTACAGCCTGGCAGCACCGAGACGTACAGATGCAGAAGGAAAGACCTGGTCTTCCTGTCTGAAAACTACAGATGAGCCATTTACAGAGAAGAGTCTGGATCTGAGAAATAATGAGATCACAGAGAAAACAGTAGAACCTGCTACAGAGGAAGAAGTTTTAAGTACTGTAAAGGTTATGGGCGGTGAAGACTGGGCAGACTGGATTGATGCGCTGAAAGCAGCAGATGTACTGACTGAGAATGCAGTAACCGTAGCATATTCCTACATCGGACCGGAACTGACTTATCCAATCTACTATCATGGAACCATTGGAACTGCCAAACAGCACTTACAGAAAACAATGTCAGAGATTAATCAGGCACATCCGGATGTCCGCGCAGTAATTTCTGTAAACAAAGGTCTGGTAACTCAGGCAAGTGCAGCTATTCCGGTTGTACCGCTGTATTTTGCTATTCTTTATAAAGTTATGAAAAGGGCCGGAAATCATGAAAACTGTATTCAGCAGATTGCAAGGCTTTTTACACAGAAACTCTATACCCCGGAAGGTTTCCGGACAGATGAAAACGGATTTATCCGTATGGATGATTACGAACTGCTCCCTGAGATTCAGGAAGAAGTAAAGAAATGCTGGAAAGCAGTCACTACAGATACAGTAAATCAGTATTGCGACATTGACGGCTACTGGGAAGATTTCTATCATATGTTCGGATTCCATTACAGTGATATTGACTATACACAGGACGTAGATGCGAATGTGGAGATCAACGGGATTGTAATGTAAAATGACTATAAAAAATCCTCTCCCGGAAATATTTATGAATGTTCATAGATATTCCGGGAGAGGATTTTTTTCAGGAAAAAAGAAGAAAGCTCTCAAGCGAAGCGTAAGTGGAGAATGTCCAGCATAATCCCTGTTCCCCCTGATTTTTCACAGGGGATACACGACCACTCTGACGCAGGTCATAGGCGGCAGGAAGTACAGGGGCAGAGGCTGAAGATGCGTTTCCGGTGCTTACAGAAGAGACCATATCTGAACTTCCGTCTTCATAAGCCGGATTGAGGAGAAATCCTCGTTCTTTCAGTTCCTCAGCGGAGTAGCTTTCACAGGAAATATCTTTACCGTCTGAACCGGCAGCAGGGACATTTTCTGTGATTTTACCATTGGTAAATGCTTTGATGCACACATTTGTGTTTGGCAGATAGGTGTTAAAATCCGTCCATATATCCCCATGATGGCTGATATAACTTTCTCCGTCAGAAGCAGTGGCTCTGGAACTGGTGCCGTTCAGAGGAGCCTCGAAATACGTTTTTGCACCTGTGCTGCTCCATAACTTTATGACTACAGCAAAACGTGTGCCTGCTTTTAAAGTCACAGGTCTGGAAAAATCTACCGTATGATATCCGGCATACCGGCAGTTTCCCCGGGCAGCAGGAGAAGGAAGCTTTTGAAAGGAGTTTTGATTCTTAAAGGAAGAAACAATATAAACTTCATAGTTATAATCATTATCATAGGTATAGAAGGAGACAGAACCAAGCTGCTCTTTCCTGGCTAATTTCTGTCCGTTTTCAGGGAATACATTGGCACAGTACAGTTCATCATTATAACCGAAAGCAGTGGTGGCACCTAAAGGATCATACTGATAAATGCGGTTACAGGTGTTATCAGAGGAAATCTTTCCGAATGCCATGGAGAACTCCTGCATACCCAGAAAGCCGTCGTAATAGGAAATATAAAAATATCCATTGTCCCCGAAATCTTTTCCCCAGCTGTTTTTACAAAGAAAGGCACCGTTGCCGGCCGGCCGGACCGGAAAGTTTTCTTTTGCGTAATCATCATCCCATCCTACAATAGCAATAGCATGTTGTGTGGATATGACAGGTGCAGAACCGGCAGGAGCCCTTCCTGCATCGTAATCGTCGGGAAGGCAGAAGGAAATCTGATCATTGGAGTAGTATTCGTCAACGGAGAGATAGGATGCAGATACTGCACCGTAATTCATAATTGCCTGTTTGATTGCCTGATTATCTAATGCATTCTTTCGCTGGGGAATAAACATAATCTCATTTACTCTAAGCGCAGGTGTGAATGAGTCATAGGATGCTGATGAGATATTTTCGTAAGGAGCCTGCCATTCGTATACAGGACCGGATCCGCGTGTAAGATAGGCGGCAGCCATGGAAAAACTGCCACCGTCATTATAGTTACGGTCAAAACCTGTGGAGGAAGAACTGTTGCTTAACTGGTAACCCATGTGGAATTCCGAAAAATCGTGAGCATTGAGATTATCGGAGTACGGATTTAGAGCCAGTGCTCTGGAATATGGTCCATAGTAATATTTCTTACCGATAAGGACGTATGCCCGAACTTTATATAATGGATTTACGGAGCCGAATGGCACTGGTTCATAATATGCATAGTATTCCTCTGAATCAGGACCGTTTGGTGTATCTGAAATTTTACAGTATTTACTGTTCTGATCGTCTGCACGATAAATAAAGTAGCCGGTGACATAAGTCTGGTGTTTCCATTTTACTGTGACGCCGCCATCCTGCTCAGTGACAGAAGTCAGGCTGACCTTTGGAATTGCAGTCTGGCAGACGTATCCGGTGGAGCTGTAATCACCCAGAGAAATTTTGCTGCCAAGCTTACGGTATGGGCGGACTGCATAATCATAGACTGTTTTGGGAACAGCAGTTTCGTCTGTGTAATACAACCCGGAAAATTCAATATCTCCCAGTTTTGTCCATTTGGAGATACCTTTCCTGCGGCGGTAGATGCGATAGCCATCGGCACCCGGAACTTCGTCCCACATAAGATTTATGACAACATCTTTTTGGGGCTTTTTAACCGCAGGGCGTTTGAGTTTTGCTGTACCGGTCAGGCCTTTGGTGTTATATTTACTGTAGATTTTCTTACCGTTCCGGAAAGTGTAGGACTGCACTGTATACAGGTAGGATTTCTTGATCAGTCCGGTACTGTCTGTATAGGAGGTACGGGAAGAGGAAACTGTTGCGATTGCTTTCCATGAAGCCTCTGATTTATTCTTTTCTCTGCGGAGAATCCGGTATCCACTGACATTCTTTGCTTTTTTCCAGGTGATGGTAACCTCATGAGTGGATTTGATTTTTTTTAATGACGGTTTTTCAGGAGTGACAGGAGTTCCTGATTCAATGTTTATGGTCATCCGGCAGGTTCCGAGAATCTGCCATGTATTGGTATCCATAATGGAAAAAGATGCTTCCGTCATGGTTACGGCAGGACTTAAAAGAGTAAAGAAGTCATCTCCGGGTGTGTACAGAAGTTCATCGCCTGCGAGGATTGCTGCCGGTGTATCCAGCTGTTGATGGAAATTTCCCAGTTGGTCGAACGAAATTTTTCCTGCCTGATCAGCATTGACGGTGCATGTATGCTGCGGAAAGAACAGGTTATCCTTCAAAGCAGTGCAGCCTGTGGTATCAACGCTGACCAGAGAATTAAAGCGGCAGTCAAGGCTGGAAAGTGACGTAAGTCCGGTTATATTTAATGAGGAAAGGCTGTTGTTACACAGCTGAACAGATTCCAGGCTTTTGTTGGAGGTAAGGTTCAGAGAACGGATACCTGTTCCAATACAGATCAGTTCGGTAAGTTCCGGATTTCTGCTGAGATCCAGTTCGGTGATTTGAGGAAGATCCGTACATCTCAGACTTTTCAGTCCTGTAAAATAGGCCAGATCTGAAGAAAATAACGGAAAATCTTCGTCAAAGGAAAGGGAAGAAACTTCCTTCAGATATTCGCGGGAAAGCATATGATCGTCTGTCAGTGGATAGTTCTGCTGCATTTGCTGAAACAATGCAGGTGATCGGAAATCATTTTCAAGCAGATATCCAATGTAAATGATCTGTGTGCCATATTGTTCTGTGCCGGCACTGGTAAATCTGCGGCGGATTTTTACAGGGTTTAATTTATTAATAGCAGTCAGCCGGTAAGAGGTGTCGATCATGCCATTTTCCATTATGGTGATATCTTCAGGTGAAGCGAACTGAGACAGATCATAAAATTCCATAGGAGTGCGGATCACGTTATCATTACAGATCAGTTCCTCGGGAAAGCAGCCGCGAAGATCAGGCTCCAACAGCTTATTGTCGGAACAGTTCAGTTTCTTCAGTGATAAAAAACCGGAGAGGTTCAGTTTAGTGAGAAGATTATTCTGGCAGTAAAGGGTATTCAGTGATCTGGTGTCCGGCAGTTTCAGAGTCTGTATACTGTTGGAAGAACAGTCCAGATATTTCAAACCGGAAAGACGGCTTAAGTTCAGGGTATCCAGGAGATTGCCGGAACAGATAAGCTTTTCCAGTGATGGCATAGATGCAGGTTTAAGAGCGCGCAGATTACAGTTGCTGCAATCCAGTTCTTTCAGTCTGGAAAAACGGGAGAAATCAAAATCATCAAGAACAACAGAAGAGATGTTTAATTTCTCCACAGAAAAACTTTTGGGAAGACTGATGGAACTGTTGCTCCCACAGTTGTTAAAGGAGATGTCAAGATCTTTCAGTTTTTTGCATGAGGAGAGATCCAGACTGAGCAGATTGTTGTGCGAGCAGTTCAGAGATTTCAGAACTGTGTTGGCTGATACATCGAGAAACAGCAGTTCATTGTCAGAACAGTCCAGGGTTTTCAGATTATAAAAATATTCGATGCCTTCCAGGGAATCGACTGACATGGAAGGAATACTGATTTCTGTGCACATGGAGATTTCCTCGTCAGAGAGAAGCCCGTTGCGATCTGTATCAATGTTTTCGGAAATCCATTTTTGGAAAACAGGGTCTGCAAATCCACTGTCAGCAGTGATCGGAATGGAATTTCCGGAAGCAGATATATCTGCAGTGTCTTTGGCGTATGTTGCTTCATCAGGAGTGATTTCGTCAGAAAATGCCGGATCGTCGGGCAGTTCAACCGGAAATACCGGATCATCGACCGATTCATCCGAAAATACCGGATCATCGGGTGCTTCATCCGAAAATGCCCATGGTGTCTGAATATTGGTAAGGGTTAGAAGTGAGCATAGAATAAAAACCGGAAATTTTTTCTTTTTCATTATGTAAGCCCTCCTTGTTTTGAATATTTGGGTGTATATGGATTTTCTGATACAGTGATCCGGGACAGAATAGATTCTGGCCACAAATATAATCTTTATATCCAGTATACAGTTGGAACAAGGAGATGTCTATTAACTATTGGTTAGAAGTTATCCTGAGAGGTGTTTTGGTGTTACTGTGAACGGAGTGAACAGTAACATTTTGGTAAAATAATTATAGCAATTCCATAAAATACCGGAATTGCTATAATTGTTCTTTGATCTTAATCAATTTTTTCCATTGAATCTTTTGCATTCTGAAGCACTGTGTCAAAAGCAACTGCGGCTTTTGCATATTCTTCGTCGCTTTCGATGTTGGAAAGCATCGGATCACCGCTCTCAGTACGGGCAAATGCGTAGAGGTAAACCTCGCCGCTTTCATTCTGACCGTTCTCATCAAGTGGGAGAAGTGCGATATATTCCTTCGCATCTACCGGGAAAACGGTGAGGATCGCACATTCTACCTCTGTATCGTCTTCCATGGTAAGGGTGATTGTCTTGTGGTTTTCAACAGGATCGCATCCGCCGGCTGAACTGCATCCACCACCGCAGGAAGCGCAGTCACTCGGGTTACATCCGCCAGCTGTAAATTCGTCACTCATTTTATATTCCTCATTCTTTCTTATTTATCAGGGACTATGTTTATCTGATGTCAGTTCATTGTAGCAGAAACCGGAAAAAAATGCAATGAGCAGAAACCGGAGAAAAAGAGGTTTTTTACAGTCATGAAACGTGCTATAATAGACCAGAAGTGTTCAGGGGAGAATCGTTAGCAAATGCTGAACAGGGCTAATAAGAAAACAAAGGGGATCAGTTGATTATGAAATTAATCTCATGGAATGTAAATGGTATACGTGCATGCATTGGCAAAGGGTTTGAAGAGAGCTTTGCAGCACTTGATGCGGATATTTTCTGCCTGCAGGAAACGAAATGCCAGCAGGGGCAGGTGAAGCTGGAACTTCCGGGATATTATCAGTACTGGAATTATGCCAACAGACGGGGATATTCCGGAACTGCTGTTTTTACAAAGAAAGAGCCACTGTCTGTGGTGTATGGAATTGGAATTGAGGAACATGACAAAGAAGGGCGTGTGATCACCCTGGAATATGAAAAATTTTATCTGGTGACTGTATATACACCAAATTCCCAGAGTGAACTGCGCAGACTGGAATACCGTATGCACTGGGAAGAGGATTTTCTGGCATACTTGTTGAAATTGCAGGAAAGTAAGCCTGTGATCTGCTGCGGGGATTTCAATGTGGCACATCAGGAGATCGACCTGAAGAATCCTAAGACCAACCGGAAAAATGCCGGATTTACAGATGAAGAGAGAGCATGCTTTGGTAAGGTGCTGGAGAGTGGATTTATCGATACATTCCGTTATTTTTATCCGGATGTAGAGGGCAGATATTCCTGGTGGTCTTACAGATTTAAAGCAAGAGAGAAGAATGCAGGGTGGAGAATTGACTATTTTATCACGTCTCCACAGTTGAAGGATAAGCTTAAAGGCGCAGAAATCCATTCTGAAATTATGGGCTCCGATCATTGTCCGGTAGAACTTCAGATTACATTATAGCGTTGTATAGTGTTTCTGAAAAGTGTAATGAGCAACAAGAAAAAATATGAAGGAGAGAAAGAGATGGCTGAGAGCAGAAAGATGAAAACAGAAAAGGGGCTGGCTCTTGTGCCTGGTGCAAATCCGTTGGCAGATGGCTGTAATTTTGCAGTTGAGGTACCGGAAGACAGCAGAGCATCTCTGATTCTCTACAAAAAGAGATCAGCAAAACCTTATGTGGAGATTCCTTTTACAGAAGAAAACAGAACCGGAAATGTATATGCAATGTATATTCCGGATTTTAATCTGAAAGAGTACGAGTACAATTTTCTGATAAATGGAAAGGTGTATACTGATCCCTATGCGTACAGGATTCTGGGACGGGAACGCTTTGGTGCAGAGGTGGGTACGAATCCGCACAAAGTCAGGGGAGGATTTCTTAAAAAAGAAGTTTTTGACTGGGAGAACGACAAAAATCCGGCTATTCCATATCACGAAATGATCCTTTATAAACTGCATGTGCGCGGATATACAAAAGCGAATCGGACGATAACCGGTACAAAGGGAACTTTTCAGGCACTGGAGGAAATGATCCCGTACTGGAAAGAGCTTGGTATCAATACAATTGAACTGATGCCTGCATATGAATTTATGGAAAGCGGTACCTGTAAGAATTCTGAATCTGAGAAAATGGTATCTGAGAAGCATACACAGGGACGTGTTAATTTCTGGGGATATATGTATGGCTATTATTTTGCACCCAAGAGATCTTACTGTGCAACAGATGATCCGGAGAAAGAGTTTAAAACATTCATTAAAAAACTGCATCAGGCCGGAATTGCCTGTATCATGGAAATGTATTTTCCACGAGAATGTAATCCTGTGACAGCACTCAGGGCATTGCAGTTCTGGAAGCTTTACTATCGTGTAGACGGATTTCATGTATTGGGTGAGGGAGTTTCTGCCAAATTGCTGATGCATGACGGGGTTTTAAGTGATACCCGGCTGATGTTTCACGATTTTGATGAGAGCCAGATCCGGAAAAAGAAGAAACCGGAAGACAAATGTATTGCACAGTATAATCCGGGATTTTTGCAGGATATGCGCCGTTTTCTGAAAAGTGACGAGGATATGGTCTCAGTGGCTGCTTACCATATCAGAAGGAATCCAAATATCTATGCAGTCATTAATTATATGGCCTGTCAGGATGGCTTTACCATGAATGATATGGTGACCTATAATTACAGACATAATGAAGCAAATCAGGAGAATAATCACGATGGCAGCAGTTATAATTATTCCTGGAACTGTGGCGTGGAAGGGCCAAGCAGAAGGCTGCAGATCAGACAGATGAGAGAACGTCAGATCAGAAATGCTTTTCTTATGGTGCTGCTCAGTCAGGGTGTTCCTATGATCTATGGCGGGGATGAGTTTGGAAATTCACAGAACGGAAATAATAATGCCTATTGTCAGGATAATCAGGTTGGATGGATTGACTGGAAAGCACTGAAGAAAAATGAATCCCTGTTTCAGTTTGTAAAGAATGCCATTGCTTTCCGGAAAGAACATCCGATTCTTCATGTTCCGGGAGAAATGTACGGAGTGGATTATCAGACCAGGGGACTGCCGGATGTTTCACTTCATGGAGAACGCGCATGGTATATGAATTCTGAGAACACATCCAGACTGCTTGGAATTATGTATTGTGGCGCCTATGCGCACCGGGCAGACGGCAGCGAGGATGCTTCCATATACGTTGCATATAACTTTCACTGGGAAGATCGTATTTTTGCGCTTCCTAATCTGGCAGGATACAGAAAATGGAAGAAAGTGATTGATACCAGTGCTGTGAAAGAGAATGGTTTCCTGGAGCAGGAACAGGAAACTTATAGTAAAAAGCTGAAGGTCACACCGCGTACGATCGTGGTGCTGATGGCTGTAGAGGAGGAGAAGAAAGATGCATCCGTGGCTGCACTTTAAAACAATAACCAAACATAAGCTGTTGGTTATGCATTACTGTTTCCGGGCTGGTATGTATAAACAGGGACTGCTTCATGACCTGTCCAAATATGCACCTGTGGAATTTCTGGTTGGATGTAAATACTATCAGGGAGACAGAAGTCCCAACAATGCAGAAAGAGAAGATACAGGAATATCAAAATCCTGGCTTCATCATAAAGGGCGCAACAAACATCATTTTGAGTACTGGGTAGATTATGCACCGGGAGATGAGCATATCATCAATGGTGTGCCCATGCCCCGTAAATATATTGCGGAAATGGTGATGGACAGGATCAGTGCTTCCAGAAATTATCTGGGGGATAAGTATGATCAGCATCAGCCACTGGACTATTATCTGAAAGGTAAGGAAAAGCTGTGGTTTATCCATCCGAAGACAAAGAGAGATCTCGAGGGACTGCTGCGGATACTTAATGATCATGGGGAAGAGGTACTGATTTCCTATATTAAGAATGTTTATCTGAAAAAAGATAAAGCCCTGGAGCGTGTCTGAAAAATCATTCCCGCAATCTGCACGCCCCACTTTGCGGTATATTTTGTCCGAATTCGGTTGTCGTAGCCCACTACGACGCCCTCATCCGAACAAAATCTCCCACAAATTGTGACGCACATCTTGCGTAAAGCATTTTTCAGACACGCTCTGGCAGGCAGAAAACATACAGCAAAAAGAGAATGTAAACAGGCTGGCAGACAGAAACAGATAAATTTCTGATTGACAGAGTACCTGTTTGGGTGTAAAAATATAAAACAGTTACTGTGAAGGTCTTTGCCGGACGGTAACAGTAATAATTCCATAAAATGGCGGAAAAATGTCGAAAAACAAGAAATACACTTGCGTGATGCTAAGGTAATGTGGTAAAGTAGCCGGGTACAGAAGTGGTACCCGGTTACTTTTTGCAGTATATAAAATGACTGTATTCTGTTTTTGGATAAATATGTGAAGGAAACAGAACATACTTTGACAAATCCAGAGTGTATGAAAAAAAGAAGAAAAAAGGAGGAGTAAATTTGAGTGGTACAACAATGGTCATATTGTCCGCATTTGTTGCCTATCTGTTACTTATGATAGTCATTGGTGTGGTTTATATGAAAAAAACAAGCAGCTCGGAAGATTATTTTCTGGGCGGACGTGGACTGAATGCATGGGTAGCTGCTCTTTCAGCACAGGCATCAGATATGAGCGGATGGCTCTTAATGGGACTTCCGGGAGCAATTTATTCACTGGGAACAGGACAGATCTGGATTGCTGTAGGTCTGTTCATCGGAACTGTATTAAACTGGGTGTGTATTTCACACAGACTTCGTAAATATACGATCGCAGCAAACAATTCCCTTACAATCCCGGCATTTCTTGAGAACAGATTTCAGGATAAGAAGAGAATCCTGTTATTGCTTTCATCCATCGTGATCGTAATCTTTTTCCTGGTTTATACAGCTTCTGCACTGGCAGCAGGCGGTAAACTTTTTAACACAGTATTTGGAATTGATTATCATATAGCTCTGGCAATTGGTGCAGCAGTCATTCTCTGCTATACATTTATGGGGGGATTTATGGCTGTATGCGTAACTGACTTTGTACAGGGAACACTGATGCTGATCGGTCTTCTGATCGTTCCGCTGGTTGCATATCTGACACTGAGCGGAAGTCTGAGTGATCTTCTGACACAGAGCGGAGCACCGGGTGGAGCAGCAGCTTTCCTGAATCCTTTTGAGAACGGAGAGCGCCCATATACATTTGTTGAAATCTTTTCCCAGCTTGCATGGGGACTTGGATACTGCGGTATGCCTCATATCCTTACCCGCTTCATGGCTGTAAAGAGTGAGAAAGAATTAAAAAAATCCAGTGCGATCGCAATCGTGTGGGATATCCTTTCTCTGACAGCAGCGTGCTTTATCGGTATTATAGGTCGTGCATATCTGCTTCCGACTGTACTTGGTGAAAATGGTGCATCTTCCTCAGAGAGTGTATTTATCGAGATGATCAATAAACTGTTTTCCAGTCATCTGGGACTTCCGTTTATCGGAGGAATCTTCCTCTGCGGTATTCTTGCGGCAATTATGTCCACAGCGGATTCACAGCTTCTGGTAACAGCGTCCGCAGCATCTGAGGATTTATATCATCAGTTCATTAAGAAGGATGCAGACTCAAAGGAAATCCTTGCAGTTGCAAGACTTACGGTTATCGTGGTGTCTGTTCTGGCATTTGTGATTGCGTGGAATCCGAACAGCAGTATCATGGGACTGGTATCCAATGCATGGGCCGGTCTTGGTGCAGCATTTGGTCCGACTGTGGTAATGTCACTGTTCTGGAGAAGAACAAACCTTGCAGGTGCAGTTGCAGGTATTGTTTCCGGTGGTCTGACAGTTATCGTCTGGGATTATATACCGTTTGCAGCAGGACAGACTCTTGGTTCTTATACAGGACTTTATTCTCTGGCTGTAGGTTTTGCTGTCAGCCTTGTGATGATCATTATCTTCAGTCTGGCTACGAAAGCACCATCCAAAGAAATCACAGATGTGTTTGATAAAGTGACAGGAAAATAATAGAATAGAAAGACTATCCATTTTCGGATGAATTTGTTATAATGGCAGTAGCGCAAAAAAAGCGTTACTGCTTTTTTAACCGGATAAACTGCGGAGCAGTTATTCGGTGTAGAGCTGCGTAGCGAAGCGGATGATTTTATCCGCTTGATTATTACAAGAAGAAGGTGTCGCACATGAAGAAATATGATTATCTGATAGTAGGAGCCGGCCTTTTTGGTGCAGTATTTGCACATGAGGCCACAAGACGGGGGAAAACATGCCTTGTGATCGATAATAGAGGTCATATCGGCGGTAATATTTACACAGAAGAAGTAGAGGGGATCCAGGTACACAGATACGGTGCACATATTTTCCATACTTCCAGAAAACAGGTGTGGGATTATATCAATCAGTTTGCAGAATTTAATCATTTTGTAAATTCACCGATCGCAGTCTATAAGGATGAGTTATATAATCTGCCGTTTAATATGAATACCTTCCATCAGCTCTGGGGAGTACGTACTCCTGCAGAGGCAAAAGCGAAGATACAGGAACAGATCGCAAGAATGCACATTACCCATCCGAAGAACCTGGAGGAACAGGCGCTTGCACTGGTTGGACAGGACGTATATGAGAAACTGGTAGAGGGATATACAAGGAAGCAGTGGGGCAGGGAGTGTAAAGATCTGCCGGCATTTATCATAAAAAGACTGCCTTTGCGTTATACTTATGATAATAACTATTTCAAAGATCCTTATCAGGGAATCCCCAAAGGTGGATATACACGTATTGTGAAGAAACTTCTGGAGGGTGTACAGGTATGTCTGAATACAGATTTCTTTGCAAACAGAGAAGAACTGACTGCACAGGCAGACAAAGTACTCTTTACAGGTATGATCGATGAATTTTATGACTATTGTTACGGAGAACTGGAATACAGATCACTGAAATTTGAGACAGAAGTGCTGGATATGGGAAATTATCAGGGCAATGCGGTTGTCAATTATACAGATTATGAAGTTCCGTATACAAGGATCATCGAGCATAAACATTTTGAATTTGGTACACAGCCAAAGACTGTGATCACCAGAGAATATCCGGCAGCATGGGAGAAAGGCAAAGAGCCGTACTATCCGGTCAATGACCCGAAGAACAGTGAACTGTTTGACAAATATGAACGTCGCGCACTGGAAGAGAAGAATGTGATCTTTGGCGGAAGACTCGGCATGTATCGCTACATGGATATGGATCAGGTTATTGAAGAGGCGCTGTCTCTGGCAGAAACAGAGCTTACCTATGAAGAGCCATGAAAGTAAATTTTGGGATTGTAAGATAAAGGTAGCAAACAGTTACAGATAAAGTAACCGGAAAGGATAAATATATGACAGACACACCAATAATTGCTCTTTATTACAGAGAGCATGATCCGATGAAAAGAAAGATGTTTCTTGACCAGTCTATTGCTGCAGGCGAAGATGAGGAGGCAAATGCTGTCCGTAAGGAACTGTGGGAACTGCGTTATGGAGAACCTTCAGAGGCAGGTTCCGGTACACGTGCTGATGGGTATCTGGCGCTTTGGATGGCAATGGAATACAGCAAGGATACAGCGGGAAAGCTGTTTGGTTTAAAGAGAGCCAGAAAAGAAATCGAGAAAAACCTTGCCAGACTGAAATTCAGGGAAATGCAGGAAAAGAGCGAACTTCACAGGGAACTGCTTTACAGAGAATGCTGCCATATGGTTAAGACTTATATGGAACTTTGTGAGAAGGACAAGACGTATAATACTACCCTGTGCGGAATTGTTCCTATCAGTGAGAAAAGTGCGAAGAGTAAGCTTCAGAAAGATGTCTATACCACTGCCATTGTGTTTCCGGAAGAAATCAATATGCAGGAAGAACTGGAAATGATAACAAAGGCAGCAAGGGAAGCTTACGAAGCTCATTTTCCGGGAGAAGGCGGATTATAAAGAAAAGCCAAAAAAAATTACTGGAGGCATACATGAACAAAGCAAATTTGACAGCTTATGAAGTTGTAACAGAAGAAAACCTGACAGATATCCATTCCACAGGCTGGCTTCTGCGCCATAAGAAAACAGGTGCAAGAGTTATGCTGATCGAGAATGATGATGAGAATAAAGTATTTAATATCGCATTCCGCACACCGCCTAAGGACAGCACAGGTGTGGCACATATCCTGGAGCACAGTGTACTCTGCGGTTCAAGGGAATTTCCATTAAAGGATCCTTTCGTAGAACTGGTAAAGGGTTCTCTGAATACGTTCCTGAATGCTATGACTTATCCGGATAAAACCTGCTATCCTGTAGCCAGCTGCAATGATAAGGATTTTCAGAATCTGATGCATGTTTATCTGGATGCGGTATTTTATCCGAATATCTATAAAAGAGAAGAGATTTTCCGTCAGGAAGGCTGGAACTATCATCTGGAACAGAAGGAAGGACCGCTGAAATATAACGGTGTTGTATATAATGAGATGAAAGGTGCTTTCTCCTCACCGGATGAAGTTCTGGAACGGGAGATTATGAATCACCTTTTCCCTGATACCACTTATGGATGTGAATCAGGCGGTGATCCGAAAAATATTCCGGATCTTACCTATGAGAATTTCCTGAATTTCCACAGAACTTATTACCATCCATCCAACAGCTATATTTATCTGTATGGAAATATGGATATGGAAGAGAAACTGGCATTCCTGGATGAGCATTATCTGTCGCATTTTGATTATCTGGATGTGGATTCTGTTATTCAGGAACAGAAAGCATTCGGAGCATGCCGGGATGTGACTCTTGAGTATCCGGTTGCTGAGAATGAGGGAGAAGAGGACAATACCTATCTTTCTTATAACATGGTTGTGGGAAATGCTGCGGACAGTCAGATGGCGATGGCATTTGAGGTATTGGATTACGCACTGTTAAGCGCACCGGGAGCACCGTTAAAGCAGGCACTTCTGGATGTAAAAGCGGGCAAGGATGTCTATGGATCTTATGATGATGGTATTCTCCAGCCATATTTTACAGTAATTGCAAAAGGTTCCAATCCGGACAGAAAAGAAGAATTCGTATCTGTGATCAGACAGGTACTGGGAGATATTGTTAAGAATGGAATTGACAGGAAAGCTGTAGAGGCAGGAATCAATTACTTTGAATTCCGCTATCGTGAAGCTGATTTTTCCTCTTATCCGAAAGGACTGATGTACAGTCTGGATATTCTGGGAGACTGGCTGTATGAAAAAGGAAATCCCTTTGCACAGGTACAGCAGCTTACAGTTTTTGAAAAACTGAAAAAGGCAGTAAACGAAGGATATTTTGAAGAACTGATCCGTAAATATCTTCTTGAGAATCCACATGGATGCATCATGACTCTTGTGCCGAAGAAAGGTCTGGCAGCCCAGCGTGAGAAAGAGCTGGAGGAGAAGCTGGAAGCATACAGAAGCAGTCTTTCTGAAGAACAGCTGGATGCAATGGTTGAGAAGACGAAAGCACTGGAAGCATATCAGGAAGCCGGCGAAGATCCAAAAGCACTGGAGTGCATTCCGATGTTAAAGAGAAGTGATATTAAAAGAGAAGCTGCAAAGATCATAAATGAAGAATTAACGGTAGATGACAGTCTGTTCCTTTACCATGACGTATGCACAAATGGCATCGGTTACGTAGACCTGATGTTTAAGACTGACAGTATTGCGCCTGAGCAGATTCCTTATCTGGGACTTTTGAAATCCGTACTGGGTTATGTGGATACAGAGAATTACACATACGGAGAACTGTTCAATGAAATCAATGCCAATACAGGCGGTATCAACTGTGGGGTAGAGGTTTTTGACAGAGCTGATTCTACAGAAGAGTTTCAGGCTATGTTCTCTGTAAGAGGTAAGGCACTTTATACGAAAATGGATTTCCTTTTCAAAATGATCGGGGAGATCCTGAACAGCTCGAAACTGGAGGATACCAAGCGTCTCTATGAGATTGTTGCATCTGTGAAGTCCAGGGCACAGGTAAACCTGACAGGTGCCGGACATTCCACTGCTGTACTCAGAGCAGCTGCATATTCTTCTCCGATGGCTGCATTTCAGGATGAGATGGCGGGAATCGGATATTATCAGTTTATCGAGAAACTGGAAAAAGATTTTGAACAGCGAAAAGAGGAAACTGTAGAAGAGCTTTGCAAACTGATGAAAAAAATTCTCCGTCCGGAGAACTTTATGATCAGTTATACAGGTGAGAGAGAGTCCCTGGAGACAGTTCAGAAACTGGCGGGAGCTGTAAAGGCAGGACTTGGCACAGAGCCGGTGGAGAAATCGGAAGAGAAGCTGACCTGCACAAAGAAGAATGAGGGATTTAAGACTTCCGGACAGGTCCAGTATGTGGCTCAGACCGGTAACTTTAAGAAAAAAGGCCTGGAATATACAGGTGCACTGGAAATTCTGAAGGTTATCTTAAGTTATGATTATCTGTGGATGAATCTGCGCGTAAAGGGCGGTGCATATGGATGTATGAGCGGATTTAAGAGGAATGGTGAGAGCTATCTGGTATCTTATCGCGATCCTCATCTGAAACGTACACTGGATGTATATAAGGGGATTCCGGATTATATCCGCAATTTTCAGGCAGATGAGCGCGAGATGACAAAATATATCATTGGTACCATCAGCGGAAAGGATGTTCCCAGGACACCTCAGATGAAAGGTTCTGTTTCCAAGACAGCATATTTCTGCGGTGTGACAGAGGAGATGCTCCAGAAAGAACGTGATCAGATTCTGAATGCGTCTGCAGAAGATATCCATGCACTGGCCGAGATCATAGAGGCAGTTCTGGCAGCAGATCAGATATGTGTGGTGGGAAGCGAGAGCAAGGTGGCTGAGGCCTCTGATGTACTGATGGAAGTGAAACCACTGATCAATTGTTAAAAAAGGAAAGAACAGAATGAACGAAAATTTTAAATCCGGATTTGTAGCGATTATTGGACGTCCAAACGTAGGTAAATCCACTCTGATGAATCATCTCATCGGACAGAAGATCGCTATCACATCCAAGAAACCACAGACAACCAGAAACCGTATCCAGACCGTTTATACCTGTGACGAAGGTCAGATCGTATTTCTCGATACTCCCGGTATCCACAAGGCAAAGAATAAGCTGGGAGAATATATGGTCCAGGTGGCAGAGCGAACTTTAAAAGAGGTAGATGCCATTATGTGGCTGGTAGAGCCAAGTACCTTTATCGGGGCAGGAGAGCGTCATATTGCAGAACAGCTTCAGGGAATCGGAGTGCCGGTAATCCTGATCATCAACAAAATTGATACTGTATCAAAGGAAGAAATCCTTCCTGCCATTGACACCTACCGAAAAGTATGCGATTTCGCAGAGATTATCCCATGCTCCGCACTGCGTGGACAGAATACACAGGATATTATCGGTTGTATCCTGAAATATCTGCCTTACGGTCCTATGTTTTATGACGAAGATACAGTTACTGATCAGCCTCAGCGTCAGATCGTGGCTGAGATCATCCGCGAGAAAGCACTGTACGCCTTAAACGAAGAGATCCCGCACGGCATCGCCGTTGTGATCGACCAGATGAAAGACCGCCCGAACGGAAAAATCGTTGATATTGATGCGACCATCATCTGCGAGCGCGATTCCCACAAGGGCATCATCATCGGAAAACAGGGCGCGATGCTCAAGAAGATCGGAAGCAACGCGCGGTATGAGCTGGAGCAGATGCTGGAGCAGAAAGTCAACCTGAAGCTCTGGGTCAAAGTCAAAAAAGACTGGCGTGACAGTGATTTTTTAATTAAGAATTTTGGCTACCGCAAAGACGAAATGTAAGAAAAATGTCAACTGGTAATTATTTGCTGGTATAGGAAAGCTCACCATGGAAATTCTAATAACATAGATAACAGCATCCGACAAGGAGGAATTTTCATGGGAGAGGAAACCTGGAAACAATTCATGAGTACAGGAAGAGTCACGGACTATCTGGCATATAAAATGATTGAGCATATGGCAGACAGTGAACAGAAGGCAAGAGGTGTGGCAAAGCATGGGGCAGAATCTGGTGTTGACAGGAATGGTGCTGTCAGTGATACCCATAGGGGATTACGATAAGAGAATTACATTGCTCAGCAAAGAAAGAGGAAAGATCACAGCATTTGCAAGAGGAGCGAGAAGACCGAATTCCCAGCTCCTCGCTGCGACAAATCCGTTTGCGTTTGGCCGGTTTGAATTATATGAAGGAAGAAGTACATATAATCTGGTAAAAGCAGAGATCACCAACTACTTCCGGGAACTGACCATGGATTTAGAAGCCGCCTATTACGGGTTCTATTTTTTGGAGTTTGCGGATTATTATGCGGTGGAAAATGAAAATGCGACAGAGATGTTAAAGCTGCTCTATCAGTCCCTCCGGGCATTAGAGAGTGATGCCTATTTAAACCGGCTGGTACGCTGCATTTATGAACTGAAGATCCTTACGATCAATGGAGAATATCCGAATGTCTTTTCCTGTAGAAAGTGTAAAAAAGAAGAAGATTTAGGATGGTTCAGTGCAAAATATGCCGGAACCCTGTGCAGTGAGTGTAAAAATGATGAGAACATCATACGTTTAGATGAGTCCGCATTGTATACCATGCAGTACATCATCACAAGCAGCATTGAAAAGCTCTATACCTTTCAGGTATCGGAAGATGTGCTGCATACCTTAGAGCGGATATTGAAGTCCTATCTTGCCCTGTATGTAGACCGGAAATTCAAATCGTTAAAAGTCTTAGAGGAGATTCGCCGCTAGAAGTTGAAATTTTGCGGATAAAAGGGTATAATGTGAGAGATTTGCATGAGTTAGGAGGTTACATATGAAAAAACAGATAGTTGTCTGCCTTGCAGCAGCAGCGGTAATGATGCTTGTGACCGGCTGTGGGACAAAGGAAGACCGCACAACACTTCATATTAAAGACGGCGGGAAAGTCGTAGAAAATATCACGGAAGATTTCAATCAGGATAACTATGATGAGAAAGAGTTAAAGACATTCATAGAGCAGCAGATTGAAGATTATAAAAAAGAAAGCGGGAACAGCGTCAAGTCAGGCGGGTTTGCGGTAGAAGAAGGAAAAGCATATCTGACCGTCAAATTTGACGATACCAAGACCTATTCGGATTTTAATGACGAGACCTTATATCAGGGAAGCGTTGTAGAAGCCATAGCGGACGGTTATATATTCCCGGAGCATTTTTATCCGGTCAAGGATGGAAAATTAAAAAAGAAAGCAACCGATAAGAATATCGATGGTGATGACAGCTATAAAGTAGTCATTACGAGTGAGAGCATAGATGTTGCGGTAAGTGGAAAAGTAGCATATGTGTCAGGAAACAACGTCAAGATTAAAGACGAAAAGACCGTTTCGATCCGGAAAGAAAATGCAGATGATACGTCACTGACGTATATTGTGTACAAATAAAGAAGGCGAGGAAAAAAGCAATGGAAAAGACCATGGACAAAATTGTTGCATTGGCAAAGGCAAGAGGATTCGTATATCCGGGTTCTGAGATTTATGGAGGACTGGCAAATACATGGGATTACGGAAATCTTGGTGTAGAATTAAAAAATAACGTAAAAAAAGCATGGTGGCAGAAATTTGTAATGGAGAATCCATATAACGTCGGCGTAGACTGTGCGATCTTGATGAACCCGCAGACATGGGTGGCATCCGGACATCTTGGCGGTTTCTCCGATCCGTTAATGGATTGTAAAGAGTGTCATGAGAGATTCCGTGCAGATAAGATCATTGAAGATTTTGCAGAAGAGAATGGAATTACCTTAGAAGATTCCGTAGACGGCTGGTCACAGGAGCAGATGAAGAACTTCATCGAAGAGCACAATGTACCATGTCCGACCTGTGGAAAACATAACTTCACGGACATCCGTCAGTTCAACCTGATGTTCAAGACTTTCCAGGGTGTCACAGAAGATGCAAAGAATACCGTATATTTAAGACCTGAGACGGCACAGGGAATCTTTGTCAACTTCAAAAACGTACAGAGAACCTCCAGAAAGAAGATCCCGTTTGGTATCTGCCAGATCGGAAAATCCTTCCGTAACGAGATCACGCCGGGTAACTTTACCTTCCGTACCAGAGAATTTGAGCAGATGGAGTTAGAGTTCTTCTGCGAGCCTGGAACAGACTTAGAGTGGTTTGATTACTGGAGAAGTTTCTGCCGTGACTGGCTGTTAAGCCTTGGAATGAAAGAAGATGAGTTAAGACTCAGAGACCATGATCCGGCAGAGCTGGCATTCTACAGTAAAGCAACCACAGACTTCGAGTTCTTATTCCCATTCGGCTGGGGAGAACTTTGGGGAATCGCAGACAGAACCGATTATGACCTGACACAGCATCAGAACACATCCGGTCAGGATATGAGTTATTTTGATGATGAAAAGAAAGAAAAATACATTCCATATGTCATCGAGCCTTCACTGGGTGCAGACCGTGTGGTATTAGCATTCTTATGTGCAGCTTATGATGAGGAAAATATCGGAACAGAAGAAAAACCGGATATGAGAACCGTACTTCATTTCCATCCGGCACTTGCACCGGTAAAGATCGGTGTACTTCCGTTATCTAAGAAATTAAATGAGGGTGCAGAAAAAGTCTTCACACAGTTATCTAAGAAATACAACTGTGAATTTGATGACCGTGGAAATATCGGAAAGCGTTACAGAAGACAGGATGAGATCGGTACACCATTCTGTATCACTTATGATTTCGACTCCGAAGAGGATGGAGCAGTTACCGTCCGTGACCGTGACACCATGGAGCAGGAGCGCATCAAGATTACCGATTTAGAGGCATATTTTGCAGACAGATTCACATTCTAAGGATTTTGCAGAAGACAGAGTGATCCGGACAGGAACATAAAAACAGAGCATCAGAGGATGAACTTCTAATCAAGGGAGTTCATCCTCTTTTTGATTGAAAAAATATCCGGAAATCCCTTCCGGAAGCGGTTTGCAGCAAATAGTCCAGCATAAAGGTTTGGCAAAAAGTTTGGAAAAATCAGGACAAAAACCTAGACTTTAGTTTGCTATACAAAATGCGGAGCCTATGTTAGAATTTTAATGAAAAGTCAAGTGTTGAAAATATGTAGGAGGGAAAATATGAAGAAAAGACGATTCACAGAAAAAAAGAGTATATCTTCCGTGTTCAGTCTCTTTCTGGCATTTGCATTGATGGTGACAAGTGTCTTAGGAAGCAGTCTTGGAACACTCGAAGTACAGGCAGCAGAAGGGACATTATCCGGTAGTGGAACATATAATGACCCGTATATTATTGAAGATGCAGCAGATTTAAAGGCATTTGCAGCATTGTTAGATGGAAAATCAGAAAATATTGGTCTTTGTGCAAAAGTAGCAGATGGTGTTACCAGCATTGATGTTTCAGACGCAACGTGGCAGCCTATGCCGGCAAATGTCAAAGATACGGAAGGCAAAGATCTCGGATATATCGGTGTATTTGATGGCAATGGTGCAACGATCAACTTAAATGTGGACAAGTCAGAACAAAATGCCGGCTTATTCAGCATCATAGGTGTCGGCGGAGAAGTCAAAAATGTAACCACAGAGGGCAATGTAATAGGAAGGAGCCATGTCGGTGGTATATGTGGAACGAATAAAGGAACAATTAGTGATTGCAATAACAAAGCAAATGTAAAATCAAGAAATAGTATGGCAGGAGGAATTGCAGGCTATTGTGAAAGCAGCGGAAAAATTCAATTTTCCGGCGCTATGACAAATTCCGGTAAAATTAACTCAAATGGTTCTATAGGAGGAATTGTGGGAGAATGCAAGGGTTCTATTGAGGGAGCCGGAGAACTGCAGAATACAGGAGTTATTGACGGTGGAATGTATTATCAATCTACTGGAGGAATCGCAGGAAAATTAGGAGACGCTGCTGCATTGAAAGTTACAGGAGAGGTACGGAATACGGCAGAAGTCAGCGGAGCTACTTATACCGGAGGAATTGTAGGCTGTCTGGCACCAAGCAGTGGTGACCCGATACAGATACAGGCAGGAAGCATTCTGAATACGGGAAATGTCACTGGCAGCTATGCCGGCAATTCGATCGGAGGAGTGATAGGATATATTCCAGGCAAGGCTGAAATATCAGCAATGACAGGAGATATCAGAAATACCGGAGCAGTCAAAGGGCCAAATACTATCGGAGGTGTGTTCGGATATTGTACCAGCACTACGGTCACAGCAGCCGGAGACATTGTCAATACCGGGGAAGTGGCAGGCAATCCCTCGGGTAATGAAATTGGAGGGATTGTAGGAAAATTGAATGAGTCACAGCTTATTGCAGTAGGAGGAGAGATCCGCAATGAGTCGAGTGTTACAGGAGCAACTCAGGTAGGAGGAGTCGCAGGCAGGTGTGATCGGAATCGGACAGATAGTCCGATCCGGGCATATGGAGACATTGTAAATCAGGGAAAAATCTCAACTACGAATGCTGGCAATGTAGGCGGTATCGTTGGAAGCTATAACTGTAAGGAAGGCATCGTGTCGGATACCGGTGTGATAAAGAACGAAGGTGCGGTTGAGGGAATAGATACTTATGTTGGAGGAATCGTGGGATCTTACAATATCGCAGCATCTACAGGAGCTGTCCAAAAATGTATCAATACAGGAGATGTTACAGCCTCAAAAGGTAAACAGGTAGGTGGATTATTCGGATATGTAAGCATAACAAGCAGCACGGAAGAATATAGGAATATTGAAAATTCTTATAGTACCGGACAGGTGAACATAACAGATGCAACAGATGCAACAGACAGTCGGAATGGAACTTTAGTAGGCGGTTTTAACGGAAATAAAATAAAGAATTGCTATGATACGGTAACAGATGCATTACCGATGTTAGGCACGACAGCTTATTGCCAGGGTGCAGAGAACTGTTACCGTATGTCAGAAGATGCAAGCGTCACAGAGCCAGAGGGAGTCGCAGTTAAGACAAAGGCAGAATTTGCTTCCGGAGAAGTGGCATATTTATTAGATGGAACCGGAGAGAACCGTGCGGAAGCACCGGTATGGGGACAGAATATCGGAACAGATGAGAGTCCGGTATTAGGCGGAGCAGCCGTTTATAAAGACGGCGATGTTTATGCAAATGCGGAACATACCTATGATGTGACATATACATGGTCAGCGGATAAGAAGAGCTGTACGGCAAAACAGAACTGCCGTTTCTGTGGTATAGAGGGAGCGAAAGAGACGGTAGCAGCAGCTTACAGTATCAAAAAACAGGCAACAGAACAGGCAGAGGGAATCGGACTCTATACGGCAGTATTTAAAAATGGTCTGTTTACAACACAGACGGCAGAAGTAAAGATTGCAAAGCTGACACCAAAACCAAGTCAGCCGACGAACCCAAGCAACCCGTCGAACCCGACAAAACCGACCAATAACAAAAAGAAGCCGGCAGCTAAGGGAACGACCCTAAAAGACAGCAAGGGTGCAACCTATAAAGTAACCGGTGCAAAAGTAAAAAATCCGACGGTAACCTATGTAAAACCGAAAAAGAATGTAAAGAAAGTCAGCATTCCGGCAACAATCACGGTAAAAGGAATTAAATATCAGGTAACGGCAGTATCCAAAGATGCATTTAAGAATAACAAAAAAGTGACACAGGTCACGATCGATAAGAATGTCAATAACATCGGAAAAAATGCATTCTACGGCTGCAAGAACTTAAAGAAAGTGATCATTAAGACCACAAAGCTGACGAAAAAGACCGTTGGAAAGAACGCGTTTAAGGGAATACATAAAAAGGCAACGATCAAAGTGCCGAAAAAGAAATTGAATGCTTATAAGAAGCTTCTGAAAAATGCAGGAATGAATAAGAGTGTAAAAGTAGTGAAGATCAAATAAAAAAAGTATCGGATAAGAGGGTGGCTCTGTCAGGGGCACTCTCTTACTCTATAGAAAATACCGTGTTTCCTATAGAGTAAAAAGACCTTCGGGCGAAGATTTGTATCAACATACAGGAAGGAGAGAAGCAGAAAAAATGAAAAGAATGAAGCTGATAAAGAACAGGGGGATCGCTTCTGTGACTGCGTTTTCTTTAGCACTTGCCTTAACAGTGACAAGTGTTTTAGGAAGCAGCCTTGGGACATTGACAGTCCGTGCAGCAGGCGGGACATTATCCGGTTCCGGAACAGTAGAAGATCCTTATATCATTGAGGATGCAGACGATCTGTGGACATTTGCGAATATGTTAAGGGGAAGTACAAGCCATCTTTCTGACTGTGCAAAAATAGCGGATGGAGTGACCATGATCGATGTATCTGACGAGATGTGGCAGGGCATACCGTCCAATATGACAATGCCGGACGGCTACAGGGGAACCTTTGATGGAAACGGTGCAACTATTAAATTGACAATGGCAATAAGTGGTGGTTACCAGGTCGGATTTTTCAACACACTGGATGCAGGCGGAGTGATCAAAAATGTTACCATAGACGGAACCGTATCGGGAAACTATGATGTCGGTGGTGTATGTGGACGCAACGGGGGAACCATCATAGACTGCAATAACAAAGCAGATGTATCCGGCAAAAATGACCGTGTAGGGGGAATTGCGGGCAGTTGTATGGATGGCGGTAAACTGATCGCCTTTAAAACCATGAGTAATTCCGGCAAGATCGAGGCAGGAAGCAGGGTCGGAGGAATCGTAGGATACTGTAGTAAGGCTTCCATAGAAGGCGACGGAGAACTGCTGAACACAGGAATGGTCCATAGTAGAGATGTATATGCAGGAGGAATCATCGGAAAGGCAGAGACTAAGACCTCCGTGAAGATTGCCGGAGCCGCAAAAAATACGGCAGATATCAATGGACCCGGATATGCCGGAGGAATTATCGGACAGATGACGAGCAGCGATTTATTACAGATACAGGCAGGAAGTATTCTGAATGCAGGAAGTATCTATTGCAGTGGTGAGCATGCCGGAGGAATTGTAGGAGCGTACGACGGCAATATAGAAATTACAGCTGCGACAGGAGATATCCAAAATACCGGATATGTGCAGGGAACGAAATGTATCGGAGGCTTTGTGGGGGCTACCTACATGGGCACGATCACTGCAGCCGGAAATATGATCAATACCGGAGAGGTAAACGCTAATGATATTTATATTGGAGGAATCATTGGAAGACTGCAGGATACACAGGTTGTTTCAGTCAAAGGAGAGATCCGTAACGAAGGGAATGTTGGAGGCAACAGTGCGATGGGAGGCATTGTAGGTTATGCTACAGATGAAGATGCAAAAATACCGGTTATGGCATATGGAGATATTGTAAATCAGGGTAAGCTACAGGGAACCATAAGCAGTGGTTCAGCCAGTGTCGGAGGTATTTTAGGAAGCTTTGATTGTCAGGAAGGCATTTTCTCTGAGACAGGAGTGATTAAAAATGAAGGCGATATTACTGCAAACGGTACAATGGTAGGAGGAATCGGAGG
>OIBT01000255.1_pt1 | contig 24382 bp, 20 predicted proteins | sample 1581091 | NCBI WGS metagenome assembly OIBT01 (sample SAMEA3882549, study PRJEB24775) | human gut metagenome | biome: human-associated habitat; feature: intestine environment; material: feces | place: Netherlands | collected 2009/2010
ATATCTTGCAGCAGTATGAGTTTATGATTGATATTGCGTTTGTGGATGATTTTGGGTTTTAGAGAAATGGAGCGTGCAAAAGATGGATAGAATTATTCAAAGTTATATGGATTCTTTTATTAAATCACAGGAAATTTTAGAAAAAGATGAGAGTAAGCAGTTTGAATTGTTTTCAGCATATTGTGTGGTTGAACAATGGTATACAGAAACATATAATCTACAGGATATAATTATAGGAGAGGGAGGGGATTGTGGTATTGACTCAATTGCAATTATTGTAAATGGAAATATGGTCACGTCAAAGGAAGAAATAGATGATATTATTGAAGTGAATAAAAGTTTGTCAGATATTAATTTTATCTTTGTTCAAGCCAAAACATCGGCATCATTTGATTATGGTGAAATGGGAACTTTTGGTGCAGGAGTGAAAGATTTCTTTTCAGAAGATCCGCAGATGGTAAGAAATGAGGGTATCGTAGAGAAAAATGAGATTATTGAATATATATTTTCTAAAGCACCAATGATAAAGAAAAATCCTTCATGTTATTTGTATTATGTGACTACTGGTAAATGGGTAGATGACCAAAATTGTGTTGGAAGAATGAAAATTGCTACAAGCGACTTGAATGCGTTAAATATATTTTCAGAAATAAAGTACATACCAATTGATGGAAATCAGCTACAAAAACTATATAGGAAAACAATTGATGTTGTAGAAACAGAAATTTGTTTCGATAATCATATATTTTTACCTGATATTCCGAAAGTAAGACAATCATTTTTAGGATATCTTAATTTTAATGATTTTTTGAAACTTATAGTAGATGAAAATGGTGAGATACGAAGAAGTGTTTTTTATGATAATGTAAGAGACTTTCAAGGTGATAATGCAGTCAATCATGAAATGTCTGATACTATTGCAACTACGGCAGATAGATTTATTCTATATAACAATGGTGTTACTATTATATGTAAAAAATTATCTAACATTAGGAACAAATATACATTAACGGATTATCAGATTGTAAATGGATGTCAGACTAGTCATGTGCTTTTTAATAATAAAGATGAAATAAATGGGAATCTTCAAATACCTATTAAACTAATAGAGACAGAAAATGATGAAATTGTGAATAAAATTATCAAAGCGACCAATAGACAGACAGAGGTTACGGATGCACAATTAATTGCATTGAATGAATTTCATCGAAAGTTGGAAGCGTTTTATAATACTTTTTCTGGCGTGCAGCGATTATATTATGAAAGGCGTTCAAAACAATATAGTTATGGTAATGATATTGAAAAAAATCGTATAGTATCTATAAGTATGCAAATAAAGGCAATGGCATCGATGTTTTTTGATAAACCTCATTTGGCAAGCCGTTTTTTTGGTAAATTGATGTCTAGTGTTGAAGGAATATTTAACGAACAGCATAAACTATTGCCATATTACACAAGTGCATATACCCTTTATAAAATAGATTATTTATTTAGAAATAAACTTATTGATATTAGGTATCGGAAGTTTAAATATTTTATATTAATGCTTATTAAATATGATTTATCCACTGAAAAAATACCTGAATTAAATTCTAATAAAATGGACAAATTATGTGAAAATATATTAAAGGTGATTAATGATAATGATAAATTAATCACAGAGATAAATAAATTATTACCTTTATTTGATAAGTACGTTGAAGATATAACAAGCTCTGAATCTACAAAATCAGCTGCACTTGTTGAAAAATTACGTAATGAATTTTCACGATGTAACTTTTAAATAACAGGAGGTTCAAAACGATGGATGAGATAATGACATCTTCAGAATTATTAAGTGAAACCGATGATAGACGAGAAATTATAAAGCAGAAACTCCGTCAATATTATGATGGTCGTATAGTCCGCAAGGACTTAACAAAGTCAATCCGAGAAGGGGCAAATGTTCCGGTATATGTACTGGAATATCTTCTCGGACAGTATTGTAATTCCGATGATCAGGAGATTATTGACGAGGGAGTAGACAATGTGAAGCGTATTCTGCGAGATAACTATGTTCGTCCGGATGAAGCACAGAAGATATTGTCCCTCCTTAGAGAGAGAGGCAGTTATACAGTTATTGACAGGATTACAGTAGTGCTTAATACAAAGGAAGACCGGTACGAGGCAACCTTCTCTAACCTCGGCATTAAGAATATTCCTATCAGTGCTGACTATGTAAAGGATTATGACCGTCTGCTTTGTGGGGGTATCTGGTGTATTCTCCAGCTTGATTATGAGTTTATTGAAGAAGATAAGAAAAATACACAGCCTATTCGTATTAGAAAGTTGACACCGATTCAGATGCCACATGTGGACATGGATGAAGTAAAGAATGGTCGTAAGGCATTTACTAAGGAAGAATGGATGGACATTTTGCTTCGCTCTACTGGTATGGAGCCGGACAAGCTTTCTGACAGAGCTAAATGGTTATTGATTGCCCGTATGATTCCTCTTGTTGAGAACAACTTTAATATGTGTGAATTAGGACCTCGTTCTACAGGTAAATCATACATATATGAGCAGATTTCTCCAAACAGTATTCTTGTTGCCGGAGGACAGACTACAGTTGCCAATCTGTTTTATAACATGTCTAACAATACAGTAGGTCTTGTCGGAATGTGGGATGTTGTAGCATTTGACGAGGTTGCCGGTATCAAGTTTAAGGATAAAGATGGTATCCAGATTATGAAGGGATACATGGCATCAGGTGCATTTTCCCGTGGCAAGGCTGAGATACAGGCAAAGGCATCTATGGTCTTTGTAGGTAATATCAATCAGAGTGTTGAGACTTTGCAGAAGACATCAAGCCTGTTTGACCCATTTCCGCCTGAAATGGGTACGGATACTGCTTTCCTTGACCGTTTCCATGCATATATACCGGGCTGGGAGATTCCTAAGTACAGACCGGATTCATTTACAAATGATTATGGATTTATCACAGATTATCTATCAGAGTTTATGCGTGAGCTTCGTAAGGATAATTACAGCAATATAGCAGAGAAGTATTTCAAATTAGGAAATAATTTAAATCAGAGAGATGCAATTGCTGTTCGTAAGCTGATTTCCGGATTTATTAAATTGATTTATCCGGATGGAGAAGTCAGCAAGGAAGAAGTTGCAGAGATCATGGATATTTCACTTGAACTTCGTAGACGAGTAAAAGAACAGCTTAAGAAGATTGGTGGAATGGAGTTCTATGATGTGAACTTCTCATACATAGACAATGACAGTTTTGATGAGCATTTTGTATCCGTACCGGAGCAGGGCGGTGGCAAGATGATTCCTGAAGGTATGGGCAAGCCGGGATGCTTATATACAGTATCAAAGTCAAAGACTGGAATGATAGGCTGCTATCGTCTTGAAACGCAGATGATGCCGGGAAATGGAAAGCTGACTTGTACAGGTATTGGTTCCGGAAAAGAGCCGAAGGAAGCAACCAATACGGCATTTAATTATCTGAAGGCAAACGGCAATGCAATATCTGGAAATATCAGTACAACAACTAAGGATTACATCATCAATTATCAGGATATGCAGGGACTTGGAATGACAGGAAATCTCGCACTTCCTACACTGATTGCTATTTCATCGGCAGCACTTAGTAAGCCTCCAATTAGCAGTCTTGCAGTACTTGGTGAGATTAGTATCGGTGGAACACTTATTAAAGTAGAAGATTTGGCAAGTACATTGCAGGTGTGCCTTGATAGTGGAGCTAAGAAGGTACTTCTTCCAATTACATCGGCAGCAGATCTTGGAACTGTACCATCTGACTTAGTTGGAGCGTTTAGTTTGATATTCTATTCTTCTCCGGAAGAAGCAGTATATAAAGCCTTGGGCGTAGAGTAAAGAAGGTGATTAGGTATTTTTGAGCAGGATTTTGAAGCAATGCTTCGACAGTATGAAAATTCAATAGATGATAAGAGACAGTTTACTGCATTGGTAAAAGATATATTTCCGGAAGAGGCAAAGAATATCAATCTGATTCTTATGGCATACAACATGGGAATTGCACAGGATATTCAGAGGGCGAATTTGCTCAATAATACATTTGCTTTCCGGTATGTGAAGCAGTTGATGGATGACTATGGCATCAGCAGAGTGAATGCAGATTGGATCGTGTCAGTATGGTGTTCTTGTTATGGTAATAAAGTATTGGGAAAAGCCTGTGACATATCAGTGCAGAAGCAGGGTGGTGGTCCGGCGATAAAAGATAATAAGTCATCTTCGGGAAAATCATATGGAGATTTATTTGTATATGAAAAAAGTCGCAGAGGCAATGGACTGGCTGTAATCGGATTCCGTGGAGATAAGAACCAGACAATTATATTTCAAAATAGGTCTGGCAATGAAAATGTTATAGAGATTGCGGATAACAGTTTTAGCAAATCTTCTATAGAAGAGGCAATTCTGACTGAAGGCTTTAAATACATAGGACTAAATGCTTTTTCTGACTGTGAGAAATTGCATCAGGTGGTATTACCGGTCAGCGTAGAAGAGATTGAAAACTCAGCATTTGAGAATTGTAACAGCTTAAAATCAATCTCATTGCCGGTACTGCTTAAGACAATCGGAGATGTGGCCTTTAAAGGAACAGGTTTACGGACATTGGATATTCCAAAGAGTGTATTTTGGATAGGTGATGACTTATTGGCAGAATGTCAATCACTGGAACATATTAAGATACCGGATAACATTGCAAGGATAACTGATCGGATGTTTATGAATTGCAGTAGACTTAAAAAAGTAGAATTGCATGAGAAATTGAACGCTATCGGTGAACGGGCATTTTTCGGCTGCTCCAATCTGGATTTTATTATAATTCCGGATAGTGTACAGCAGATCGGTCAGGATGCTTTTACGGGAACGGATGATATGTTTATTGTGCAATGCTCCTTTGGTTCTTTTGCGGAGCAGTATTGCAGGAAGAATAAGATTAAGTATCAGTTGGTATAATGTCGCCAGCGATGCGACAATTATGGATAAATTTTGTGGCAAAATAAACTTGGAGATGAGATTATGAAAAATAATGATAATAGAGATTTGCAACGAGTTTGTCTGGCTTGCGGAGAAATTCATAATGGAAAAACATGTCCGCTAATAGCTAAGAAGCTTAATAAATATTCAAAATATAAAAAGAAGAATTTCCTTATGGGAAATATACTACTTAAATGTATTGAAAAAGATATAGATTTTTTACAAATATTATTAGAAATTGCAGAAAATAATGAGGAAGCATATGAGTCAAGTGAGTGGGCAAATACGATATTACCTATTGAACAAGTTATTGAGTATTTTGCTGTTTCACTAAATTGTTCAAGTGCTGAGTTTTATAAAAATCCAGAAAAAACAGTGATGGAATATGCAAGTTTAATAAATGATGGCTATATTAATAATTGCTATGTAAATCGTGATAACTCTGGAAGAATAGATTGTATTGAATTAACAATAGAATTGGATCAATATTCAAATGTTCATATTATTCCTGATAATGGAATGTGGACACTGCGTGGTTATGAATTTACTCTACTGAAAGTAAGAGAAGGTGACGATTGGGTTTATGAATTGTATTTACATATTCCGATAGGAATATTTCAAGATTATACTTCTGGTTATCAAAAGAAAATGTATCCAAATACTCGGAGATACTATTGGGGAAATATGTTTGAATCTTCAGCAAATAGTTTTTTATTGGCATCAGGTTGTAATGGAATTTTTGAAGAAATATTTGAGAAGGAATTGGACAGTCGATGGACAGAGGATGAACTAATTACAGATGTTTCATTAGATGATAGTAGATATGATATTTGGATTAATAAATTATTTAATGCAACAAAGGAAGGTATACTACAATGGAATCAAAACAATGATTGTGAATATCATACATATTACGATAAAACTGAAATTTTAATACATGTAAATCATGATAATAATGAAGTATATGGGACAAGACATAAATTAGAAATAGATAGTGTCCGTGAAATGTTATCTGATAAAATAGGTGCTTCTAAAAATGAAAAAGAGTATATTTCGTCAGAATTATATGTGAGAAATCAGGAAGGCAGATTGGGGATACGTTTTAGAAAAAAATATGAAGATAAAAATGTAATAGAATATGATAAGAGAATAATATCCTTGATTAATGCTATAGATTTATTTATCGAGAAAAAAGAAAGGAATGATTTTCTTATTGATTTCGAGAGTAGAACGATTGAATTTTCAGATGTTATAATGTCGACATATTCTTTGATTTGTCATAATCATTTTATTATACCATTAAAAGGGATTGTTAAGCTTCTTACGATTGATAACGAGCAGATAGAATATGAGATTTATGTTGGATATTGTGCTCAATGTAATTTGTATTATTGCTTTAAAGATGATTATCTTGAAATGATTAAACATGGAACACCATTATGTGTGGTTTATAATGAGGAAAAAGAAAAAGACATAAAACATATAAGCACATTTAATTATAAAAGCCAATCGATATTAAATGCTATGGGATATACTGTTGGAGCAGATGCAGATTTATCAGTAAATGAGCGACAGGAAATTTTAATAAAAGCACTGCACAATAAAATAATAGAAATAAACGATTTGGTAAGCTTTTTAAATTGGTTAATACAGACCAGAAAAACACAATCAAAGTATAGTAATGCTGTTAATAAATGGCAGGAAGATTTGAAATTTGTCAAACAATATAAAATAGAAAATAGGCAAATAACAAATGTAGATGGTATTGTAGTTAAAAATTAGTGAGGTGATATGTATGGGCTTATTGGATGCAATATTTGGCAATAATCAGCCACCTAAGATAAATTCCATACTTCCTACAGCGGCTAAGAATGAGATCCGTGCAGGAAGATTACCGATATTGAATACAGACAGCTTATTTCTCAAGCGTGGTGAGAAAATCCATTATATTGATAAAGCAATCAACCTTGAAATCAAGGTAGTAAAGCAATACCGGCATGTGGGACACAGTACACCGGGATTGTTAAAAGGCAATCGTTGGAATGTGGGTGTGGCGAAGCCTATTGAGCATGGTGAGCTTGTACAGCATCGGGGAATCCTGTATGTGACTAATCAGAGAATAGTATTTCAAGCTTCTGAAAAAGGGTTTGATAAAACATATAGATATTTAACAGCGGTAACTCCGTATGTAGATGCCTGTGAACTGCAGTTTGGCAGTAAAACATACAATATGTATGTTGATGATGGAAATCTATTATATGAAGTATTACAGCTTGTGAAGCAAAGGAGGCAGATCCCATAATGGAGGGACAGTTAAAAAACGGAGCAATACTTACTTCGGAAAGTGGAAATAAGTATATGGTAGTGAATCTTCTGGGTGCCGGTGGACAAGGTGAAGTCTATGATGTGGAATGTGATGGAAAGCATTATGCATTGAAGTGGTATTTCAAGGGAAGTGCTACAGCACGGCAGAAGAAATTATTAGAAGAGATTATTGCAAAGGGAGCACCGGATAGTTCGTTTCTCTGGCCGATGGAACTGATTGTTCCATCGCAGGGAAAATTGTTTGGATATATCATGCCGCTTCGTCCAAGGAATTATAAGAGCATAGTGGATTTGATGAAGAATCGTGTAAATCCATCATTTTATGTCATATGCAGGACCGCATTTAATCTTACAAAAGGTTATCGAAATCTACATATTGCCGGGGCAAAGTATCAGGATATTTCATTTGGAAATCTTTTCTTTAATCCGGATAACGGAGATGTCTTAATTTGCGACAATGATAATGTATCATATGGCAACAGCAAGCCAGGAGGAGTTCTTGGTACACCGGGATTTATGGCACCTGAGATCGTAAGAGGTGAAGCAAGACCATCAAGGGATACGGACAGATATTCATTAGCGGTATTGCTGTTTTACCTCTTTATGGTAAATCACCCATTGGAGGGGAAGCAGGAAGCAAGCATCAAGTGTATGGATATGGCAGCCAGAGTAAAACTCTATGGAACGGATCCTATTTTTATCTTCGATCCGGATAATAAGACAAACAGACCGGTGCCGGGAATCCATGATAACGCCAATATTTATTGGCCGTTATATCCGGAACAGCTGCGCCAGCTGTTTATCAAATCTTTTACAGTCGGACTTAATAATCCAAGCAAGCGTGTAACGGAGCCTGAATGGATGAACCTGTTTGCAAATATGATGAGTGGTTTGATGAAATGCACCTGTGGTGCAAGTGTTTTCTATGATGAAAGTCTGGAAGCAAATGGTGTGGCACATACATGTTGGAATTGTCAGCAGACAGTGAAAGTACCAACCAGGATTGTGATTGGAAAGAATACTGTGGTACTAAATCAGAACAGTAAGCTGTTACATCATCACATTTATAGTGATTTTGATATGGAAACAGTAGTTGGAGAAGTAGTTCAGAATCCAAAGAATCCGGCATTATGGGGAATCCACAATGAAGATAAATTAAACTGGACTTATGAAAAAGCGGATGGAACACAGATTCCTGTTGAAGTAGGAAAGACAGCAGGTATTGCAACAGGCGTAAAAATACATTTCTCCGAGTCAGTCGGAGAGTTCAAGTAAAAGGAGGAAATTGTTATGGCAGATTTACAAAGACCAGGTGGAGAATTGGCAAGCAGACCGATTCATTTCTTTTGGGTAGTGGATTGTTCAGGTTCAATGTCTTATGACGGAAAGATGGAAGTGGTGAATACAGCTATTGAGGAGTGTATTCCGGAGATGGCATCAGCTGCGGATAATAACCCGAATGCACAGCTGCTTATCAGGGCACTTCAGTTTTCATCCGGGGCAAGCTGGCTTACTGCAAAGCCTGTACCGGTTGAGGATTATTCATGGAATCCTTTGGAAGCAAATGGTGTAACAGAGATGGGAAAAGCATTTGAATTACTGGCAGCACAGCTTTCTATTCCGCCAATGCCAACACGAGCATTACCACCGGTAATTGTTTTATTGTCTGATGGACAGCCAACGGATTCTTACAAGGATGGACTGAATAAGTTAAAAGCACTTCCTTGGTTCAAGAAAGCAGTTAAGATTGCGATTTCTATCGGTTCCGATGCAGATGATGATGTGCTTGAAGACTTCACAGGTAACAAGGAATTGATATTACAGGCAAATAATGCAGCTGCACTTGCAAAGATGATTAAATGGGCGTCTACAACTGCATCTATGGTATCCGCTCCAGCAAGCAAACCTATGAATGCTGACGCAGTATCTACACCTGCAGGCAGTGGAGATCCTTTTGCACCTGCAAATGGAGGAGCACCACTTGTTATAGATATGAGTAATATTCCTAGTCCGGATGACTTTGACGATGGAGCAGTTTGGTAAAAAGGAGGGATTTCATGAAGCGTTATGTATTTGGCAAAAGTGTAAAAGGCGCTACTCACGAAAAGAATGGATTACCTCTTCAAGATAACTGCAAGATAGAAGAAATTTCAGATAAGATTACGATTATAGCTGTAGCAGATGGACATGGCAGCTCAAAGTGCCCCAGAAGTGACAGAGGTTCTTTAATTGCGGTAAATACTTTCTGCACAGTAATGAAAAACTATCTGCTCAATTATGGAAAAGAAAAGGATGGTCTTACGAATCTGGTAACATTTCTGAACAGAGAAGGCGATATGCGCTTCGCACAGGACATATGTGAGGAATGGCAGGCAAGAGTAAAACAATCATTTTATAAGAACAAAGATGGCAGCGTATTAGACAAAGAAGGTAATACCGACTGGAAAAAGGTTTACTCTCTGTATGGAACTACACTTCTAGGTATGCTGATTACAGATACCTTTGTATTCTCATTTCAGATAGGTGATGGCGACATCAACTATATTACAGGTGATGAGATTTCTCCATTGGTAGAGTCAGAGAAGTTTCTTGGCACAGAGACACATTCTTTATCCAAACTGGATGCATGGAGAAAATCGGTAGCATCCGTAAGGAGAAAGAATGCAGCAGATGATGTGCCATATTTGTATATGCTTTCGACAGATGGATTTTTCAACAGTTTTGTGAACGAAGAGGAGTTCCATAAAAACTGTAGAGAGTATTATAAAATGATTGGCGAGCATGGATACGAGGCAGTAAGAGATAATCTTGAAAAGTGGCTCAAGGAGACAAGTGAGCTTGGATGCGGTGATGATGTCACTATGGTTATGGCTTATATAGACAAATAAAGGAGGAAGCGGATGTGATTGTAGACCGCTACTATTATGCACAACTGAATAAGCAGGAACAAGCGGTTTACAAGGCTTTCTACAATGGATTGATGGCTCATGAGGATGTCATTCCAATTCCAATCAAAGGACAGTTATCAAAAGAAGTATTCAACAAAATATTCCATGCAATGACAAGGGATAATCCGTTGATATACTATGTCAATCAATCTGCCTGTAACTGGGCGACAGATGCATTTGGTCATACAGCAATCTGTCCACAGTATTTTTACGGCAGGGAAACAGTCCGAAAGTACAATCGTAACATAGAAAATGCAGTGAATAATCTGGCTGCACAGTTAAAACTGACAGAAGGCACAGATTATGAGAAAGAAATAAGAGTCCATGACTGGTTCTGTAAAAATGTGAAATATGATTTTAAAGGCTCAGACATGGATGAACCGGCTAGAGTAGTTCTCTCACATAACATTGTAGGAGTTTTTGCAAAGCAGAAAGCCCAGTGTGAGGGAATTGCCAAAGCTGTAAAAGTATTGCTGAATGCGGTGGATATCAAGTGTATTGTGGCTACCGGGGAAGCAGAGGCAAATGGTAAGAAAGAACACCATGCTTGGAATGTTATTGATATTGATGGGAGTCCATATCAGGTGGATGTGACATGGGATATCGGAGCTTCCAAGGAAAGAATTGCATATGATTATTTCAATGTAACAGATGAGATTATAAGCAGAACACATAGCTTTGAAGATGAGATGCCTAAGTGTATTTCAACGGAAGATAATTATTTTGAAAAGAACAAGCTGATTTTTAGGAATAGAAGTCAGATGATAACATACATAACTCAAGGGATTACTAAAGGGCGGACTGATTTTTATTTTAGGTTAGATGGTTTCTTTAATAAATTTAAAAGATCAGAGCTTACAAAAATTGTTGCCAAGGCAGCAATGGCAGAGTTAAATAGGACTGTGAAAGTTCAGGAGATGCCTAATGAAAATGTAGGTACTTATTGGTTTAGGATATTTTGATTTAGGGAGCGCATAAGATATGTGGCATACAGCAGAAATAGTAAAGATATTTAAAAAAATAACAAACGGATATGGTTATGAGGTATATCAGGACAAAAAGAAGTGTGTTGCATTATGCAATGATTTATTGGCTGATTATTCAGCAGAAAAGAATATTATGCAGATGCTTTTTCAGGCTGGACTTGGAGAAGCTATGAGAGACGTCCCATTTAAGAGTAAAAGTGAGCTTAAAATGGGGCTTTCTAATATAGACAAGTTTCTAATTGCACAAGCTATAGAAAGCAGTGTCAGAGATGAAGTGCTTGATGTTATCAAGCAGACGTTTGCTTTGAATGGAGCAGGTTTGGAGGCTAAGAGCGCATATCAGCCGGTCATTTCAAGAACTTTTAACGATATTCATTTCAAACTGCTTTTGCCGGTTATTAAGGAGTTTTCTGACAGAGTGGATGCATCGTTCAAGTTCATATATAAAGATAATCAGGAAGAAATTGATACAGTTTTGGAAAAATGTATAATTACTGATAGATTCGGAAAAGAGCATTCATCTCATATGGATTATGCGTTACTTTCAAATGGGAAGACTAAAGAAGTAACCATAAGTGTACCTGTTGAGTCCAGAAAAATATATGTTGCAGATGCTGGTGTGGAATTTGTATTTTTATGTAGCAATAATAAGAAAATATCTGTTTTTTATCATACTGACAGTTCAAGAAAGAGTATGTTAAAAAAAGTTGAAGTGTGTCAAATGACTTCGGTTGAGCATAGCAGAATGATAGACATAGTTAATCTTATTCTTAAAACGGTAGATGATGAACAAAAATCAGAGAAGACTACTGATATAGATACAAATAATGGAGAAAATGAGGAGACTCAGACATTTGAATCGTATACAGCATATACGTCATCAGATATATCGGAATATTCTGATGCTTTACACAAAGAGATTTTTTATCTTAAGCAGGGCAAGGGAAAGAAATATAAGATTGTAAATGGAAATAGGCTGAACGTAAGTGATAAGGGGATTTTTACATATTCATTCGAGATGGAGACAGAGCTTCATCTTCCGGATGATGCACCTGTAGTTGTTGAGACGTTTGACGGGTTGAGAGCTGTGGGTTCAGTGCTTGCATGTGAAGACTTTGAAATGATTCTTCTATTAGATAGGGACTTAAATGATAAGGTTAATGCAGCTCATCTGATGGTAGAACCTTGGAAGCTTTTGGAGGCTTTGGACAAGAGGATGACATCTCTTAATCCAAATGTACACAAGCTTGCAATTAGGATTATGAGAGATGGACCGGGACTTGCAACTAATGATGATATTAGAAACGTTCCTATGGGCCAGCCAGCGGTTTCGGAAAAGCTTGAATCAGATGACATTGTTACTGTATGGGGACCTCCAGGAACAGGTAAAACATATACAATGGCTAAAATTGTAAACAAGTATATAGCTCAGAATAAGTCAGTTCTTATTGTGTCTCACAGTAATGTTTCTGTAGATGGTGTGATAAAGCAGGTTGTAAAAATGCTGGACAGCAGTTTACAGTCATATCTTGAAAATGGTAAGATATTGCGTTTTGGATATGTAAGGGATGAAGAACTGTCGCAAAATCCATATGCTACCTCTTTTAATTATACACTAAGCAAATGTGAGACTTTTGCAAGACAGCTTGATATATTAAATGCAAAAAGAGATGAACTTCGTGCTAAGAATCGGATGAAATCTGAGGAATATACGGAGATTGAGAAAAAGATAAAAGCAGTTCGTGCGGAGATTAGGAGGGAAGAGAGAAATTACGTGCAGAGCGCACTTGTAATAGGAACCACTATATCGAGAGCGACCGTTGATCCGATGTTTGACGAAAGACAGTTTGACCTTGTGATGTTTGATGAGGTATCAATGGCATATGTGCCACAGGTAATTGCGGCAGCCGCTTTGGCAAGGGAAAAATTCATGTGTGTAGGCGATTTCAAACAGCTTGCACCTATTTCACAGAATCAGGCAGCGCGTATTTTGCAGGTAGATATATTCTCTTATCTGAGAATTGTGGATGAAAAGGGAAATATGTTCTGGCATCCATGGCTTGTGATGCTTAATGAGCAGAGGCGAATGGCACCTGCTATATCAGAGTTCCCAAGCAAGTTTATATACAAGGGGCTTCTGAAAGATAACAGTGTCGTACTTAACGGACAAAATAAAAAGAAAAATGATGTTGTAATAAATAAGCAGCCTCTGGCCAAAGATGCATTAAATCTTGTTGATATGGCCGGTACTTACTGTGCGGCAGATAAAAATACAGATGGTTCGAGATTTAATATACTTAGTGCTGTGATTTCGTTTTCAACAGCGGTAAATGCGCAGAACAACAATATAGATGATGTGGGAATAATTACCCCTTATGCGGCTCAGGTCAGGTTGATCCGAGCAATGCTCAGAGATTATTACGCAAAAGATATACCATCTATACGCTGTGCAACAGTTCATCAGTTCCAGGGTTCTGAATCGGATGTGATTGTATTTGATGCAGTGGAGAGCTATCCTAAAGGTGCTGTTGGCTATTTGATGGGAAAAGAGCCAAATCAGGTAACGCGTTTGATTAATGTTGCTATTACCCGTGGTAAAGGAAAAGTTATTGTAGTTGCCAATGCAAGATATTGGGAGAACATTTTTAAAGGCAGAAATCATGTATTCTACAGGCTGTTGCAGCATATCAAGAATAAAAATCATCAGGTAGTTGAATATCAGGATAAGACACTCCAGCCGTATGTTGAGTCAATTAATCCGGGAAAAGTAGTTGACATTTTCGTGGATGAACAGGATGCAATCGCTAAGTTTGAACAGGATATGCTTAAGGCAAAATGGAAGGTTGTTATTTCATTACCTAGTGGTGAGCTTAGGGAAACTGAAAATCAGATTTTTAAGCTGATCGATGATGCTGACAGCAGAGGTGTTGACATCCTTATGAAATCAAATGATTATGCCAGCTTGCCACAGCATTGGAAGAATTATTGTCGAGGTACAGAAAATGCCACATTTCCTTTAATTATTATAGATGATGAAGTTGCATGGTATGGACTTCCGACTGCAAACTGGAAATTTGATGTGGACAAAACTACATCATTAAAGGCAGTAGTATATATGATGGTCAGATTCAAAGGTAAGAATACTGTAGAAATGCTAAAGGCACTTACTGACATTGAAACTGTAGCTATAGGTGTAAATACCAAGAAGCTGCTAAAGAAAGATAACAATATGGTAACGCATCCTATGGCATCAAGCAGTGGAGCGGTAGTGCCGGATGATGGAAAATCAGCATATGGACTTGCAGGGTTCGTCGAAGAAAAAGAGTTTTGTCCAGCATGTAAAAGCCATATGGTACTCACTAAAAATGCGAGAGGTACTGCTTATTTGAAATGCTCTAATAAAGCATGTAAAGAAACAAAGTATCTCACAGTTGATTTGATGAACTGGTATATTAGTTCACATAACGTAGGGTGTCCAAAGCATGATGGAGGTGAATTAAAAGGAAGATTAGGTAAGTATGGACCATATGTGACATGTACTTGTGGACATACATTAAAGCCGCATGATATTTAGTATGGAGGATTTTATGTTTGAAATGATCTTCTATGGGGTAGGATTTTTTGTGATAACCATTATTTTTCAATGGTTGCTGCATAAGGTGAGAAAAAATCATAATCAGGGTGATTCGGCTATTTGGGTCGGCACAGGAGCTGTTATTGTAATAAGCATATTTGGGATTGTAACGAGCAATGTTAATTATTTTGCAGCTGTGTTGGGATTTATTTTAGGTGATGAGGTTGGAAAAAGGGCTGGATGGCAGTAGTGACACATTGTAAATTGAGGAAGCCGGGTGATAGCATGGTAGAAAATAATAGATTATCTGATACACCTTGGCATGTATGAAATCGTTGTCTTGTGTGTGATGAACACCAGTATAAAGAAAAATGAATGTAAGGAGCAAATAAAAAGAAATTGATACAGAATAGAACGAATAAACCTATTTATTTGACAATGCAGAATATTGATGAAATATCGGAACATGATATTATAGCTTGGACTTTTGCTCAGCCTGGAGCAATGGGGTGCCCAGGTGAGATTACGATTATAACGATTCATGGTAATGCTATGTGGCTATATAGATTCAGTTATATACAGAATGAAAACTTAGAGGTAGAGGCAAGAAGAAGATTTCCAAATAAAATAACAAAAGAACCCAAAGAGATGAAATGCATAGGTATGGGTATGGGAAATCGTTTATATTTAAAAGAAGTACTTGTTTCAGAATTTGAAAGAAGATTAAAAGAATCTGGTAAGCACATATATCCAAGTCATGTTAGGTTAATCTATGAAACTGTTTCAAGTATGAATGATAAAGATCAAAGGAAAAACGTATTGTGTGATTTGGTTATTAAATATCCTGACGTATTGTCAGATATCAGGTTGTTTAAGGCGCTGATATTAGATTATATTCCAAATGACAAATTAAAGAGAAATTTACTTATTGGTTGTTTGGAAGAAGATATACCACAGGAGATAAGTTCAATCAAGGATATATCTTCACAACAGATGTACAGATTTGAAGAAAAACTGGCAAAAGCATATGGATGTAACCATATGATTGCTAATGAAGTTATTGAGATGTGGTATGAGGCATTGAAATGTAAAGTCAAGGAGAAGAAAAGGTACTTGATCAAGACGATAAAAGGTGATATTACGAAAATAACAGATGTGCAGGCAATCGTGAATGCAGCAAACAACTCTCTTCTTGGAGGAGGCGGAGTAGATGGTGCTATTCACAGAGCCGCAGGACCGGAGCTTCTGGCGGAGTGCAGGACACTTCACGGATGTGATACGGGAGAGGCTAAAATCACTAAGGCATATAATCTGCCATGTGATGATGTTATACATACTGTCGGACCGATATGGAATGGTGGAAGAAATAGAGAAGAGGAACTTCTTGCTAACTGCTATTTTAATTCTATGAAGTTGGCAATGGATAATGGAATAAGGTCTATTGCATTTCCTTCCATATCAACGGGAGCATATGGTTTTCCGGTTGAGTTGGCAGCAAAGATTGCAGTACATACAGTAAACAGGTTCTTGCAAGATAATCCGGACAGCTTCGATTTGGTGGAATGGGTGCTGTTTGATACTCAGACTGAATCGGTGTATGAAGCCGAGGTTGATAAATTATACGACAAATAATTGGATTAATTATAGCAGACTTTATATATGACAGATATTTGAGACACATACACCATTAAAAATAGAATATAAGGATGCGTAAGGAACGATAAAATGAATTCATGCGGGAAAGGCATGGATTCTTTTTTTGGCTTCGAACGGAAGTCCTATCTGTAAAAAATATTTAAGTATATTAGAAGCAGATGCAAATGTCGTGTTAACACGACAAAATTGTCGCGTAAACACGGTCGGCAATTTATCCATGACAATATACAATAAACATGTGCTTGAGAGAGCACGTCACGAGAGTGAAGGCGCCGGAGCTCTCCAATACGAAATCGTAAAGGAGATAATTTATTATGAGTAAGAGAAAAATATCACATGCAGAGGAGTATGGATGTTAATTGATGGAGGTGGCAGAAGTGAGCAGAACTAAATTTGATCCATATGTGATTGGAAATAATATAAGAGATTTACGTGAAAAAAGAAAAATGACACAGATGAAGGCGGCTGAGGAAATGGATATGAGTTTATGTCATTATGCACGAATTGAGGAAGGCTCAAAGGGAATGAGTATTCAGATGCTTTTTAGATTTATTAATTTTTACAAAACTGATGCAAATACGATTTTAGGAACACATTTAGGAAGGCTGGTGTAAAATGGATAAAAAGGATTTAAAAGACGAAAAGCTTTTGTACAATGTGCGTGAGACGGCAGCGGTGTTAGGGGTGAATGTGCATCTGGTATATGAGCTGATTAACAGAAAACTATTACCTGCACTTCGGTTAGGTAGTCTGAAGGTTCGTAAATCAACATTGATAGATTTTGTTGAGAGATATGAAGGAATGGATTTGTCTGATTTGGACAACATAAAAGAATTGCAACAGAATATGAATTAGTGACATTAAGGTCAGTCTTGGAATCATCATGGTGTGGAAAGACTGACCTTGTTTTATTAGTATATTTCATAAGCGTTAGTATTGTAAAAAAAGATGGTGATGATATAATAAAAACGTGTTAGACACTTGATGTTATGTGTAGTGTGATAATGTCAGAATCAGGCAAAGTCAACGACAGGACAACATTGTAGAAAATAACATATTTCAAAAAATAATATTGGTAAGCATAATAATATTTAGGTAATAGCGTGTAATAGGTTAATTTGAAATCATTACTGAACATTACATGACATAGTGAAATATATTATTAAACGGAAGAATTTCGTGGGTAATAACCCAATGGTTGGTGCTACAGTAGCAGTTGCCGTTTCTGTTGAGCAGGCTTCAGATGAGGGCAAATTCTAATATCTTAAGAAAAGAGGGAAGCTGGGATAAGTGAAAAGTTATCTGATAATTTTATAATATTTAAAAAGAATAACTATTACTACGATTTATGATTTAATAACCAACATTTATTTTACAGGAATGACAAATGGGGTTATGATACCATTATCAAAGGCAAAGGAGCCGGAAATCTTTAGGGGATTCTGGCCCCTTTTTTACATTAGCAAGTATTTGAAGGAGGAAATATATATATGGAATACGAGATTTCTAATCGTTTATCAGGTGTACATGGTTCGATGATACGAGAACTTTTTAAGTTAGGAGCAAGCAAGGATATTATATCTTTTGGTGGTGGCAATCCGTCAGCAGAGACATTCCCATGCAAGGAGATAGAAGAGATAGCTGCAAAGGGACTCAGCGAGAATCCTGTCTCTTTATTACAGTATGGACTGAGTGAAGGTTATACACCTCTGCGTGATACCATGAAGAAATATCTTGAGAAGAAGGAAGGCTTTGATTTCGAGAATAATGAGCTTTTCATAGTGTCAGGCGGACAGCAGTGTGCGGACCTTACAACTAAGGCACTTGTTAATGAAGGAGACGTTGTGCTTACTGAAGAGCCTGCATTTGTAGGTTGCCTTAATACATTCCGTTCTTACGGTGCAAAGCTTGTAGGAATCCCAATGGAGCAGGACGGAATGAATATAAATGCGCTTGAGGAGGCTTTAAAGGCTAATCCTGATGCAAAGCTTTTATACACAATTCCATCTTTTCAGAATCCTACAGGAATCACAACTTCTCTTGAGAAGAGAAAAAAAGTGTATGAGCTTTGCTGCAAATATGATATCTCAATATTAGAGGACAATCCTTACGGTGAATTAAGATTTGCAGGTGAAAATGTGCCAACTATCAAATCAATGGATACAGAGGGCAGGGTTATATATGCAGGAAGCTTCTCAAAGGTAATGGCACCTGCATTCCGTCTTGGCTTTCTTGTGTTCAACAAGTCGCTCACAGGACCGCTTACAGTTGCAAAGCAGTGCACAGATGTACATTCAACTGTACTTTTCCAGTACATTTGTAATGAATATATTAATAACTATGATTTTGACAAGCATCTCGAGGATTCAAGAAAGGTGTATGAGCATAAATGTAATCTCATGATGGAGTGCATGAAGAAGGAATTCCATCCTTCAGTAACCTTCGGTCACCCTGAGGGTGGACTTTTTGTAATGGCATTCCTGCCAGATGGAATGGATTCTGCACCATTTGTAAGGGAGGCCATTAACAGAGGCGTTCTTTCAGTTCCGGGAGCAGCGTTCTTAGCAGATGAGAACCAGAAATCTAATGGATTCAGACTTAACTATTCGACACCTTCTGATGAACAGATTGTTAAGGGAATCGAGATTCTTGGAAAACTTACATACGAGTGGATTAAGTAGGAGGAGTGAAACATTATGAAGATAGCAGCATTCAGCGTTCGTCCAGATGAAAAACAGTATTTTGATACATTTGCAAATGTATACAAGGTGGAATTACAGATTAATAGAAGCGGATTTACAGCAGATGATATAGAAAGTGTCAAAGGCTGTGAGGCTATGTCGGTGTGCGATGGCATGTGTGACTTGTCAGCACCTGTTCTTGAAAAGCTTGCAGCAGAAGGTGTTAAGTATATCGGTTTCAGGACAATCGGATATAACAGTGTTGACCTTGAGGCAGCAAAGCGCCTTGGAATCCGTGTTGCACACAGCGGATATTCGCCATATTCAGTTGCCAATTATACAGTAATGCTTATGCTTATGTGTATCCGCAAGGCTTTGTATGTAATGATGCGTTCGCACACAGCGGATTATTCACTTGGTCCTATATGTGGACGAGAAATGCAGAATATGACAGTAGGTATTATCGGAACAGGAAGAATTGGAAAGGCAGTAATTAAGAATCTTTCAGGATTTGGATGTAAGATTATTGCGTATGACCCATACCCTGCAAAAGACCTTGAAAATGTTGAATATGTAACGCTTGATGAATTGTACGCTAAGTCAGATATTATCTCGCTTCATACTTTTTTAAGTGATGAGACATATCATATGATTAATAAGGATTCAATTGCAAAGATGAAGGATGGCGTTATCATTATAAATGCGGCTAGAGGTGCACTTGTTGATACAAAGAATCTGATTGAGGCTGTTGAGAGTGGCAAGATTGGTTCAGTTGGAACTGACTGCTGCGAGGGTGAAGATGATTTTATCCGTACAGACCGTAAGTATGATGACCTTGTTGTTAATCACGATTACATCATACTTAAGTCTTTCCAGAATACTATTGTCACACCTCACATTGCATTTTTCACAGATCAGGCTGTGTCTGACATGGTTGAGTCTTCAGTTAAGAGTGTTGTGCAGTTTGCAGCCGGTGAAGACACACCATTAGAAGTGCATTAAAATACACAGGTGCATTATTTATTCAATTTCTTGAAATATTCTTCAAGCTGGTGCTCGAAGATTCGCTGATTTTCTGAGCAGAATGAGCCAAGCGGCTGATAATAAATGCTTCTGAAATGTGGACAGTCATCTATATGCAGCAGGCTTATGTTTTCAGGAAGGCTGCTGCTTGTCCATGTTACAGAGGCAACAAATGATACTCCAAGACCGAGACTTATGAGCTTGCCCTGTAATATGTAATCATTGCATGAGTAGGCTATCTGAGGAGTTTTCTTACATTTATTGAATATTGAATTGAACACTCCGGCGTAAGATGGAGTATCTGCAAGGTCAATGAATTTCTCGTCCATCATCTGTTCTACTGATATGTGTCCGGTATGGGCAAGTGGATGTGATGATGAAACAGCAAGGCAGATTTCTTCTGTCATAAGAAGATGTGCATTGTCTGGAATATCATAAGCTGATGAGACAGAGTCAATCAGCAGGTCACACCCTTTTGGTTCAGAAGATATTGAAAAGCTGACATGAGGCTGCTCATGGATAAAATCTTTAAGTACATTGCTGACAAGAACTGCACTTGAGCGGAGACAGAGCCTTATTTCGCCGGCATCTCCAAGACTTTCACTGACAGCACGCGCAGCATCTTCTGAAAGAGCCAGTATTCTTAATCTGTTGCAGTGGACATACGGTATTGTGATAATAACCCGCCGCAAGGATATGATAAATATAAAAAAGGTATTTGTCAATCCTGTGACAATATCACTTGTTATAGGACTGTTTCTTTTTATTACGGGAATTAAACTGCCAGGTGTAATAAACAGCACGATGGCTGGAGTTGCAGCACTTAATACACCTGCAGCCATGATAGTACTGGGATATTATCTGTCATGTGTCAGAATCTGTGAATTACTGCTTAATCCATCCCTGTATCTGGCATCGTTTGTCAGGCTTATAATAATTCCGTTGCTTACACTGCTTGTACTTTATATTATGCCGGTGGGACATGGTCAGATTGGAATGATTACACTGATTGCTGCGGCAACACCAGTTGGAACGAGTACGGCAATATTTGCACAGAAATTCGGGCAGGATTATGAGCGGGCGGTCTGTATGGTCTGCCTGTCAACGCTGTTTTCAATTATTACGATGCCAGTTGTGATGTATCTGGCGCAGATGTGGATTATGTAGTTTAACTATTATTTTTGGTTATGATTAGATAACCAACATGTATTTTACAGGAATAACACAATGGTATATTATACAGACATCAAAGGCAAAGGAGCCATGACCCGGAAGGGGTAATGGTTTCTTTGCTTTTTTGTGTATAAGATATCTTTGCAGGAAAATGTATAGTAAATGTGGCTATTCACAATATGAGAAAGAAAGGAACTAAAGTTATGGGAAATAACGGAATTGAATTGGAAAGAGATGGCTTTAAGAGCCGTACAGGTTTTATTCTTGCCTGTATCGGTTCGGCAGTAGGAATGGGAAATATATGGCGTTTTCCATATATGGTATCTGCATGGGGTGGTATGACATTTTTAATACCTTATGTAATATTTGTAATACTGATAGGTTCAACAGGTGTTATAGAGGAGATGGCACTTGGCCGTGCGACTAAGGGCGGACCTATTAAAGCATTTGGCGACTGTATGCAGATGCGTACAGGAAAGAGAAAAGCAGGTGAGGCAATTGGTTTTATTCCTGTGCTTGGCTCACTGGCTTTGGCAATGGGCTATACTGTAGTTGTTGGCTGGATATTCAAATATACTTATCTTGCATTTTCTGGAAAGCTTTCAGCAATGGGCAATGATATGTCAGCTATTGGTGGTATGTTTGGAAGTACAGCAAGCTCATTTGGCAATAATATGTGGCTTATAATCGCGATGGTTGTAACTGCTGTTATTATGGCACTTGGTATTGCAGGCGGAATTGAGAAAGCAAACAAGGTCATGATGCCTTTGCTTTTCATCATGTTTGTAGGACTTGGAATATATATCTTCACGCTTCCTGGTTCAAGTGCAGGTTATAAATACATTTTTACCCTTAATCCTAAGGGAATTCTTGATATAAAGCTCTGGATATATGCATTTGGTCAGGCGTTCTTCTCACTGTCTATCGCAGGTAACGGAACTGTTATCTATGGTTCATATCTTAGTGATAAGGAAAATGTTGTTACTTCAGCAAGAAATGTTGCTGTATTTGATACTATTGCTGCTTTATTAGCTGCATTTGTTATTATTCCAGGTATGGCAGCAGGCGGTGCCGAGTTATCTTCAGGTGGTCCCGGACTTATGTTTATCTATCTTGTAAATGTATTTAATGGTATGCCGGGTGGTAAGATTGTAGGAATTGTATTCTATGTATGTGTTCTGTTTGCCGGCATGAGCTCACTTGTTAATCTGTATGAAGCTCCGGTTGCAACTATTCAGGAGAAGCTTAAGCTTAACCGTGTTGCATCTGTTGGAATTATTGCAGTGGCTGGCTGTGTTGTGTCACTTGTAATACAGGGGATTGTATCAGGCTGGATGGACGCAGTATCTATCTATATCTGCCCACTTGGCGCAATGCTCGCAGCAATTATGTTCTTCTGGGTTGCAGGAAAGAAGTTTGCTGTTGATGCTGTTAATGCAGGTGCAGATAAGCCTATTGGAAAGTGGTTTGTACCACTTGGCAAATATGTCCTTGTCCCACTTTCACTTGTTGCACTTATTGCAGGTGCTTTACTTGGAGGAATTGGCTGATGGAGGTTTAGACTGGTTGATTGAGACTGGCGGATTGCAAAGCAATCCGCCTTTTTTTGCGTGGTGGAGTGAGAAATAGCGGCGGATTGGACTTTGAGGTGGAGGGGGGCAGGAGGAAGTCCAAAAGGAGCAGAAATGAAGTGGTAATCTAAAAGTAGACACCAACCCAATTATTGTAGACATTATTTATATATAAGAGTATCATTATTAGATAGATAGTAATAACAGGTGATTTTTTGAAACAACGGAGGCGATTAAGATGAAGTTTGGAATGAGAACACCCAGTATAAAGAAATCAATAAAGGCAAGAACAACCGGAAAAGCCAAGCGAGCTGTTAAGAAAGCTTTGATTCCAGGGTACGGAAAAAATGTGCAGGATGGATTAAGAATCCAAAGAAAGCAGCTTACAATAAGGTTTATAAGAATACGAGCTTTGGCATTATAGATTTATTTAAGTAACTATCAGGAGGATTACATCATGGAACGAGTAGTACAATTTTTAAAAGAAGCAGAGACATATTATTTGGCAACAGTAGAAGGCAACCAGCCAAGAGTTAGACCTTTTGGAACTGTACACATTTTTGAAGGGAAGCTGTATATTCAGACCGGAAAGGTAAAGGATGTTTCAAAGCAGATTCACGCAAACCCGAAGGTAGAAATCTGTGCATATAAAAATGGTGAGTGGCTTCGTATAGCCGGAGAACTTGTAGAAGATGACAGAAGAGAAGCAAGACAGTCTATGCTCGATGCTTATCCATCTTTACAGAATATGTACTCAGCAGATGATGGAAATACAGAGGTGTTCTATTTAAAAAATACGACAGCTACATTTTCATCATTTACACATGAGCCGGAAGTAGTGAAGTTTTAATGACTAAGGATGAATGGTACAGGCAGTTATTTGAGCGACTGGATAATTCCAAGTTCCGAAGCAGTTTCCATCTGAAGCAGAAAGATATTGATTACATAAATAAAAAAGGGTTGGAAACAATCAGACAACATGCAAAGGATTTTATTACAAAAAGAGAAGCTCCGGCATATATAGCAAATGATGGTAAACAGACACCAATGCGAGGTCATCCTGTATTTATTGCCCAGCATGCAACGGCAACATGCTGTAGGGAGTGCATCCGAAAGTGGCATAAAATGCAGCCGGGCAAGGAACTAAGTCGGGTGCAGCAGGATTATCTTGTAGATGTAATTATGACATGGATTCAACGAGAAATGGATAGACAATGATGGCAAAGTCAAAAGAAGGTGCTCAGAGTGGGACTATTTAAGAAATGGTGGAAGGAATAGAGAAGAGGAGCTTCTTGCTAACTGCTATTTTAATTCTATGAAGCTGTCTAGGGATAATGGAATCAGGTCTATTGCATTTCCTTCCATATCAACAGGAGTATATAGTTTTCCGGTGGAGCTTGCAGCAAAGATTGCGGTACGTACAGTTGCC
>OIBT01000264.1_pt1 | contig 23836 bp, 18 predicted proteins | sample 1581091 | NCBI WGS metagenome assembly OIBT01 (sample SAMEA3882549, study PRJEB24775) | human gut metagenome | biome: human-associated habitat; feature: intestine environment; material: feces | place: Netherlands | collected 2009/2010
TGGAACAGTATGTGATTAAAGGCGGCAATCCTCTGGTTGGAGAAGTGGATATTGCGGGTGCGAAGAATGCGGCGCTTGCGATATTGTCAGCAGCCATTATGACTGATGAAACTATATTGATCGAGAATCTGCCAGATGTTAGGGACATCAATGTTCTGCTTGAGGCGATCTCCGAGATCGGGGCTCAGGTTGAGCGTATTGATAAGTCTACTGTAAAGATCAACGGTTCTACTATCGGCAATCTCAGCGTGGATTATGAGTTTATCAAGAAGATCCGTGCTTCTTATTATCTTCTGGGTGCTTTGCTTGGTAAGTATAAGCATGCGGAGGTTCCGCTTCCGGGTGGATGTAATATCGGCAGCAGGCCGATCGACCAGCATCTGAAGGGTTTCCGTGCTCTTGGTGCGGATGTTGATATCTGTCATGGTGCTATTGTTGCCAAGGCGGAGAATCTGCATGGTAGCCATATTTTCCTGGATGTGGTTTCTGTTGGTGCTACTATTAATATTATGATGGCTGCTTCTATGGCGACTGGTCGTACGATCATTGAGAATGCTGCGAGGGAGCCGCATGTTGTTGATGTGGCGAATTTCCTGAACAGTATGGGGGCGAATATCAAGGGTGCCGGTACGGATGTGATCCGTATCCGTGGTGTTGAGACGCTTCATCGTACGGAGTATTCGATCATTCCGGACCAGATCGAGGCTGGTACGTTTATGTTTGCTGCTGCGGCTACTCGTGGTGATGTTACTGTTCGTAATGTTATTCCTAAGCATCTTGAGGCTACTACTGCTAAGCTTGAGGAGATCGGGTGTGAGGTTGAGGAGTTTGATGATGCGGTTCGTGTCCGTGCGCCGCATGTGCTTCATCGTACGCATGTGAAGACGTTGCCTTATCCTGGTTATCCTACGGATATGCAGCCGCAGATCGCGGTTACTTTGGCTTTGGCTGAGGGTACGAGTATTGTTACTGAGAGTATTTTTGAGAACCGGTTTAAGTATGCGGATGAGCTTTCCCGGATGGGTGCCAATATTAAGGTGGAGGGGAACTCTGCTATTATTGATGGTGTGAGGAAGCTTACGGGGGCGCGTGTGAGTGCGCCGGATCTTCGTGCGGGGGCTGCGCTTGTTATTGCGGGGCTGGCTGCTGAGGGTGTTACGGTTGTTGATGATATTGTTTATATCCAGCGTGGGTATGAGAATTTTGAGGAGAAGCTCAGGAGTCTTGGGGCTGAGATTGAGAGGGTTTCCAGTGAGAAGGAGATTCAGAAGTTTCGGTTGCGCGTTGGGTGATGGTTGGTGACAACTGGTAACGATTGATGATAATTGGATATTTGAGTTTTGGGAGAGTTCCTGGGTGTTTGGGCCTGGGGGCTCTTTTTTTGTGTGGGTGTGAGGTGTGGTGGTCTGACGGGAGGGTGGTGGATACAGTGGAATGAGGTTTTGGCGGTTTTTGTCGAAGGGTTTTTGTTGACTTTTGATGGTGGGGTGGTTATACTGAAGGTACATATCTGGGAACATTCTGGGCCGTTCGGCTATCTGATCCCCATATGGTTGGTTGTATAAATATGGCGGGGAGGAGCCGGTTGGTTGTGTGAGGTTTTTTCTTTTGCCATCATAGTGAAAGGAGGAAGCTTATGCAGAGGAAGCGGCTTGAGGATATGAATCTTCTGGATGATTTTTTGTTTAACGCGGTGATGACGTTTCCTGGTATTGGTGAGAGGTTTTGCAGGTTGCTGCTGCAGGTGGTGCTGGGGCGTGAGATCGGGAGGCTGCGGGTTGTTGCGCAGAGGGCTTTTGGTGGCCGGGATGAGGGTTTTCGCGGGGCGCGGCTTGATGTTCTGGCTGAGGAGGAGCTGATGGATGTTTTGGCGGATCCTTCTGTTTTTGATATTGAGCCGGATAATAATGGTGATGTTGTGAGTCTGAAGGATCTGCCGAAGCGGGTGAGGTTTTATCATGCGATCATTGATAGCCGGTGTTTGAAGAAGGGTGAGGGTTTCGGGAAGCTTAAGAGGGTTTTTGTTATTTTTGTCTGTTCGTATGATCCGTTTGATCGGGGTAGGATGGTGTATACGATCCGGAATATGTGTGAGGAGATTCCGGAGATGGAGTATGATGATGGGCTGAGGACGGTTTTTCTGAATACGAAGGGAGATGGTGCGGGTGTGCCTGAGGAGCTGGTGGCGCTGCTTCATTTTTTGGAGGATACCAGGGAGGTGAATGCGGTAAATGATGTTTTGAGGGAGTTGCTGGAGATGGTCAGGGTTGTTAAAGAGGATGGAAAGGTTACGGTGGCGTATATGAAGAGTTTTGAGATTGAGCAGATGTGGATTAATAAGGGGATTGAACAGGGGATCAGTCAAGGAATCGCCCAAGGGATTGAACAGGGAATTAGCCAAGGAATTAGCCAGGGAATCACTCAAGGGATTGAACAGGGGCGGAGTGAAGAGAGGGTGAATACGTTGAGGGAGAAGGCGCGTGCGGATCGGCTGGAGAGGGAGCTGAGGAAGCTGCGGAAGCTACGGAGAAGTAGAAGAGATGTTTGAGGATGGAAAGGTTACGGTGGCATATATGAAGAGTTTTGAGATTGAGCAGATGTGGATTAATAAGGGGATCGAACAGGGGATCAGTCAAGGAATCGCCCAAGGGATTGAACAGGGAATTAGCCAAGGAATCAGCCAGGGAATCAGTCAAGGAATCGCCCAAGGGATTGAACAGGGGCGGAGTGAAGAGAGGGCGAATACGTTGAGGGAGAAGGCGCGTGCGGATCGGTTGGAGAGGGAACTGAGGAAGCTGCGGAGGAGATGATGTTGTTTGGTTTTGGGAGAGTTCCTGGGTGTTTGGGCCTGGGGGCTCTTTTTTTGTGGGATGAATGGAGGGACGAACGGACAGTCTGCCAGCGGGGCGGCTGCATGGTCGTGCCTGGTGCGGTCGTTTCGCCGGGTCATACTAGGCGTCTGAGGCGCCTGTCGTGCAGGGCACCCCATAACTCGCCATGTACGCTGATGCGTACCTGGCTCAGACAGATGGGGCTTGGGGCTGTCGCACTAACGTGCGGCAGCTCATTTTATATTCAACACAAAACGCCGGACTTCGAAAAGCCCGGCGCTTGTGGTATAATTAGTTTATGCTACTAAACAAAATAATACAGAGAAATTATACCTCATTTTCTCTGTATTATCAAATCAAACTTCCGCTAGATTTAGAGATTTCTATTCCATCTGATGATCCGGTTCGTCTGGTAAGTGCCTTTGTGGAGGAAATGGACCTTTCTGAACTGTATAAAACTTACGGCAGGATCAGAAAAAATCAGGCAACACCGCGTCAGATTCTGAAACTTGTTATCTATGCAGCAATGAATCGGATCTATTCAAGCCGCGATATCAGAAAAGCATGTAAACGGGATATCAACTTCATGTATCTCCTGGAAGGTATGCCGGCTCCTGACCATGCAACGATCGCGCGTTTTATCTCTCTTCACTTTTCTGTCTGTGCAAAGACGTTGCTTGCACAAATGTCAGATCTGCTCTATCTTTTGGGTGAGATTTCGGGGAAGACCATTTTTATTGATGGCACAAAGATCGAATCTGCGGCCAATAAGTATACATTTGTATGGAAAAAGGCTATTACAAAAAATCAGGCCCGGTTATACACGAAACTGTCTTCTTTTGTGGCTGAATGTGAAGAACTCTATGGAATGAAAACGGTATATCATGATAGTATATCCATACACACCTTAAAGCGGTTAAAAAAGCAGTTATGCCGTATCAAAATACAGGAAGAAATCGTGTTTGTACATGGAACCGGCCGGAGAAAAACACAGTTACAGAAATCTCTGGAACAACTGGATTGGTATCTGGAGAAACTAAAGGAATATACGAAAAAACTGTATACGCTTGGGGACAGAAACAGTTATTCCAAAACAGATCCCGATGCCACCTTCATGAGAATGAAAGAGGACGCGATGCTGAACGGACAGTTAAAGCCTGCGTATAACATTCAGCATGGAGTGGATTCAGAATACATCACATGGATTGATATCAGCCCGCGCCCCACCGATACACGTACCCTGATTCCTTTTTTGAAAGATATGGAGAGCTACCTGGGATTTAAGTATTCAGAAATTGTTGCAGATGCCGGGTACGAAAGTGAAGAAAACTATCTTTTCATTGAAAGCAACGGACAGACTGCCTACATAAAGCCACAGAACTATGAGATCTCAAAAACACGAAAATACAAAAAGGACATTAGCAGAAGGGAAAATATGGAGTATCATGCGGACAGGGACAGTTACATCTGCCGGAATGGAAGAGAACTGACTGTCACAAATGAACGGAGAAGTAAAACGACGAGTGGATATGTCAGTATAAAAACTTATTACAGATGTTCAGACTGTACTGGCTGTCCTTATAAAACAGAATGTATCAAAGGGAACAACTGCAAAACGCCTATGGAAAAACGCAATAAAGTGTTGATGGTCTCAAAGACGATGAGTCAGAAACGTGCAGAAGATCTGGAACGGATCACGAGTGAGTATGGGACTATGCTCCGGATGAACCGAAGTATTCAGGCGGAAGGTTCTTTTGCTGATGTGAAAGAAGACATGAACTTTCGGAGATACCTGTACCGTGGAAAGGTAAATGCCTTGGCAGAAAGTATCCTTTTAGCGATGGGGCGAAATATCAATAAACTTCATTGTAAGATTCAGACAGGAAGGACGGGAAGTCACCTTTTTGCATTAAAAAAGGCATAGATTTTGATAATTGAAAATAAAACAGTTTGAAATAAGGCATGCTGAAAGGGATGCTTAGGGACGAACTGCGCTTGTAAAGAATGGCATCAAAATGGTAATCAATTTCGATGCCATTTTGGCATAAAACGGGGCTGCCGCCCAGCAAAAATATTTGCTAATGCGACAGCCCCACCTTCCCGCCAGGTGCCTCAGGCGCCAAGTATGACCAGCGGCTTACTCCGACGCACCGGGTCCCGACCATGCAGCCGTCCCGCTGGCAGTCTGTCCGTTCTGTTTTTTTGGGGGTGTGAGGTGTGGTGGTCTGACGGGAGGGTGGTGGGCCATCAGCGCTGCGCTGGATGGCTGCAGGGGCTGAGTTTCCTTGTGATGTGCCGGGATGTGGGTGGGGCATCGGTGCTGCGTTGGATGTGGGTGGGGTGAGTTTTTTGCGATTTGTCGTGAGGGGATTGGGGATAGAGGCTGTTTTGGATAGGGTGTGGTGTTTTTGTGTAATATTTAAATTTATTTTTGGAGATTTTGGATTATAATTATGGAAAAAGATGGTTGGCCTGATTGGTTGACTGATTGACTGATTGACTGATTGACTGATTGACTGGTTGATTGATATCCGGAGTTTTGGTGACTGTTTTGTGGGACTTGAGAGAAGAGCTTCGGATGTGTGCTGATGAGGGTTGAGAGAAGAGCTTCGGATGTGTGCTGATGAGGGTTGAGAGATGAGCTTCGGATGTGTGCTGATGTGGCTTGAGAGAAGAGCTTCGGATGTGTGTTGATGAGGGGTGTGTGATGGGCTTCGGATGTGTGTTGATGTGGCTTGTGTGAGGGCTTCGGAGGTTTGTTGGTTTGGTTTTGAGGGTGGTCTTTTGGGGGCTGCCTGGGTTTTGGTTTTGGAGGGGAGTGGAGTGTATGTGTGATTATGTGGTTTTGCCGCTTTTGAATTCGTCTTTTGAGCCTGGGAGGGCTCGGGAGGTTGTTGAGGGGTTTGTGGATGTGGATTTGAGGAATATTGCGCGGGCTGAGCTTTTTTATTTTACGGGGCATGCGGAGGAGTGTTGTGAGATCACGAGGGGGTATCTGTCCAGCAGGGTTATTGAGCTGAAGCTTTCGGCGTGTATTTTGTATGGGTATTCTAATCTGACGCTGGGGAATGTGGCGGCGGCTAAGCGGGGGATGGATGGGATCCAGTCCTGTGTGAAGATTGCTATGAAGAAGAAGGTTCCTAAGGATGTTTATGCGTCCTGTCTTCTGGCGGGGTATGTGGGGGCGGTTTTGCTTCATCTGCCTACGGATGGGATGCCTGCTTTTGGGGAGTACAGCAGGATGCTTCCTGAGGGGTTGAGGCTTTTTGCCACGTATGTGATGGCGCACCATACTTATCTTAACGGGGAGATATGGAGTGCTTATGGGATGGGGAAGGCTGCTTTGTTTATGGCGGAGAGGTCGTATCCGATCAGTATGACGTATATCCACTGTATGATGGCGGTGTGTGCGATCAATCGGAAGCATAAGCAGGAGGCGCAGGAGGAGATGCTCCGGAGCTGGGAGCTGGCGAAGATGGATGGGTTTCTGGAGCCTTTTATTGAGCATCATGGGCTTTTGCGGGGGCTGATCGAGGCCTGTATCCGGAACCGGGATCCGGAGGCGTATCAGCGGATCACGGAGGGTGTGATTTCTTTCAGCAGGGGCTGGATGGCGCTTCATAATCCGGAAAACCGGAGAAAGGTTACGGGGGAGCTGTCGACGATGGAGTTTTCTATTGCCATGCTGGCAAGTGGGGGATGGACCAATAAGGAGATCGGAGAGCATCTGGGGATTTCCATTAATACTGTCAAGCATTACCTTACGGATATCTTTTGCAAGCTGAATGTCAAGAAGCGGGATGAGCTGAAGAAATTCATGTTAAAATAGTGACAGAGGCACTTTTTTTTGAAAAAACGGGCCTTACAAAACAACTGGTAGTGTTGTATAATAAATATCACGAATAGTCAGATTTTATCGGAGAAATCAGACGAAAAGAACCAGTGAACGAGTAAGTTAAGAAGGAGGAGTTGAAGACTGATTCTCGATAGCATCTGATAATGTCAATATCCTTACCAAAAATGCCTGGTATATTGACACTACAATCACATAAGGGTAAAATATTGAAAAGGTGTAACCTGTTTACTCACCGGCTAAAAACATGAAGCTTTTTTAAGAGAAAGGAATATAAACAGAAGTAAAGTAATAAGAAATACAGTACACGTTAATGCACACATAGGAAAGCGGGAAAGGTATGAAAAAATTAAGGAATAATAAGATCAGAAAACTCCTGGCATTTATGGTGGCTTTGGCGTTGATGGTATCCTGTATGCCGAGTGCATATACGATCTCCGCGAGTGAGGCGTTCGGAGATGGAACGGAGGATATATTTACAGATGGCGAAATTACATCTGAACCAGCGGCCGAAGAATCGACACCGGATGTAAGCAGCGCTGACCAGGAGGAAACGGAACAGGCGCAGCAATCGACGCTTACATATGAAAATGATTCTGTTAAAGTAACAGCAGAGGCACTGGAGGACGGAGCTCTTCCGCAGAATACAGCATTGAAGGCTGACAGCGTAAACGAGAATTCATCCGTATCTTATGATACAGTTTCTCAGAAGCTTTCAGCAGCAGCTACAGACAAGGGCAGCAGCCTGAGAGGTTTTTTTGCGTATGATGTGTATTTTGCTGATGGCGACGGAAACAGAGTCGAGCCGAACGGCAGAGTCAGAGTAACTTTTGAGTACAAGACACCGGCAGCACCGGAGCTTACCGATGCAGCCAGCACGAGTGTAACCGTTGAGAAGCTTCATTATAACAGCAGTACCGGTGATACTGATGTTAACACCTTACAGGCCAACGAGGATCTGAAGGTTCTGAATGTCAACGAGGGCAAACAGATCCAGACACTTCAGGTTGAAACTGGCAACGCAGCTGTTTTTGCCGTTATGTGGGATTCTCCTGAGACAGCAGATGTCGAGGCGGAAGCTGTTTCCGGTAATGAGGACGAGGTGCCTATCGCATCAGAGGAGCTTACGGACGGAATGGATATTTCGGACGAGCCTGAGCAGGATGCAGCTGAGACACCGGCAACAGAGAATCCGGAGGTAACTCCTAATGCAGAGCCTTCTGAGGCTCCGGCGGAGAATCCGGATGCTGAACCTACCGAAGCGCCGGCAGAGGATCCGGATGTGGTGGAAGAACCGGCAGAGGATATTGCGAGCCCGGAGGATGTTCCGGCAGCAGATGAGAATGGTGAGACAAGCCTGATCGAGGTTCTGGGAGACGATACGAATCTTCGTGTCAGTCCATCTGTCGAGGCAGAGGTTCTGGCAACTGTAAACGCAGGAACACAGCTCATACTTCTGGATACCGTAACAGCAGAGGACGGAGCAACCTGGTACAAGGTTTCCTGGGAAGGAACCGAGGCTTACATAAGAAGTGATATGGCACAGGTTGTTGACAGCAGTGATGAGGCAGAAGAAGTCGAGGATGTTCTGGAAAGCGAAGAAGTTTCTTATTCCCAAGAAGTTGGTAATGTAGTTGTAACTGCAACAGCAGCGAAGGGCGTTATTCCGGAAGGTGCACAGTTTGTTGTGACTCCGATCGAGAAAGGTTCTGACCAGTATGCAGATATCGAGAAACAGCTTCACGAGGGTGCAGAAAATGAGAGTTATACAGTAGCAGGTTTTCTTGCATACGATATTAGTTTTCTGAATGACGATGGAACTAAGATCGAACCGCAGAACGGAAGTGTCAGGGTATCTATAGCCTACAAAGAAGCAGAAATCCCAGAAGATGTAGCTGAAACAGATACAGCACAGGAAAACATGAATGTATCTCTGATACATTTTGTGGAGGATGCAAATGGTAATGTCACAGAAGTTGTTAATATGAGCAACGATGGACAGGCTGAAGTAAGTACAACCGACAATGGAGAGATTGAAAGTGCAAACTTTGAAACAGAGAGTTTTTCTACTTTCTCAGTTGTATGGTTGGCAGATGATTTTACTTCTGTACAGACAACTAGTAGTTATGGTGTGGAGAAAACTGTTGATAGTGCTGAAAGTGGTATTACTATCAATATGTTTAATTACAATAACACTGAAATAAATAAAAAGCATTCTTTGCAGTTTAGCAATGGAATGGATCAAAAAGATGAATATAACAATTGGACTGGGTCGGCTACTACCCGTACTGGCATTATGGAAAATACATTGGGATCAGATTCATATCCGGTATTAAATAAGGGGAATAAGGAGAGTACTCGATATTTATTTTCAGCAGATCCAGTTACGGGCAAGGAGTTTTATCCTGATGCAAATTACTTATTAAAAAAAGATGCAAATGGTTACTATGAATATGATAGTGCTACAAATTTTGCACAGTTTGATAAAAAGACAAATAAATTTACTGTATATAAAGTACCAGGAAGTCATGGAGATGCAACAGGCCTACAAAATCCGAAGCATGGAAGTTTCTTCCCGTTCAATACATTAGGTAATTCTGTTATAGAACATACAGCAAACGGCTCTGATATTTATGGAATTTCAACGAAGCCAGATTACCATTTTGGTATGACAATGTCAGCTAAATTCATTCAGCCAAAAGACGGAAAAATTAAAGATAATAATATGGTATTTGAGTTTTCTGGAGATGATGATGTATGGGTTTACATCGATGGCGTTTTGGTGTTGGATATTGGTGGTATTCATAATGCAGCATCTGGTTCTATTAATTTTGCTGATGGTACAGCTACAGTTGGTACAACGACGAAAAATTTAAAAACTTTATTTGAAGAAGAAAATAAAACAGAAGATTTTGTTAGCGGAGAGAATCGTTTCGCAGATTATACAATGCATACAATTAATTTCTATTATCTCGAAAGAGGTGCGGGTGATTCCAACTGTAAGCTTAAGTTCAATCTTCCAACAGTTCCGGATGGGTCTGTTACGGTTCAGAAACAGTTAAGTAATACAGATAAAGAGAAGTATGCAGATGTAGGATTTAAATTTCAGTTACTTGTTAAGGATGAAAAAGGAAGTTATGTTCCATCAGCTACTAATGGTACTTTAAGCGATAATAGCAAAGTTGAGTTCAAGAGTGAAACAATAAATAACGTTTCCTACAAAAATGTATTTACGTTGAAACCTGGTCAGTACGCAACTTTTTCTGGACTTAAGGCAAATACGAAGTATAAGATTAAAGAACTTGGTGTATCAAATGACAGATATGATCAGGTTTTAATCAGTAATGAAGGGACAAAGACAACAGATGAGAATGGAAATGTTATTTCTAGGGAAGCTACAGTTGACAGTAGACCATTGGTAATTTTTACTAACAAGTGTAGTAAGAACAATAGTCGTAAGCTGTGTATTACCAAAAAGATTAAAGGTGATATTCCTGTAAATGATAAATTTGATTTTAAGATAAAGTTGAATGATCAGCTGTATACAGGAAATTATTATCTACAAGATTCTGAAGGAAATTATTATACAAGTGAAAATGAAACCTTAAATAAGGCAGCGGAAAAGACTGTGTGTGGAAAAGCAGTTAATGGTGTTGTTTCTTCAGTTCCTGCAGGATACACAGTAGTTCTTGAACAAATTTTAGCTGGAACAAGTTTTGAGGTTAACGAGATCAATCTTACAACGGATTATGGAAATCCTGAGTACAGTATTGAGGCGGCAGAGGATGTTAATACAACTAATAAAGCATCAGGAAAAATTAAGTTAGGTAGTGATGCGAAGGTAACGGTTACTAATACACGCAACAATGTAGCCAGTCTCGAAATTACAAAGGTAAATACAAAGAATCAGTCATTACCTGGAGCAAAATTCACTCTTACATTGGATAGTGATTCGGTGGATAGTGATTCAGCGAAAACGTATAATGAAACATCTGATGAAAAAGGTCTTTTGAAGTTTGAAAATCTTTCAGTCGGAACTTATACATTGACAGAAACAGAGGCACCGTCTGGCGGCTATGTTAAATCCACGGAGAGTTATAAAGTAATAGTATCTGTTGAAAATAATAAGGCAACTGCTAAGCTTTATAAAGCAGATGGGAATGAAATTGAGAACAAAAAGATCACTAACTACACTGAGAAGGAAGAAGCCGAAAATAATCTTACCAGTAGCAAAACAGCCGAAGTTTTTGATTATGAGAATAGAATTTATAGGATTAATCTGAAGGCAGAAACAACTGGACGCGAAGGAGATGTGGAGGCACAAGGTGCGAGTGTAGTAATGGTATTGGATGCTAGTGGTTCTATGAATGATAAGATAGGTAATACTGATACTAGCAAGCTTGCAGCATTAAAAAATGCAGCGAACACTTTTATAGATACCTTAAAGTCTAAATCACCGGAGAGTGAAATAGCAATAATCTGGTATAGTGGTCATGAAGGCAATAATGAGAAGCTAACAGATGTTCTGGAATTTAGAAAGTTGAATACTGATGCTGGAGTGACAGAGTTAAGGGAGAAAATTAAGAATAAGCAAGCTGATGGTGGAACACCGATGGGAGTTGCGTTGGAGACTGCTAAAGCTCAGTTATTAGAGGCACATCACGAAAATAAGTATGTAGTGTTTATGACAGATGGTTTGCCAGGACATAATAGTAATGATAACTGGAATTGTATGGTTGCCAATAATGCAGTTAATAATGCGAATTTTATAAAAGAACAGGCAACTTTGTATACGGTTGGTGTTGGGCTTAATGATGCGGGTAGTTTTAACTGGAAAGAAGGACATTCTGCTGTAACAGAGGATTATACAGGACATGAAGGCTGGAAAGAGACTTTATGGTGGGGTGGTACTACAACTCATAAAAATTCAAACCATGGATCAATAACCGGAAGCGAATTTCTGAGCGAACATATAGCATCTAAATCTAGCGATGGTACTAAGAAGTATGCGTATGATACTAATGGTCTAAACGACTTAGTAAACACATTTAATGTTATTGCTGGTAGTATTGGTGATTTGTTTACAGTGCAGCCTAAAGAAATCGTAGATGTGATTGATGCAAGATTTAAGCTTACGGATGATGGATTAAAGGATTTGGCAACTAACCGTAGGCTAGGAACAGGAAGTATTAAAACCAATAACAACGGATCGAAGGAAATTATCTGGACAGATAGTACTACAGGTTTGGAAGTGGGAAAAGTTACGATTGTTGAACAGACTGACGGTACAACTAAAATTACCTGGACAGAACAGGCGGCCAGAATTGGAAATGCAGCCACAGAGAACGAGAAGGACAAAGGTTGGAATGCAAGTTTCCGTATTCAGGCGAAAGATGACTTCATTGGTGGAAACATGATTCCTACTAATGGAGCAGCTTCCGGTATTTATCTGGATGGCGGTGGTATTAAAAAGTTTGAGCAACCATCTGTTAATGTTAAGCTTCTTAATTTAAATATCGGCAGTAAAGGAATAACAGTATTCAAAGGTGATCCAATAACGGCAAAGAATTTTGGAAATGAACTTGCTGAAACGATAAAAGTTGTACAGCTCAATAAAAAGGAAACTTTAACGGCTGTGAAGCCTATGGATGCTGGTAAGAATAGTGTTAAATTACCTGATTTGGAAGATGCTGATATTAACAAATTAAATACGGATAAAGAGTTAACCATTGGCAGTAAAGGATTATATCAGTATATATATCCTGGTTCTAATGATGCAGTAGGATATTTCACTTATACTTATAAAATAGTTAAGGGAAATGCTAAGGAGCACCTTGCTAATTCAGTTGGAGAAAAGGTGGAGGAGTATCAGTTAACGGTTACTTATCATCCATATTCAAAAGAAGTAAGAAAACAAAAACTAGCTAAGATTAAGGAGCCGGATGAAGAAGTATATACAGCTGAAAATGCTCCAATACCTGATTTAGTTGAACGACCAAAGGGTGGAATTAGTGTTGATTCAAGTGTAGCATCAACAGGCACTTATACTGTGAAGGTGATTGCTGGTGAATTGCAGATCGTTAAAAAACTGGATGCACAAGCTGAGAAGGAAGAAACATTTAGATTCACAATTACAGACAAAAATGGAGATGTTGCAACTGCAACTGCAAAGATTGCAAAAGGCGGAAAAGAAGCAACTGCAGTATTTGAGCTTGTAGGTGAAGCCAACGCAAAACTTGAACTTGATAATAAGAAATTAAGTGAACTGTCCCGAGGTGATTATGTAGTTAAAGAGTCTTCAGACAACACTAGTTATGAATTACAGAGTATTGTAAGAGGTGAAGGAACCAATTGTGACAGTGCAATTGCTGAAGATTTGTCAAAGGGTATTACATTCACTATGGGAACAGACAAAAAGCAAAATAAGGTTCCACAGAATGGAAATACAACAGACGGACGAGTTGGAATTGCCGAATTCACTAATAAAAAAACAGTTGTGAATATTGATTTTGAGAAAGTTGATGCTGAGACCAATACAAAGAAGTTGTCAGGTGCTGAATTTGATTTATATAAAGCTAATACGGACGGAGAACAAACAGGTGATCCGATTATGCAGTATGAATCTGACAGAAATGGAAAGGTTTCTATAGAGAACCTTCCAATTGGAAATTATGTATTGGTTGAAAGAAAAGCACCGGCTGGATATCAGTTATCTGCAAAACCATGGAAAATCATAGTAGGAAGCGACAGAAATATAACGGTAACACATGGTGATGATACTGTTAATCCAAATGGTAATGAAAAGATTTACCAGCTTACCAATGCTAAACTTTATTCCTTACCAGAATCCGGTGGTCCGGGAACCTATGGATTTACAATCAGTGGTGTAGCGATTCTTGCAACTGCACTCCTGTTGTTTATAAATAATAAACGAAGGGAGGAAGAAGCAAAGAGATCGTAACACATTAATTGTAAATGGCCGATGAAGGGCGAAAAAGAAAAATGCAGAGAAAGAAAGGAGCAAACCTTATGAAAAATTTATTTAAAAAGATTGGTGCATTATTAGTGGCAGCGGTTATGGTACTGTCTATGTGCACAGCAGTATTTGCAGATGAACAACAGGAAACACCAGTAGCTAGTACAGCTTCTCTTACAGTACAGGGATTAGTTTCGGGAGAGACAACTACGGTGGAAGTTTATAAAGTAGTTGAATGGGATGCTGCAAATAGTAGTTGGAAACTTGTAAATGATGAAATAGCTGGCATGGTAGATTTTAACACAAACCCAGTAACTTTTAATTGGGGGGAGCTTGCTAAGAATAAAAACATGCTTGTAAAAGTAAAAACAGAACAGGTTACAGATAGCACTGTTACATTCCAGGGACTTGAGATTGGTGCTTACTATGTTTATGCACAGTCTGAAAAAACAACTTACAACCCAATGGGCGAAGCTGTTTATGCATATGATGAAACAACTGGATTAATGAAACCAGAAAATAAAACAATTGATGCAAAGGGTTCAACATATACACTTACAAAAGCTTTTACAGGCGATGATGGACAAACAACATACCAGGTTGTAAACCGTGGACAGGAAGTTCCATTTACTATTACAGCTACTTTCCCAAGTTATGATAAAGAGGCAACGGATAGAGCATTCCAGATTACTGACGAACCTACAGGTATGAAAGTAACTGAAGTAACTGTAAAAGTTGGAGAGGATACATTAACAGCAGGCAATTATAAATTAGTAAGCGTGAAGGATGACGGGTCTGATGATAAAGAAATAACATTACCAGCAGCAGAAAATCAGAAAGTACGAGTAAGATTTTCTCCTAACTACATTGGATCAGAGAATAAACATGCTGGTCAGACTGTAACAGTAGAAGTAAAGGCACAGATTACAGATGCTGATACTTTTGTAAACAAAGCGTCAAGTGACAAAGGAAGCAAGCCATCAGAAGTAAATGGTAAATTAGGTTCTATTACAATCAACAAATACGATGAAAATTATGGTAAGAAAAACGTTACTAGTAAACTTTTAGCAGGTGCAGAGTTCAGTATTGCGCAGGATAAGAAAAAAATTCAGTTTGTACATGTTGTGGACGAGGAAGGAAAATCTATTTATAAAAAAGCAACTGCAGAAGAAATTGCAGATAACAATATTACTAAAGTAGAAAATATTGTAGCAAAAAATGGTGTAGTAGTAGCAAAAGGACTTGATGATGGAACATATCAGATTGTCGAGGAAAAAGCTCCAGCTGGATACTCTGTAGTGAAAGTAGACGACGTAACAATTGCTAACGGAGAAAATCCAACGGCTACAGTAGATGTTTCGGATACAAAATTACATTCTCTTCCACATACAGGTGGCATGGGAACATACCTCTTCACTATCATCGGTGTTGTAGTTATGGCTGGCGCTGCTGGTGCTTTCTTCATCAGCCGCAGAAAAGGATCTGAGGAGTAATCGTTTGATTGCCGGATCGATTCAATTCAAAAATTATTTATAAGCAACGACAAAGCAAGTATTAAGACAGAATAGTTTCTGATTATTCTGTTGAAGAAATCATTACCGCCCGGCCCCTTCGGGGGCCGGATGGTAATACAACAGTATGGAGAAACCTATGAGAAAGAATAAGAAGAAAAATTATATTGGACTTGGTTTGCTGTTTCTGATAGGGTTGTCCATACTGCTGTATCCAATGGTCAGTGATGCCTGGAACCGGTACAGGGACAGCCTGCTGATCAGTAATTATAGCAGCAGTGTTTCTTCGGATGATAATTCGGAGAAGATTGACAGTATGTGGAAGGCAGCTCAGGAGTATAACGAACAGATCAAGCAGGAAAGTGTGCCGGATGCTTTTTCCGTGAGGGATGGCCAGACGGACAGTACATATGAGTCTCTTCTGAACCTGAATGGTGATGGAATGATGGGGTATGTGGAGATTCCTGTGATCGATGTGAGCATTCCAATCTATCATTACACGACAGATGAGTCTCTGGAGAAGGGCGCCGGTCATTTGTTCGGCAGCAGTCTTCCGGTTGGCGGCAAGAGTACCCATTGTATTTTGTCGGCACACAGAGGACTTCCGAGTGCGAAACTTTTTACAGATCTGAATCTTGTGGAAAAGGGAGATGTTTTTTACCTGCATGTGCTGGGTAAGACGCTTGCCTACGAGGTGGATCAGATTCTTACCGTTCTTCCGGAGCAGACAGAGTCTCTGGGTATCACGGATGGGGATGATTATGTAACGCTGGTTACGTGTACGCCTTATGCGGTGAATACGCACAGGCTTCTGGTGAGGGGACATAGAGTTCCGATGAAGGCTGCGAAGGCGGTTCAGAAAACAGAGAAGAAGGTTACCGGAATCACCAATCCGACGCTTCCGATGCTTGCTCTCTGTGTTGTGATCGGAATTGTGATCGCGGTGATCCTGGTTGCCGGTATCAATTCTGCTCAGAACAAAAAACGACGCAGGAAATGATTTATGGCTAAAAAGAAAAAAAAGAAAAAGAGTAATGTTGTCCTGAACATTTTTATCGCTCTGGTGTTTCTGGCGGGGGCGGGTGTGTTCCTTTATCCTACGATCAGTGATATGTGGAACCAGTACCGTAATGCCCAGCTGGTCAGTAAGTACGAGGAAGCGGTAACGGAGCTTTCGGACAACGACTATGACAGGCTGTGGAAAGAGGCGAAGGAGTATAATGCCGAGCATCCGGTGAATGCCATTGTAGATGCTTTTGAGGAAGAGGATACTTATGAGCTGAGTCATCCCTATGACGGAGTCCTGGATCCTAACGGTGACGGACTGATGGGCAGTATCGAGATCCCGAAGATTAAAGCGAAGCTGGCTATCTATCACGGACTGAGCAAGACCGTGCTGGAAAAGGGGGTGGGCCACGTGGAGGGTACCAGCCTTCCAATCGGAGGCAAGAGCACCCATGCGGTTCTGGCGGCGCATCGAGGTCTTCCTAACGCAAAGCTTTTTACAGATCTGGATCAGATGGAAAAGGGAGATATTTTTATCCTGCACATTCTTGGCAAGCATCTTGCCTACAAGGTGGATCAGATCAAGACGGTGCTTCCGGATGAGACCAGTGACCTGGATATTATCGAGGGTGAAGATCATGTGACTCTGATCACGTGTACCCCTTATGGAGTTAACACCCACAGGCTTCTTGTCCGGGGAGTGCGGACGAAATATGTGGTGGAAGATACAAAGAATGACGAAACGATACCGCAGAAGCTTGCTGTTGTGGATCCGAAGAGGGTTCTGGCCGGCGGCGCTGCAGTGCTTGTTGTTCTGATCCTGCTGATTTATCTGATCGTCCGTCATAGGGACAAAAAACGGAAAAAGAAGCAGTTTTCAGAAAGGAAAGAGGAGGCAGAGAGCGATGAAAAATAGAAGAAAGCAAGGGAAAATATTCCGGAGCCTTCTGGCTGTTCTGATGCTGACGGCTATGCTGGTCACGAGTGTTTTGCAGCCGGTTTTCGCCGGGGATTATGAAGCTGGAAAAACAGGTAATCTGACGTTGACGGTTCAGCAGGCGGATGAGGAGGGAAACCAGACTCCGCTGCCGGATGTAGGGCTGACGATCTACAAGGTTGGCAGTGTGAATTTTGATGGTAATGTGCATTTCGTGTTGGATGAGGCACTGGCTGCCGCAGCAATCGATTTTGATTCCATCACGACGGCTGATGGCTGGTATGAAGCGGCAGAGAAGCTGGCGGCTATGATCGTCAGCGGAAGCGTGGATGTGTGGGGGATGTCCAAGTCCTCTGATGCAGAGGGGAATATGACTTTCGCTGATCTGGCTGAGGGTATGTACCTGGTGGTGCAGACAGATGGAAACAGCAGTGTTATGGTTTCACCGATGCTGATCTCCGTTCCTTTTGCAGATCAGGAGCAGGGCTGGATGTACGATGTACAGGCTTATCCGAAGTCTGTAAGTAATCCGCAGAAGCATACACAGATCCAGGTTACGAAGAGGATCTATAATGTTGATGATAACGGGAATGTGATTCCTCTGGAAACGAAAGAGGATGTAACTTATAAGGTTGGCGTTTTTTCGGATCAGGAAGGTACGATCCCGTTCCGTGATGATTATTTACAGGATATCCATATCCAGAATGCTTCCAGTGGCACAGCTACATGGACGGATGTTCCGGATGGCACCTATTATGTATTTGAGCTGGATGAGGATGGAAATCTTCTTCAGCAGAATACGGAGATCAAGGTGGATGATCAGAATTTTTACTACTACGATGTAACGAAGCCGAATGGTGAGAATGAAGAGAAGTCCAATCAGGTTGTGATCGGTGGAGATAGTGGTGCTGCTGAGGCTGCGGCTTATGTAAATAACTATTATACAAAGATTCCGGATATATTCAGCCGTAACGGATTTATCAACATTAAGAAGAATGTGATGATCGATGGTGTTGCTTCTACTGTGGATGATACGTTCTATGCAGGTGTGTTCTCCACTGAGAGTAACGGTGAGCTGACGCTTGAGAAGGTAGTGACTCTGAAACAGAATGATAGTGTTCAGGTAATGTTGGATCTTCCAAAGGATCAGGAGATCAACAGTGTTACGTATACTGTTCTGGAGACGGATAAGGATGGAAATCCGGTTGATGATGATACCTTTAAGTATACAGTTACCGGTCAGGGTGAGGTTACACTGAATAATGATAACCGATATACTGTAACAAAAGAGATCACCAACAGTCTTTCTTCCGAGCCGACACCGATTCCGACTGTTACACCTGGTGGAAATCATGGTGGAAATGATAGGATCACTCCGATCCCGAATAACGGTACAGCGGGCGGAACTGCTCCGAACGATACCAGCGGTACAGCAAGACGTTCTGTAAAGACCGGTGATGATACACCGATCGGCGTATGGGTTGGAATCCTTGCAGCAGCGATCATTGTTGGCGGTGGTGCAGCTTATGGAGTCAAGAGAAAGAAGAAAAAATAAATAACGGATCATTCTGAAGGATGATCGATGGAAGAACCGGGCGATGTGGATGCCCGGTTCTTTTTTGAAATATTTACGTATTGGGGATGAAAAAGCAGCGGGTGATATTTTTTCTCGAAAATTGCTCTTGACATTTTGGTATGATAAGTATATTGTATGTGTTGCAGTAAATTTCATAAAAGATAGCCTTTTATTCAGAGTGGTGGAGATACAAAGGATCTGTGAAGCCACGGCAACCCCGGATAACCCAGGAAGGTGCCAACCTGAGCGAGCAATCGAACAATAAGAGGATTGTTTACAGAATTTAAACAGTCCGGATTGTACGGGCTGTTTTTTATGTATATAACCGTTGTTTTATTACAAAAGGAGAAGATCATGGAGAAAATTTTATTTACATCTGAATCTGTAACTGAGGGTCATCCTGACAAGGTCTGCGACTCTATTTCCGATGCGATCCTTGATGCTATGATGGCACAGGATCCGATGAGCCGTGTTGCATGTGAGACTGCTACTACAACAGGTCTTGTACTTGTTATGGGCGAGATCACAACCAAGGCTAATGTTGATATCCAGAAGATCGTTCGCGATACTATCCGTGAGATCGGATATGACAATGCGGATTATGGCTTTGACGCAGATACCTGTGCGGTTATCACATCACTTGACAAGCAGTCCACAGATATCGCTATGGGTGTTGACAAGGCTCTTGAGCAGAAAGAGGACGATATGAATGAGGACGAGCTGGATTCCATCGGTGCCGGTGACCAGGGTCTTCAGTTTGGTTATGCTTCCAATGAGACTGAGGAGTATATGCCATATGCCATCAACATGGCTCACAAGCTTGCTCAGCAGCTGACAAAGGTTCGTAAGGACGGCACTCTGAAATATTTAAGACCGGATGGAAAGACTCAGGTTACTGTTGAGTATGATGAGGCCGGCAAGCCGAAGAGAATCGATGCTGTTGTATGCTCTACACAGCATGATCCGGATGTTACTCAGGAGCAGATCCATGAGGATATTAAGAAGTATGTTTTTGATGCGATCATTCCGGCTGATATGGTTGATGCGGATACGAAGTATTTCATCAATCCGACAGGTCGTTTTGTTATCGGCGGACCTCACGGTGACAGTGGTCTGACAGGTCGTAAGATCATCGTTGATACCTACGGCGGAACAGGACGTCACGGCGGCGGTGCTTTTTCCGGTAAGGATTGCACAAAGGTTGACCGTTCTGCTGCTTATGCTGCACGTTATGTTGCAAAGAACATTGTTGCAGCCGGTCTTGCTGACAAGTGTGAGATCCAGCTTTCCTATGCGATCGGTGTTGCGCATCCGACTTCTGTCAGTGTGAATACTTTCGGAACAGGTAAGCTTTCTGAGACTAAGCTTGTTGAGATCGTTCGTGAGAATTTTGATCTTCGTCCGGCTGGTATCATCAAGATGCTTGACCTTCGCCGTCCGATCTACAAGCAGACTGCTGCTTATGGTCATTTCGGCCGTACAGATGTTGATCTTCCATGGGAGCATCTGGACAAGGTTGAGACTCTGAAGAAGTATCTTTGCAACAGCTACGAATAATCGTTTCAGAAGAATAAAGAGTGAAGCCCCCGGTAGTGCCAGTACCGGGGGCTTCTTGCATGGTGAGATGGGGTTTTTTATAGAAAATTTAGAGATAGGGAATATAGTTTATGTTATAATACGTGTATGTGAATGTGTGAATTTATAAAGGACGGAGATACAGATGAAGTTAAAAACACGTATTATTGTGGGCTTCGTTGCGATCATCCTGCTGCCGCTGCTTCTTTTTTCCGCAAGTCTGTACGGGTTCAGCCAGACGCAGGCGAAGTATGTGCAGGAGAGCAGCAGCCAGGCTTCGGATTCCAGCCAGATGGTCTATGATATTTCGCTGCCGCAGTCTTCCAGCAGCCAGGTGAAGCTGATGGCTAAGGATATGATCCTGACCGCAACGATCATCCTTGTTTTTACCGCATTGTCCGTAGGGCTGTGGATCTATCGGAGCATTGCGGTTCCGCTGGTGAAGCTTAAGAAGGCTACCAAGAACATCAAGGAGGGGAATCTGGATTTTGTGCTGGAGGTTGAGGGGAATGATGAATTTTCCCAGCTTTGTCAGGATTTTGAGGAGATGCGTAAGCGTCTGAAGGAGTCCACGGAAGAGAAGATCCTGATGGATAAGGAGAATAAGGAGCTGATCAGCAATATTTCCCATGATCTGAAGACGCCGATCACTGCGGTGAAGGGTTATGTGGAGGGGATCATGGATGGTGTGGCGGATACGCCGGAGAAGATGGACCGGTATGTGCGTACCATTTATAATAAGACCAATGAGATGGATCATCTGATCAATGAGCTGACCTTTTATTCCAAGATCGATACCAACCGTATTCCGTATACGTTCAGCAAGCTGAATGTGGAGGATTATTTTTCGGATTGTGCGGAGGAGCTTGGGCTTGAGATGGAGACCAGGGGGATCGAGCTTGTGTATGCCAATTATGTGGAGAAGGGTGTGCAGGTTATTGCGGATGGTGAGCAGATCCGCCGTGTGATCCATAATATCGTGAGTAATGCCATTAAGTATATGGAGAAGCCAAGGGGGATCATCCAGCTTCGGGTGAAGGATGTGGGTGATTTTATCCAGGTGGAGATCGAGGATAACGGCAAGGGGATTGCCGCCAAGGATCTGCCGTATATTTTTGACCGTTTTTACCGTACCGATGTTTCCAGGAATTCTTCCAAGGGAGGAAGCGGTATCGGACTTTCCATCGTAAAGAAGATCATGGAGGATCATGGTGGAAAGGTCTGGGCCACAAGCCGGCTGGGGATCGGAACGATCATGTATTTTGTTCTCAGAAAATATCAGGAGGTACCGATGAATGAGTAGGATTTTGATCATAGAGGATGAGGAAGCGATCGCGGATCTGGAGAAGGATTATCTGGAGCTTTCGGGTTTTGAGGTGGAGATCGAGAACCGTGGTGATACGGGGCTTGTACGTGCCATGAAGGAGGAGTTTGATCTGATCATCCTGGATCTGATGCTTCCGGAGGTGGATGGCTTTGATATCTGCAGGCAGGTCCGTGAGGAGAAGAATACGCCGATCATTATGGTTTCTGCCAAGAAGGATGATATCGATAAGATCCGCGGACTGGGTCTTGGTGCGGATGATTATATGACCAAGCCGTTCAGCCCAAGTGAGCTGGTTGCACGTGTGAAGGCGCATATGGAGCGTTATAACCGGCTGGTTGGTTCCAATGTGCATAAGAATGATGTGATCGAGATCCGTGGTATTAAGATCGATAAGACGGCCAGGCGTGTGTGGGTCAATGGTGAGGAGACGACGTTTACTACCAAGGAGTTTGATCTTTTGACTTTTCTGGCTGAGAATCCGAACAGGGTTTTTACAAAGGAGGAGCTTTTCCGGGAGATCTGGGATATGGAGTCTGTGGGTGATATCGCTACGGTTACGGTGCATATCAAGAAGATCCGTGAAAAGATCGAGTTTAATACGGCCAAGCCGCAGTATATTGAGACGATCTGGGGTGTGGGGTACCGGTTTAAGGTGTGAGCCTGCGGGGAAGGCTTCGGATGGAGCTGCTGCAGGTGTATGAGTGCAGATCGGAATGATGGTGTATGATCTGTCGGGTGCTTTTGAGAGGAGTGGAGATATGCCGCTGTTGAGGGAAAGAATTTATACGATAGAGGATATTTATGCTTTGCCGGAGGGTGAAAGAGCGGAACTGATCGATGGACATATTTATTATATGGCGCCGCCGAATACGATGCATCAGAGGATTTCAAGTATCTTGTCCAGAAAGATAGGTAACTATATAGATTCTAACAAGGGGAAATGTGAGGTGTTTGCCGCACCGTTTGCGGTGTATCTGGATGAGAAGACGAATACTTATGTGGAACCGGATGTTTCTGTTATCTGTGATCCGGATAAGCTGGATGACAGGGGATGCAAGGGGGCTCCGGACTGGATCATCGAGATCGTTTCTCCGGCGAGCAGGCGTATGGATTATTATACCAAGCTGTTTAAATACAGGACTGCCGGTGTGAGAGAGTACTGGATCGTGGATCCTGTGAAGAAGCTGGTAATGGTGTATGATTTTGAAAATGAGGATACGGAGCAGTATACATTTCAGGATTCAATCAAGGTGGGGATCTATGAGGATCTGAGAATCGATTTTGCTGAGATGTGATAAAAATGGAGGGGAATATCGTCTGGTGATAGCCCCTCCTTGTTTTTTGGCAAAAAAATAGAACGCCGTCGCAACGCCGTCCTTACAAAAACACAAAGTGTTTTTTGATTCTGAAATTATTATATGTGCGAGATGATATTTTGTCAACCTGTTTACTGCGAAAATTTACCACGGTATACATCCGACTTAGATGCAAAAATCTGAAATATGGATAATCGTCAGTGACAGAAAAATTCGTTTCAGGTATAATGAAACTAACTGTGATATTGATATGAGGAAAGTAACAGAGGTGGATTTTTTGAAAGGACGAACTATGGAAGACAGATTATACAAGAAACTGGAAGCGTACGGTAAGAGTGATTTTTATCCGTTTCATATGCCGGGGCATAAGAGAAATCCGCTGGCTGTGGAGGGGGATTTTCCGGTGGAGATGGATATTACGGAGATTGACGGGTTTGATAACCTGCATCATGCTGAGGATATTTTGAAAAGGGCCCAGGAGGATGTCGCACGGCTTTATGGTGTGCCGGAGAGTTTTTATAGTATTAATGGAAGCTCCGGGGCGATCCTGGCGGCGGTGTCTGCGGCTGTGGATAAGGGGGGACAGATCCTGGTGGCAAGGAACTGCCATAAGGCGGTTTACCATGCGATTTATCTGCGGGAGCTGAGTGCCACGTATATTTATCCACATGAAGATCCGAAATTGGGGATAAACGGAGGGATTTCACCCGGTCGTGTGGAAATGTATCTGGCGGAAAATCCGGAGATCCAGGCGGTGCTGATCACTTCACCGACTTATGACGGGATCGTGTCGGATGTGGCTAGGATCGCGGAGATCGCGCATCGCTATGGTGTGCCGCTGATCGTGGATGAGGCTCACGGGGCGCATTTTCGGTTTTCGGATTATTTTCCGGTGTCTGCGGCGCAGCTTGGTGCGGATGTGGTGATCA
>OIBT01000283.1_pt1 | contig 22871 bp, 20 predicted proteins | sample 1581091 | NCBI WGS metagenome assembly OIBT01 (sample SAMEA3882549, study PRJEB24775) | human gut metagenome | biome: human-associated habitat; feature: intestine environment; material: feces | place: Netherlands | collected 2009/2010
CAATAGCAAAGATCGGAGTAAATAATTCTTCCGGAATACCAAGCATGCTGTATACAAATCCACTGTAGAAGTCCACATTTGCGCAGACATTCTTAAACAGTTTTCTATGTTCCATAATCAGTTTGCCGGCAATATTTTCTACTCTGTTATAAAGCTCGAATTCCTCTGTCATTCCCTTTTCCTCAGCAAGTGCCTGGGCAAAGCGTTTCAGGATCACTTCTCGAGGATCGGAAAGTGTATAGACTGCATGCCCCATACCATAGATCAGCCCTGCATGGTCAAATGCTTCTTTATTCAGAACCTTCTTGAGGTAAGTTATGATTTCATCTTCGTTATCCCAGTGATCTTGATCTACATGAGACTTCAGATCAGCAAACATATTCTGAACTTTCAAGTTTGCTCCACCATGACGAGGTCCCTTCAGAGATCCGATGGATGCAGCAGTAGAAGAGTAGGTATCTGTCCCTGAAGAAGTTACCACATGAGTGGTGAAAGTGGAGTTATTACCGCCACCATGCTCAGCATGCAGGATCAGTGCAATATCCAGAACTTTTGCTTCCAGTTCTGTGTATTTTCCATCCGGGCGAAGCATAAGAAGAATGTTCTCGGCAAGAGAAAGCCCCTTCTGCGGATTACGGATAAATAAGGTATCATCCTTTCTGAAATGGCGATATGCATGGTAAGAATATACGGCAATTTCAGGAAGCTTTGCAATCAGTTCCAGAGACTGACGAAGTACATTTTCAGGAGAAATATCTTCCGGATTGTCATCATATGTATAGAGAGCCAGAACACAACGCTGCATGGCATTCATAATATTGGCATTGGTTCCCTTCATAACAACATCGCGGACAAAACGACCGCCAAGCTCCTCCATATCAGACATCATATCCAGAAATCTGGAAAGTTCTTCTTTATCAGGGAGCTTACCGAAGATCAGAAGATAAATTGTTTCTTCAAATCCAAAACGTCTTCCGTTCAGACCACTGATGATATCCTGTACATTGATTCCCTGATAGTATAAACGTCCATCAGCCGGAATCTGTCTGCCGTTGATCAGATTATAACCATTAACATCAGAAATCTCTGTAAGACCTGTCAGGACACCTTTACCTGCGGAGTCACGAAGACCTCTTTTTACATTATATTCTACATACAGATTTGGATCGATATGATGATTCTTGAGCAGTTCCTGTTCAAAGAATCTTATTTTGTCACGAAGCTGTCCGGAATCTTCCAGACTCATCATTTCATGTTTTTCCATAATATCATTCCTCATTTCCCCGTTATTTATCTACAGCAATACTCGCAAATTCACTTATAGCAATACTCGTAAATAATGCATATTATAGTGAATTTTATTAAAAAACACTGATACAGTGAATTGCAGATGCATCCTTGCGATCAGTGTTTTACTATGGCGAACATTTGTATTTGTACCTATTTAAACATTGTACAGTAAAGTGATGGGAAAGGCAAGATAAAGATTGTATTTTTTTTCATACAATCATATTAAAGTGATAACGCTTTAAAATTATACAGAAGGAAAATTATGAAAAATATAACACAAAATCATGGAACGTGCTATAATAGCCAACAGAAAGCATGATAAAGGGGAAGTGAGAAAAGAAATGTCAGAAAGAAAAATGAAACGAGTTGAGGACTCCTTAACAGAGCAGTCTCATTTATTAATGCCAAAGTGTCTGAATGCCGCAGGTTATCTGTTTGGCGGACAGCTGCTTGCATGGATTGATGAAACAGCAGGTATTGTTGCCAAGCGCCATGCGGAAATGAATGTGGTAACTGTTGCAGTAGACAATATGTATTTCAAAGCCGGAGCCAGAGTGAACGATACCATCGTTCTCATCGGACGGCTTACACATGTGGGACGTTCTTCCATGGAAGTACGTATTGATACTTACTGTGAAGCCCTTGATGGAACCAGAACCATGATCAACCGCGCATATTTTATTATGGTTGGAACAGATGAACATCAGCATCCTGTGGAAGTACCGGGACTTATCATTGAGGGAGTTACTCAGCAGATAGAGAATGAAGCTGCACAGAAACGTGCAAAACTCTGGAAAGTACGCAGACAGGAAGGATTTTAACAAAACAGCCGCAAATGCGGCTGTTTTTGTTTATCAGTAACATTTACTGCAAGGTCCGTATCCCATAGCCTCGGCTTCTGATCTGGATACCTGTCTGGCTGTATCCGGGTTCATTCTTCCACAGTTGGGAATGCTGTGATATTTTTCACCGGTTGCAGGGATCCATACCATTGTTCCTACATCTGCATTGTTGGATTCTTCCTGTTCAGGTACCGGATCAGAAGTGGTAGTTTCTTCCTGCCAGGAGTTTCCACCAGTGCCACCTGCAGAAGCATTTACAGAGGAGTCTCCGGAAGAATAATCATTGCATGGCTCCTGTGACCAGGAAATATTTGTTCCATCGGAGACTGCAATGATCGTACCCTGTTTATCTGTTCGGAATACAGGGATTCCCATATCTGATAAACGTCCCATTGTATCTGCTGACGGATGATTATACTGATTATTGATTCCGCAGCTTATGACTGCGTAAGATGGAGAAGTCGCCTCAAGGAAATCCCAGGTAGTTGAACTTGCAGACCCATGATGACCAACAGAAAGAACATCGCAGTCAAGGTTCATACCAGTACTGATCATATCCTGTTCACTGGTTTCCTCTGCATCTCCGGTAAAAATAAAGCTATTTGAACCATTTTTAAGTTTGATTACAAGAGAGTTATCATTACTGTTCTGGCTGATACCATTCGGTGCAAGAACAGTGAAACTTCCGGTGCCAAAATCAAATGTTTCACCTACAGAAGGATACTGTACGATAATTGCATTTGCAGTGGCAGTATTCATAAAATTATTGAATAAATTTGAAGTATGTACATAGTCTGGTCCGAATATATTACTTACAGAGAAATTGTCTATACATGGAACAAGACCGCCGATATGATCTTCATCATAGTGAGAAGCGATCATATAGTCAATGTTTTCCACATTCTGTTCCTGTAAGTAGGAGATGATCAGATCAGCATGGCTCTGATCCCCGCCATCGTACAAAAGATTTTGTCCTCCGGACTGTACTAAGATGGCATTTCCCTGTCCAACGTCAATAAAATGAACTGCCATCTCACTGTTGCCTTCAGCTTTTACCGTCAGTGCTGATTGCGGAACTAAGGTAAACAGCAGAAGGAACAGAGATAGAATTAGTGATAGTAACCTGTTTTGTTTCTTCATAAAAAGCCTCCTGAATGTTAATAACAGTTTGATTATACCATTTATTGAGAAACAAAAACATAATTATAGTAATTTCGTAAAATAATACAAATAATCCAGTCTATCTTAGAGCGGGTTTGAAAAATGCTTTAGCGTGAAGTCCTGCGTCAGATTGATTAATACTCTATCTGCTGAACTTCCTCTCCATTGTCTTCCCATGTATCAGAGTTATCCAGAGAACCATCTGTGCTGTCACTGGAACCGTCATCGCTGGGATAATCAATCTGATCGGAAGAATCATCCCCTGTCTCGTCAGATGATGTCTGATCACTGCTTCCATCATCAGAAGATCCATCTTCTGTATCTGTATTATCATTCTCCTGCCCTGTATCATCCAGAGAACCGTCCTGCGTCGTATCAGTATTGTAAGAAGAGTCATCGTAAGAAGTATCATTATAACTGTTGTCATAATCAGAATCATAGTTACTTTCCTGAGTATAAATGGTAAATCCATCCTCCTCAGCCTGAGCTTCTGCCTGTGCCTGAGCCTCAGCAGCAGTTTCCGGAGCTTCCGTAAAGTTTGTAACAGCTTTTGACACTGTATTACCGGTAGGTGCCACAGCAGAAACCGCAAACATCGCGCCACAAAGCAGGATTGCAGTTCCGGCAATCTGAATTTCATCTATATGTCTCATAGTTTATATTCTCCTTGCTTATCTATGTTTGTTTCTTTCTATTTCTATGCATATCCAGATTATTTACAGCAATATTATATACCTTAAGTAGATTTTTTTGTAGAGTAAATTTTAAGTTACTGTTCATACATCACTATCCTGAGATATACAAGCCAAAATTGAAAAAAAACTGGATTCTGTCTGAAAAATCTGTTATTATAAGAATCGTATGAATATAATTTCAACTATAATACAGTTTATCTAATTATTTTCTTTCCTGTATGATATCAGGGTAAAAAATCCCCATAAAATTGAAATTATAAATTTAAAAACAGAGGTGTCATTTATGAGCTGGTATAATGAGGCAATTTTCTATCACATCTATCCACTGGGTTTAACCGGTGCGCCGAAGCACAATGACTACAGTGCTCCTGTTTCCCGTCTGAACACATTACTTCCATGGATCGACCACATCAGAGAAATCGGATGTACAGCATTATACATCGGACCTTTATTCGAGAGTGTAGGACATGGCTATGAAACCACAGATTACAAAAAGCTGGATTCCCGTCTCGGAACGAACAAAGATCTTAAAAACTTCGTGGCAGCCTGTCATGAAAAAGAGATCAAAGTTATTTTCGATGGTGTATTCAATCACACAGGCCGTGATTTCTTTGCATTTAAAGATATTCAGCAAAACCGCGAACATTCCAGATATCTCAACTGGTACTGCAATGTGAACTTCGGAGGGAATACGGAATACAATGACGGCTTCTCCTACGAAAACTGGGGTGGATACAACCTTCTGGTAAAATTAAACCAAAGAAACCCGGAAGTACAGAATTACATCTGTGATGTGATCCGTTTCTGGGTATCAGAATTTGATGTAGATGGAATCCGTCTGGATGCGGCAGATGTCCTTGATTTTGATTTCATGCGTGCCCTGCGCCGTACAGCAGCAGAAGTAAAGGAAGATTTCTGGCTTATGGGCGAAGTGATCCATGGTGATTACAGCAGATGGGTAAATGGAGAAACGCTCCACAGTGTAACAAACTATGCCCTGCATAAAGCACTTTACAGCGGACATAACGATCATAACTATTTCGAGATCGCACATACTGTAAAATATCTCCAGAATATGGGAAATCTTGATCTCTACAACTTTGTGGACAACCATGATGTAGAACGTATTTATACCAAGCTTTCAAATAAAGCACATTTTGCACCTGTTCATGTCTTACTCTATACACTTCCGGGTGTACCAAGTATCTATTACGGTTCTGAGTTCGGTATTGAAGGAAAGAAAGAGAAATTCTCCGATGACAGCCTCAGACCGGCTCTGGATATCAAAGACTATGCAGATGCAGTACAGAAGAATCCATGTACAGCCCTGATCGCAGCTCTTGGAAAGATACGACAGCATACACCTGCATTAAGCTACGGAAGCTACGCTGAACTTCAGCTTACTAACCGCCAGTTTGCATTTGCCCGTGACCTTGACGGAATACGTGTGATCGTTACCGTAAATAACGATGATAATGCAGCAGATATGAGCCTTCCGGCAGGAAACTGCGCAGAATATATTGGAACCCTCACAGGCCGTAAAGTACCTGTTCAGGATGGACGTATCAATGTAGCAGTAGCCGCAAACAGCGGTGAAATCTGGGTTCCGGCGGGTGAAATGCCAGAATATATACCAGTAAAAACAGAAACTGCAGATATCGAAAAAGTACAGGAAGAAACAGAAGAAACAACTTCCGCACAGGCTGAGTCTCCTGCACAGAAAACAATAACCGCAGCAGAAGAAACCGCAGCAGCAAAAGCAGAAGATATTCAGCCTGAAAAAACTGCCGATACTTCAGCCACATCAGCAGAAAACAGTTTTCCGGAAAATACGGAAGCCGCTGCTGAAAAGGAAAAGACAGTGATTGTAGACCTGAATAAATCCCCGGAAGACATGACTGTAGATGAATTACAGCAGGCAATCCTTGCCAAAATGGCAGGTAACGGCCTTGTTACAGACCAGATGAAGAAAACAGTATATGATAATATCTGGCATGATTCTCTGGTAAACTGGCTCAAGAGCTTCCACTGATCAGATTATCGTCAGTATTTTTTATCTTTTCTTTCATTAATAAAAGAGAAATTTTCCATGTGACAATTTTTTTGCCGTTGACTAAATATTTTTTTGGTGGTAAGATAAGGATACAGATACAGACAATCAATCACACTAAATCGTACGGGAGGAATTCACTCATGAAAACACTTGAAACAAAAAAAGCACCAGCAGCAATCGGACCATATTCTCAGGCAAAAATGACAGGAAACTTCTTATTTGCATCCGGTCAGATTCCGGTAGATCCGGCTACAGGTGAAGTTGCAGGCGATAAAATCGAAACACAGGCAGAGCAGTCCTGCAAGAACGTAGGAGCAATTCTTGAAGAAGCCGGACTTACATTTGACAATGTTATCAAGACTACATGCTTCCTTGCTGATATGGCAGATTTCGCCGCATTCAACGCTGTATACGAGAAATACTTCACAAGCAAACCAGCCCGCTCCTGTGTTGCTGTAAAACAGCTTCCGAAGAACGTACTCTGCGAAGTGGAAGCTATCGCTGTAGCTGAGTAATTCAGCCAAACCACAATATAATAGATATTTCAAAACAATTTCTGAATCTGATTCAGATGGGGAAAACAGCCAGGGAAAAATCCACCTGGCTGTTTTTGGTTTTCAGGCTACCTGCAATTGCTGATATTTGCTATAATAGTATAAAAGAATTCCGGCAAAATGAAAGGTAAAAGTTATGAGATCAATATCCATATATGCACTTACGAGAAATCAGAATACAGATTCTCTGTCAAAACTGGAACGTCAGTTATCCGGTCGGGAATATTTCCTCAAAATACGGGAATGGGAACTTCAGAGTATGAAAGCACTGGTACGCCAGTTAGAATCGCATATGACTAAAGTCTGTTCCCTGCGCTTTTTCTATTCCTATCAGATTCCAAAACTCGGGAAAGAATTTGATCTTCTCCAGATCAAAGACGACCAGATCATAAATATTGAACTGAAAAGCGGAGCTGTATCTGAGGAGGCAATTCGTAAACAGCTTATGCAGAACCGTTATTATCTTTCCGTTCTCGGACGCTCCATACAGTCTTATACGTATATCAGCAGTCAGAATCGCCTTGTCAGGCTTACCAATCATGATCATATTGCAGAAGCCGACTGGACAGAACTGTGCGGATCACTGCAAAAGGAGAGCAGTGATTATCAGGGGAATATTGACGATCTGTTTCAGGCCGAACTATATCTGATTTCCCCCATCACAGAACCGGCCCGTTTCCTGAAAAAAGAATACTTCCTGACTTCCCAGCAGCGGGATATCCAGCGCCAGATCTTAAAGAAACTCCGTATCAGCCGGTTCGAATATTTCTGTTTTACCGGACTTCCCGGAACAGGAAAAACATTGCTTCTCTATGATATCGCCATGAAACTGTCCAGGCGTCAGCAGATATGCATGATTCACTGCGGCAATGCCGGAAAAGAATGGAAAATACTGCATAAACGTTTACAACGTATTGCTTTTCTTTCGGACAATCAGCTGACCGAAAATACAGAGCTGAAACATTACAGTGCAGTTCTGGTAGACGAAGCACATTTGCTTTCTTCAGAAAAACTGCAGATTCTGTTAACGCAATCGGAGGGGGAGTTTCCTGTAATATTTTCCAGCGATTCCGAAGATGCCATATGTCCTGAAGAATTAGGGGTAAATACATTAAAACTCATAGAAAACCTGCCGGAAATCCAGATGTTTCACTTAACCAACCGCATCCGTACCAATGCGGAACTTTCCTCATTTATCCAGAATATGATACACCTTACAGACAGAAAAACCTCAAAACCCTATCCGCATGTTTCTGTTGTATATGCAAATAATGAAGAGGAGACTGCTGCCTTACTGGAAGATTATATACATCAGGGTTATGAATATGAGATTACTGCCGTGAGAGACATAAAACGTCTTGTTATCATATTGGACGAACGATATTACTATGATCAGAACAGATATCTGCGTTCAAAACATTTCAAAGAAGGCAGTTCTGATGTCCGTAATTTATTTCACCAGCTGAATCAGGCCAAAGAGGAACTTTCTATAATCGTCAGAAAAAATACATATGTATACGAAACATTACTCACGCTTTTACAGCCTGATACTGTCAGATAAAAACTGCAAACTATCCGACTCTCCCTTGAAATCCCCCACCATTCCGTATATAATAGGAATATTGTGGGGGATTTTCCCTGCTTAACACAATGTTGATACAATAACCTCTGAAAGGAATACTATGAGAACTCTAGCTTTAAGCGATGAAATTTTAATGAAAGTTGACAAGGCTGCCCGTTACATCGGTGGTGAAGTCAACTCTGTAATGAAAGATAAGAATGACGTAGATATCCGCTTTGCCATGTGCTTCCCGGATGTTTATGAAATCGGTATGTCCAATCTGGGCATGATGATCCTCTATAACATGTTCAATGAACGTGAGGATGTCTGGTGTGAGCGTGTCTTTTCTCCGTGGATGGATCTGGATAAAATTATGCGTGAGGAACATATTCCTCTCTTTGCCCTGGAATCCCAGGAGCCTGTAAAGGAGTTTGATTTCCTTGGTATTACCCTTGGATATGAGATGTGCTATACCAATGTGCTTCAGGTACTTGACCTGAGCCATGTTTCACTTCTGGCAAAGGATCGTAAGGAAGATGACCCTATCGTCATCGGCGGCGGTGCATGTGCATATAATCCGGAACCGATCGCAGAATTTTTTGATATGTTTTATATTGGCGAGGGTGAGACTGTCTATGATGCTTTGTTTGATGCATATAAGGCAAACAAGGCAGCAGGCGGCTCCAGAGCAGACTTCCTGTTTGCAGCTTCCCAGATTCCCGGAATTTATGTTCCCTCTTTATACAATGTAACCTACAAAGAAGACGGCACCATTGCTTCCTTTACACCTGCAAAAGAGGGCGTACCTGAGAAAGTCTGTAAACAGCTGATTACCGATGTCACTAAAGACTACCGCGCGATCAAAGCTCCTGTAGTTCCATTTATTAAAGCTACTCAGGATCGTGTTACTCTGGAGATCCAGCGTGGTTGTATCCGCGGATGTCGTTTCTGTCAGGCAGGTATGATCTACCGTCCTACCAGAGAGCGCAATGTGGAGGATTTAAAGGCAAGTGCCAGAGAAATGCTTCAGAATACAGGACATGAGGAGATTTCCTTAAGTTCTCTAAGCTCCAGTGATTATTCTGAGCTGAAGGAACTGGTAAACTTCCTGATCGAAGAATTTCATGGCAATGCTGTCAATATCTCTCTGCCATCCCTGCGTATCGATGCTTTTGCCCTGGATGTTATGAGCAAGGTACAGGATGTAAAGAAGAGCAGCCTTACTTTCGCACCGGAAGCAGGCTCCCAGCGTCTGCGTAATGTTATCAACAAAGGTCTGACTGAAGAGAATATTCTTCATGGTGCAGGTGAAGCATTCAAAGGTGGATGGAATCAGGTAAAGCTTTACTTCATGCTCGGACTTCCAACTGAAACAGAAGATGATATGAAAGGTATTGCTCATCTTGCTCAGAAAATTGCAGAAACTTATTATGAAGAAGTGCCGAAAGAAAAACGTAATGGCAAGGTTCAGGTCAATGTAAGTACCTCTTTCTTTGTACCGAAACCATTTACCCCATTCCAGTGGGCAGGTATGTACAGAGAGGAAGATTTCGTGGAGAAAGCAAAGGTCGTAAAAAGCGAGATCCGCGCACAGTTAAACCAGAGAAGTATCCGCTACAGCTGGCATGAGCCGGATGTAACGATTCTTGAAGGTTTCCTTGCAAGAGGTGACCGCCGTTGTTCAAAAGTTATCCTCAGAGCATATGAAAAAGGTGCAATCTACGATGCATGGTCAGAGAGTTTTGACTATAATATATGGAAAGAATCTTTTGCGGAAACCAACACAGATATTGATTTCTATACTCTCAGAGAACGTTCCACAGATGAGATCCTTCCATGGGATTTCATTGATGCAGGAGTGACCAAGAAGTTCCTGATCCACGAATGGGAACAGGCAAAGAAAGAAACCGTAACACCAAACTGCCGTCAGAAATGTTCCGGCTGTGGTGCTATGCGTTATGGCGGAGGTGTATGTTATGAAGGTAAGAATTAAATTCAGCAAAGAGGGTCCTGTGAAATTTGTGGGACATCTGGATACCATGCGTTATTTCCAGAAGGCTATCCGCAGAGCCAATCTTCCGGTTGCTTTTTCCGGTGGATACAGTCCGCATATGATCATGTCTTTTGCCGCACCATTAGGAGTTGGTACGGAAAGTCTGGGAGAGTACTTCGATCTGGAGCTGGCAGAGACAGTTCCTACTTCAGAGATCACAAGACGTCTGGATGCAGTGATGGTAGAAGGGGTACATGTACTCAGTACCCGTCAGGTTGAGGACGGAAAGGCGGGTAAGGCAATGTCACTGGTGGCAGCAGCCGATTATTATGTAGAATTTCGTCCTGGAAAAGAGCCTGAAATTTCCTGGAAAGATAAAATCAGTGATTTCCTGGCGCAGCCGGAGATCACAGTAATGAAAAAGACCAAACGAAGCGAAAAGGAAATTGATATTCGCCCGTTTGTCTATAAGATGGAACTTCAGGGAGACAAGATCTTTATGATGCTTGCTTCCGCAAGTGCCAATTACACAAAACCGGAACTGGTAACAGATACATTCTTCTCATGGCTTGGCATAGAACTTCCGGAATTTGCTTATTCCATCAAACGTCTGGAAGTATACGCAGATAAAGGAACAGAGGAAGAACATAAATTTGTAACTCTGGAAGCACTGGGTGAAGAAGTTGAGTAAACTGATTATTACCCAAATGAATATCCGGCAGATTCCATGCTATGTATGTGCGTATGAAGAAGACGGTAAAGTAATGGAACTGCGCTTCGAACCTGTTGGGGAGAAATCTTCTCTTGGAAATATTTATGTTGGACAGATAGAGAATATAGCTGCCAATATCGGTGCTGCATTTGTACAGATTTCTGCCGGAGAGAAATGCTACCTGCAGCTTTCCGATGCTCCAAATGCGATTTATGCTTCTGTAAAAAAAGGTGACCGCCCATTAAAGGCAGGAGATGAAATCCTTGTGCAGATCAGCCGGGAAGCAATGAAGGGAAAACTACCGGCTGTAACCACGAATCTGAATTTTACAGGCAAATATCTGGTTCTTACAACCGGCGATAAGAAATTTGGTCTGTCTTCCAAACTTTCCAATGATGACAGAAGCCGTATCAGTAAGTGGATGGAAGCAGAAGTTAACCGTCCGGATAAAGAGTTTGGTATCATCGTTCGTACAAATGCAGCAGATGCATCAAAAGAAGAAATACTGAAAGAACTGGAATACCTGAAGGGCCTGTATCATAAGGCTGCTGTAGACGGAAGATCCCGTACCTGTTTCAGTTGCGTATATAGAACAGAGCCTTTTTATATCTCTGCAGTCCGCGACGCCAACAGCCGGAACCTGGAAGAGATCATAACAGATATCCCTGAGATATCCCGACAGATTTCTGACTATCTTAACAGTAACAGCCCGGAGGAAAAAGAGAAGCTGCGGTTTTATGATGATAAACTTCTCCCTCTTTACAAACTTTATCGCCTGGAAACTGTCTTAGAAGAAATCCAGCATGAGAAAGTCTGGCTGAACAGTGGTGGATTTCTGGTAATCCAGCAGACAGAAGCCTTCGTATCCATTGATGTAAACAGCGGAAAGTTTACAGGCAAAAAGAAAATGCAGGAAACTTACCGAAAAATCAATTTGGAGGCAGCAAAGGAAATTGCCAGACAGTTGCGTCTCAGAAACCTGTCCGGAATTATTCTGATTGATTTTATTAATATGGAAAATCAGGATCATCAGGACGAACTGTTCCATGTCCTGCAGAAATATCTGCGCAAAGATCCGGTAAAGGCAAAAGCAGTGGACATCACTCCACTGCATATCCTGGAACTTACCAGAAAGAAAGTGCGAAAACCTGTGATTGAGGAAATCAGAGAATTATAGTTTGCCATAAAATAATTATGTAAACCAAACGAGTATCTGCAATTCTCATCGATATTTTTCCGTAACTGAATAACTGCTCTGCAGTTTGTATTTTATCACAGATCCTGACGGATACCGGATTGAAATTGTACCTGTAAAATAAAAGAAAAAAATTCAAAAAAATTGAAAAAAACTTATTGACAAATCGAATTTTGTCCGCTATTATAAATGAGATGCCGCACAGAGAGGTACAAGCACCGAAAGGTCACCATATCTGGCGAGTAAAGATTATAGGAGGTGCCACAGATGTACGCAATTATTGCAACAGGTGGTAAACAGTACAAAGTTGCTGAAGGCGACGTAATCAGAGTTGAGAAACTCGGTGTTGAAGCTGGTGAAACTGTTACTTTTGATAATGTTATTGCAGTAAGCAATGACGGATTAAAAGCTGGTGAAGATGTGAAAGATGCCAGTGTTACCGCTACTGTAGTTGAGAACGGTAAAGCAAAAAAAGTTATCGTTTACAAATACAAGAGAAAAACTGGATATCACAAGAAAAACGGTCACAGACAGCAGTACACTAAAGTAAAAATCGAAAAGATTAACGGTTAATCTGGTGTCATTATGATTACAATTACAGTTAAGAAGAGAAATGGAAATTATCTGGAATTTGTTTCGAAAGGTCACGCCGGATATGCAGAGGAAGGACAGGATATTGTCTGTGCTGCTGTCTCTGTACTAGTGATCAATACTGTAAATTCTCTTGAGACATTTACAGATGATCAGTTTGAAGTGCAGGAAGATGACGGCTATGTATCTTTTCATTTTACGGCTCCGGTTACTGAGAGGGGAACCCTTCTCATGGATTCGCTGATTCTCGGATTAACAGAAATTGAACATAGTTATAACAATCGATATTTGACAGTAAAAGTCAAGGAGGTGTAACAACATGATGAAAATGAACCTTCAGTTATTCGCACATAAAAAAGGAGTTGGTTCTACAAAGAACGGTCGTGATTCCGAATCCAAGAGATTAGGTGCGAAGAGAGCAGACGGACAGTTTGTTAAAGCTGGAAATATTCTTTACAGACAGCGCGGAACTAAGATCCATGCTGGTGAGAACGTAGGTTGCGGTAAAGATTATACTTTATTCGCACTTAAAGATGGTGTCGTAAGATTTACCAGAAAAGGACGCGATAAGAAACAGGTTTCTATCGTTCCAGTAGAAGCAGAATAATCTGGTTAAGCGAAGGCTTCAAATCTAATATGGGTTTGGAGCCTTTCTTTTATAGTAGAATTGCTATAGATTAAAAAAGTTATATGATATAAAAGAAACCATAGCAATCCTTGTAAATAATGCATATTGATCCGACTCATCAGAGCGCGAAATCCTGCTGAACGGTCTCAAATGCATTAATTTAAGAAGATTACTATTACGAAATAATCATTAGTAAAGGACAGAGGTGTGTCATATGTTTGCAGACAGAGCGAAAATCTATATCCGCTCCGGTAAAGGCGGCGACGGCCATGTAAGTTTCCGCAGAGAATTATATGTTCCGAATGGCGGTCCTGACGGCGGCGACGGCGGTCGTGGAGGAGACGTGATATTTGAGGTAGATGAAGGCCAGAACACCCTTGGCGACTACCGACACAGAAGAAAATATAAAGCAGAAGACGGACAGGAAGGCGGCAAAAAACGCTGCCATGGTGCCGATGGAAAAGATGTTGTATTAAAAGTTCCGGAAGGAACTGTTATCATGGATGCAGAATCCGGTAAAGTAATTGCTGATATGTCCGGTGAAAATAAACGCCAGATCGTATTAAGAGGCGGAAGAGGTGGCAAAGGAAACCAGCATTATGCGACTGCAACCATGCAGGTTCCGAAATATGCACAGCCAGGACAGCCTGCGCAGGAACTGGAAGTTCTTCTGGAGCTGAAAGTAATCGCAGACGTAGGTCTGGTTGGATTCCCGAATGTCGGAAAGTCCACATTCCTTTCCCGTGTTACCAACGCACAGCCGAAAATTGCCAACTATCACTTTACAACCCTGAGCCCAAATCTTGGTGTTGTAGATACTGAAAACGGTGGTTTTGTGATCGCTGATATTCCCGGTCTGATCGAAGGTGCTTCCGAAGGTGTGGGACTTGGACATGAGTTCCTCCGCCACATTGAACGTACCAGAGTCATTATCCACATTGTAGATGCAGCATCTACAGAGGGACGTGACCCAATCGATGATATTTACAAGATTAATAAAGAACTGGAAGCTTATAATCCGGAAATTGCTGCAAGACCACAGGTAATCGCAGCAAATAAAATCGACTGTATCTATACAGAAGACGGCGAAGAGAGCCCGATTGACAAACTTAAGGCAGAATTTGAGCCAAAAGGAATCCAGGTATATCCGATTTCCGCTGTCAGCGGTCAGGGTGTCAGAGAACTTTTATTCCATGTGAAAGAACTTCTTGACAGCTGCCCACAGGAACCTGTAGTATTTGAACAGGAATTCTTCCCTGAAGATATGTTGATCGGAGAAAACCTTCCATATACAGTAGAGCAGAGTCCTGAAGATCCGACAATTTTTGTTGTCGAGGGACCGAAGATTGAAAAGATGCTTGGCTACACAAATCTTGATTCCGAAAAAGGTTTCGCATTCTTCCAGAAATTCCTGAAAGAGGGAGGCATCCTGGAAGAACTTGAGAAGGCAGGCATTCAGGAAGGTGATACTGTGCGTATGTACGGATTTGATTTTGATTACTATAAATAGATTCAATAATGAAACAGATGTGGTAAGACGGATGATTTTGTCCGTTTGCAGAGAATAACAGAGGAAAATAAAAATGACAAGTAAACAGAGAGCTTATTTAAAAGGTCTTGCAATGACCATGGATCCAATCCTTCAGCTTGGAAAGGGTGGTCTTACTCCTGAGAACACAGCCGCAGTAGATGAGGCGCTTGCAGCCAGAGAACTGATCAAGATCAGTGTTCTTCAGAACTGCCTGGAGGATCCGCGCCAGATGGCTGAGGTTCTGGCAGAACGTACACGTTCCCAGATCGTACAGGTTATCGGCAAGAAAATTGTTTTATACCGTGAAGGCAAAAACGAAAAGAAAAAAATTGAATTACCCAGAAAATAATACGGAGTTTTTATGGCTGACATCAAACACAGAATTGGTATTATGGGCGGTACTTTTGATCCCATCCACATGGGGCATCTGATTCTGGGAGAGAAAGCATACGAACAGTTCCGACTGGAAAAGGTACTGTTCATGCCTTCCGGAAATCCGCCTCACAAGAGAAACCGTCAGGGACGTGCCACAGATGAAGAAAGAGTTGAAATGGTCCGCAGGGCGATTACCGGAAATCCTCACTTTGAACTGTCGCTGACTGAAATGCATGAAAATGGTTATACTTACACTTATCATACACTGGAAATGCTAAAAGAGAAGAATCCGGATACTGATTATTATTTTATAATCGGCGCAGACTCCCTGTATGACTTTGATACATGGCGTGAACCGGAAAGAATCTGCAGAAACTGCATTCTGGTAACTGCTGTAAGAAATCATTCCACAATCGCAGAGCTCGAAGCAGAAATGAACCGTCTTTCGCTTAAATATAATGGCACATTTCTGACACTGAATACCACAAACCTTGATGTATCCAGCGAAATGCTCAGAAACTGGATCAGCGAAGATAAAAGTGTGCGTTACTATATTCCTGATCCGGTGATTGAGTATATCAGAGAAAACCAGATTTACAGTCTGGCCGAAAAGAAAGGATGATCTTCCGATGGCAGAGTATGATTTTATAAAAATGCAGAAAAAATTAGCAAAATATCTGGATGAGGATCGTTATGAACATACGTTGGGAGTTATGTTTACATGTGCAGCACTTGCCATGGTTCATGACTGTGATCTGATCACAGCCCAGACTGCCGGACTGCTCCATGACTGTGCAAAATGTATTCCTAACAAAAAGAAGCTGAAAATGTGCAGCCAGCATCATATTTCGGTATCTGAATTCGAACAGGAGCATCCTTTTTTACTTCATGCCAAGCTTGGAGCTTACGTAGCTAAGGCTAAGTATGATGTTACAGATGAAAATATTCTTTCTGCCATCACCTGGCATACTACCGGAAAGCCGGAGATGACACTGTTGGAAAAAATCGTCTATATTGCCGATTATATTGAACCAAAACGTGATAAAGCTCCTAATCTTGCAATTGTACGTAAACTGGCTTTTCAGGATCTTGACGAATGTATGTATAAGATTTTGGGTGATACACTGGCTTATCTGGAGGAAAATCCGAAAGATATTGATAATGCTACGAAAGATGCTTTCTTGTATTACAGGGATTTACACATGAAAAGACAGTCCTGAGTATAAATTGTCTCGACTGGCAGAGTTTTACATATAGGGGACAGCACAACAGGGAGAACAGATTACGGATATAAATATTTATTTAGAGAAGATATATGTAGCTATTCAATAGTCTGTTAATCATGAAGATATTGAACAGTTACAAAAGCAGATAGAAAGAGAGGTTGTTTCCATGAACAGAGAACTTGAAATGGCAAAACTTGCCTGCCGCGCACTTGATGAGAAAAAAGGAAAAGATATTAAGGTAATAGATATCCATGAAGTATCTGTAATTGCCGATTATTTTGTAATTGCAAGTGCTTCCAACCAGAATCAGGTTCAGGCTATGGTTGACAATGTAGATGAAACACTTGGCAGAGCCGGATTTGAAGCAAAACAGATTGAGGGAACCAGAAACTCCAGCTGGGTTCTTATGGATTACGGCGATATGATCGTTCACGTATTTGACGAAGAGAATCGTCTTTTCTATGACCTCGAAAGAATCTGGAGAGATGGTAAGGTTCTTGACGTTAATGAATTTCTTGAGAAATAAGTAGAAAAAATTGTTACTGTTCACTCTGTTCACAGCAACACGCTTGCGATGCACAGACTTTATGCTAATCGCATAAAGTCGCGCGGTATGTCTCGGGTTTTCTGTGACCTTCGTTCACAAAAAACACTTCGCGGGATATTACCAGTGAATAGTAATGAAAAATTTACAGTTATTCGGTGTAGAACTGCGTAGCGAGGCGGATGATTTTATCCGCCTGACTTTGTGAAATTTGCAAAATAAAATACAGAGGAAATCAGATATCATCATCAAGAGATACCTGATTTCCTCTGTTGTTTTTTTGAATTGATATAGTATAATTTGCAGTGTATGGGGACTTGCTTGATTCGATTATGAGCAAGTTGCGAAGCGGATTGCGAATATCTGCCTGACTATTCACGTATCAGTTATATTACTCATACAAACGGAACACACCAAATACTTTGCCAAGAATCTGAAGACCTTCATGTACAAGGATTGGCTCCATTGTATCATTTTCCGGCTGGAGACGATAGTATCCTTTTTCTTTATGGAAAGTCTTAACTGTAGCACCGTCATCGATCAGCGCAACAACAATATCTCCATCCTCTGCTGTGGACTGCTGTTTTACCAGAACCTGATCTCCGTCAAAAATTCCGGCGTTTATCATACTTTCCCCTTTTACTTTCAACAGAAAGCTCTGTGAATTAGGCATAAACTCTGCAGGGATAGGGAAATAGCCTTCAATATTCTCAACTGCCAGAAGTGGCTGTCCGGCTGCCACAGTTCCTATGATGGGAACATTCACAACCTCTCTGCGGACCAGATTAAAATTGTCATCAATAATCTCAATCGCACGTGGTTTCGTTGCATCTCTGCGGATATATCCATTTTTCTCCAGTGCTTCCAGATGTGAATGAACGGAAGAAGTAGATTTCAGGTTGACTGCCTCGCAGATTTCACGAACTGCCGGCGGAAATCCCCGGTTCAAAATCTCATTCTTTATGTAATCAAGAATCTCCTGCTGCTTTGGCGTGATTCTTCCATATGGCATAATTATACCCTCCTTTTTAAGTTATTTTTTGTTCGTACACTCTTCATAACCATTCAGCAGTCTGCTATTCTATGAGATACTGAACAGTTTCTGATTTTTTTATCATATCATAATTCCTGACAAAAAGCAAACTTATATTCTGAAAATGTGTTCTTACTTATGTGCTCCCGTTACTGTTTACTCCATTCTCAGTAACGGGATTATTGGTTACAGTTAACACACCACTATCCTGCGAGGTGTTTTGGCATGAATATGCCAAAATCCCGAGACATACAAGCCAAAATTCCATTGCCGCAGGCAATCTGGAATGAATTTTGGCTACGTTACTGTGAACGGAGTGAACAGTAACGATTGTTACAAGGCACTGAGTAAACAGTAACACAGTAACTCCAAGACTTACAAGGTTATCAACGTGACAGTAGAATGTGCGCAATAACTATGTTATACTGATAATATCTAAATGCTTTAGATAACAAGCAATCAATAGAGTGTGTTTGAAAAATGCTTTCTGTAAAATGTGCGTCACAATTTGTTGGTACACTCGTTACTATCTGAAGCATTCAATCCACATTCTCAGGAGGAAAAAATGTCGAAAAAAGAAATAAGTTTTACAGAAGGACCTGTGTTCCAATCTTTGCTTCGGTTTGCCATTCCCGTGCTTGGAGCATTGATCCTGCAGGCTGCGTATGGCGCAGTTGATTTGCTGATTGTTGGAAAATTCGGAAATGCCTCGAGTATTTCCGCAGTAGGAACAGGAAGTTCCTTTATGCAGATGGCTACTTTTATCATTACAAGTCTTGCAATGGGCTCCACCGTAATAATCGGGCATCACATCGGAGAACAAAAACCAAAAGAAGCAGGAAATGCGGTCGGAACTACGATCATTCTTTTTCTGATCATTGCTGTCATCATGACATTTGTACTGGAATTTGCCGCCGGAGGAATTGCGCATCTTTTACAGGCACCGGCTGAATCCTTTGACAAAACAATTCTTTATATCAGAATCTGTTCTGCCGGTATCGTTATTATCATTGCATACAATGTAATCAGCGGTGTGCTGCGAGGTGTGGGAAATGCAAACCTTCCACTTCTATTCGTAGGAATTGCCTGTGTCATAAATATTCTGGGAGATTTGCTTCTGGTTGGAGTATTTCACATGGATGTTGCGGGTGCCGCCATTGCCACTGTATTTGCACAGTTTGTCTCTGTCGTCTGTTCTGTCGTTGTATTAAGAAAGCAGGATATGCCTATAGAATTTTCCAGAGAACAATGTCGGATTTATAAAGAAGAGCTTGGAAAAATATTAAACGTAGGTATACCGATCGCACTTCAGGAGACAACGGTTCAGATTTCATTTCTTGTCGTAAATTCTGTTATCAATCAGATGGGTCTGATGCCATCTGCCGGATATGGAATTGCACAGAAAATCGTTTCCTTTATTATGCTGGTTCCGTCCTCTATCATGCAGAGTGTATCAGCATTTGTTGCGCAGAATATCGGTGCCGGAAAGAAAAGCCGGGCATGGAAGGGTTTTTACACTGCAATTATTACCGGATGTTCCGTTGGAATCATCATCTTTATGGTAGGATTCTTCGGAGGCGGAGTATTATCCTCTTTCTTTACCAATGATTCCGAGGTAATCGCGCAGAGCGCCGCTTACCTGAAAGGTTTCTCTGCCGACTGTATACTGACTTGTGTACTTTTCAGCAGTATCGGATATTTTAATGGCTGTGGAAAAAGTATTCCTGTTATGATCCAGGGAATCACTTCCGCATTCTGCATCCGAATTCCGGTATCTATCATTATGTCGAGATTACCGGAAACATCTCTGACTTATGTTGGAATGGCGACACCTATCACAACTGTATATGGAATTATCTTTTTTGTAATCTGTTTCCGGCTGTTAAATAAAAACTCAGCCAAATAATAAAAATGGTTTCCTGTTATCAGTTCTCTTAGTAGAGATGCTGATAACAGAAAACCATTTCCATTATTTGATTATCCTCCGATACATGAATCGCATAGAAAATTTCATTAAGATACGAATCACGTACAACTGTCAGATACCATGCCTGAATCCATAAACTTCATAATCTTATCTAAATACATTTCCATCGTCCTGTCATCGCTGCGGTAGGTCTCATGTCTGGTTCCCGGCAGGTAAACATATTCGCAGGAAGTAATTCCTCTATGATTAATTTTCTCTGCAAATTTTCTCAATGCGTTTACAGATACAAAATCATCTCTTTCTGCCTGAAATAGCAAAACAGGTGCTGTCAGTTTCTTCCATCCACAATATTTTATGTACCAACTCATTTTTACAGACGCCAGAAGCCACCCATAAGAAGCTGCACTAACCTGGAATTTTTTATTCTCTTTACGCATCTCATTATATTTTTCGAATCTTGGTCTGGAAGTACATCCACTGGTTTCGAAAGTCTCACTACCATCATAAGGCTTCTGACCAGCCACATAGTCTTCCTCCCTTCCCAAAAGGCACTTCGTCTGTGCAATAGCAATCACCAATGGCCAGGGAACATTTCCGGTGAGCGGGCGGAGCATAGGAGAATTCAATATAATCTTCTGAAACAGTTGCGGCTCCCATGCAGCTGCAATTGTGCCAATCGCCCCACCCATAGAATGTGCAAAAAGAACTAACGGCAGTTCAGGATATGTTTTTTTAATTACATGGCATATTTTCAAAAAATCTCTCACATATCGCTTCCAGGTATCTATATGTACAAGAGATGGATCTGCTGTCAGGCAATAACTTTGTCCATGTCCCATATGTTCCGGCATATACACATGATATCCAGCCTTCAGAAAATAATAAATCATCTCTTCATATTTCGGCGCTGCTTCTGTAAAGCCATGACTGATTATAATCACGCCTTTCGGCTTCTCTGCCAGGTAGCGCTGTACATGAATTTTCCCCACTATCCCCGTGTCTTTTCGATGCAGATGATCCTCTGCACCAGAAATGTACCCCTCCTGACGGTGCGTTGCAAGATATGGTTCTATTTCATCATTCATTTTATACAAATATTCATTCTCATGTATTATTTCCATTATATGTACTCCTGTTGCTTTTTCATAATTCTGTTGCTATCTGCTTTTCACCATTCGATACATACCTGTATTATAATCTTCACTGGTGCCTGTTAATAATCCCATTAATCTTTTTCTCATTATAAAATACCAGTATAATTCCGCCTATACAACAGAATACTGCTGCCCCAAAAGCAGCAACTCTATAACCAGTTCCCTCTGCTGCCCCTATCGTCGAGACTGCTGTAAATATCAACATAGAAATACTCTGCCCAAGTTTAAATGCAAAGGTTCTTGCTGCATAAAACATGCCTTCCCGGTTGCTTCCGGAAGTTATAGCATCACTCTGTGCGATATCTGCAACGACTGCCTGCGGGAGAATTCCGAAAATTGCCATCGGCAGCGCTGCTACAACCATAAGAATCAGTCCCTGTACGTTTTCCGGTATCAAAGAAATTTTTCCCATAAAACCGGTATAAAAATAAGCCAGACTGAATACCACAAATGCAAACAGAATCATCTTTTTCGAAATGCTGCCCTCCGTCATTCTTGTCTTACTTTCTGCACTCATTCGTAAAAACCCCCATTTCTTTTTCGTACAGTCAAAACCGGTCATCCACAGGTTTCCGCCCGGTGTGTGTCCAGCCTTCTTTTCAGCAGACACACACCGGAACTCACCCGAGATGACCGGTTTGGAAATATCCTTTTTTCTATTATATCGAACCTTCTCTGGAATGACAAGCCACAAATTCATGCAGAATGGCTTCGACACGTCCCAGCATCTCCTCTTCCGTGCAGAGTTCTTCCGGTTTCATGGATTCCAGGTAATCGTAGAATGCCATAAGAATGCTCGGTTCCCGGATGCTGAGGTAAATCAGCCGCTCTGTCCGCGTCTGGAACAGAAGATAGCCCTCGTTTGCATTGACCGAAATATTCAGCGCATGCTCTGCTCTCTCTTTCGTTTCCCGGATCATACGAAGATTCGCGCGATCCCGCAGCGCCAGAAAGCGGCGGATCAGGGCAATACGCTCGTCAAAGTCCAGCGGAGAATAGCACTCTTTTGGATACTCATCCACGCGGCCCGTGTCCAGGAAACTTTTGATGCCATCCTCTGAAAAAAACATCGTCGTTTTTTTATCCAGTACCTGTGTCTGCATCACCTTTGCGTACTGTGCAACCGCCCGTATCATCTGCTCACGCCCCGGCATTTCTTTTACGAGATGGCGCTCCAGCATTTCTGCTGTCAGAAGGCCGGAAAGACACGGCATTCTCTGGAAGAAATACCGCGGGGAATCTGATGCGATAAAGTGACGAATCAGTGTTTCCGTATAGCCAAGCTGGGACTGTACCGTGTCAAGACGTTCAAACAACGGCTCCGACTGTTTGAAATAGCCTTCAAACATCTCGCGCATCATCCGCAGCGTCGTCTCCTCCCGGAACAAAAGTGCATTCTGGTAATCGGCGCTGAAAGCAAGCGCACAGTGCTCCGTCAGGATGAGGTACGGGAAAAGGCGGAACTCATTCAGCCGTGCCGTCACATTGTCGTAGTAGTACCGCGCACGGTAATCGCAGCCGCAGGCACAGATCGGGAGAATTTTCTGCAGACAACTCAGGTTGTAATTTTTCCGCATCGAAACCATCTTCTCGTTGTTGTTCATGCAGAACAGATGTTGAATCGTCAAATTCGGGTTCTGTTCCCCGAATACCTGCAGAAGTTCCATGGCAAAATCGAAGTCCGGCTGGACCAGAACGGAAATTTTTCCGTCTTCTTTTACAGCTTCACCGAAAAACAGCTGCAAAATTGCATGCCGCACATGCACTGTGCCCCGAAAGGGAATCTCTCCGCTACCCCCCCCGTTC
>OIBT01000287.1_pt1 | contig 22771 bp, 23 predicted proteins | sample 1581091 | NCBI WGS metagenome assembly OIBT01 (sample SAMEA3882549, study PRJEB24775) | human gut metagenome | biome: human-associated habitat; feature: intestine environment; material: feces | place: Netherlands | collected 2009/2010
TTGTTCAGCAGGATGTTTATCTATTTGGCGGCAGTGTCAAAGAAAATATTGCTTACGGAAACCCTGATGCAACCTTTGATGAAATTGTCGAAGCTGCTAAGAAAGCCAATATCCACGATTTTATTATGACATTACCTAATGGCTATGATACTTTCGTTGGAGAACGTGGTACAAGATTATCCGGTGGTCAGAAGCAAAGAATCTCTATTGCAAGAGTTTTCTTAAAGAACCCGCCAATCTTAATCTTAGATGAAGCTACCAGCGCATTAGATAATGAAAGCGAACAGCATATCCAGAAGAGTCTGGACGCCTTGTCTGAAAATCGAACAACAATCACGATTGCCCATCGTTTATCAACGATCCAGAATGCAGATGAAATTCTTGTTATCGATGGACAAACGATCAAAGAACGAGGAACACATGAAGAACTAATTGCTTCTGGCGGTCTTTATGCTAAATATTATCATATGATGTAAGTGTCAAAAGTACAACAACGTCGAAACCTATTTTGTTTAGAACTGTTTATAAATTCTTTAGAATTGTTCATACTTTGTATATTGAATGCTTCGAGGATTTTGGTATACTTAAGACATAGTTTTTCATATATATTTTTTAATCCTCTCTTTTCAGAAAAGTAACCGCTCATTTTATTGAGCGGTCTTTTTATTTTTCAAAAATTGGTGTATGATAGTCTCTGGTTGTTTGTATACAATCAAATTTTTCTTTAAAGGAGTTATCACCAATGAGCACTTTTCAAAAATTCATCCAATATTATAAACCCTACAAAAAAGTCTTCATTTTTGATCTGATCTGTGCAGCATTTATCAGTCTGGTTGATCTTGCTTATCCACAGATCCTTCGTTCACTTACAAAGACTTTATTTCTTAAGGATGCTTCTATGATCCTTAAGACTCTTCCGATCATCGGGGGAATTTTATTTATCTGCTATATTTTTCAGGCGTTCTGTAAATATTATGTCAGCTGTCAGGGACATATCATGGGAGCTCAGATGGAACGTGATATGCGCCGTAAACTGTTTGACCATTATGAAAATCTTTCTTTTTCCTATTATGATCAGCATAACACCGGACAGATGATGAGCCGTCTTGTTTCTGATCTGTTTGATATTTCCGAAGCTGCCCATCACGGCCCTGAGAATTTATTTATCTCTCTTGTGAAGATCGTTGGATCTTTTATTTTCCTGTTTATCATTCAGTGGAAATTAGCGATTATTCTTCTTGCGATCGTTTTACTGATGATCTTCTTCAGTGCAAAGCAAAACCGTAAGATGCAGGCTACCTTCCTTGATAACCGCAGGAAGATTGGTGATGTCAATGCTTCTTTGCAAGACTCCCTTGCTGGAATCCGTATTGTGCAGTCTTTTGCAAATGAAGATATTGAACGTGAGAAATTTCGTGTTGGAAATGAGGCATTTTTAGATTCCAAGCGTGATAATTATCGTGCTATGGGAAGTTTTCAGAGTGGAAATACATTTTTCCAAGGAATGATGTATCTTGTCACTTTACTTGCTGGTGGTTATTTTATCGCTCTTGGCCAGATGAGTGCTGCTGACCTTGCTATGTATGCATTGTATATTGGAATCTTTATCAGCCCGATACAGATTCTGGTCGAGCTTACTGAGATGATGCAGAAAGGACTGTCCGGATTCCGCAGATTTCTGGATGTGGTAGAGACCGAGCCGGAGATCGTGAATGCACCGGACGCAGAATCAATAGATGAAGTAAACGGACACGTTTCTTATGAAAATGTATCGTTTCATTATAGCGATGATGATACACCGGTGCTTTCTAATGTTACATTCGACATTCCGGCAGGAAAATCCGTGGCTTTAGTCGGACCTTCGGGAAGTGGTAAGACGACGATCTGCTCTCTGCTTCCGAGATTCTATGATGTAACAGGCGGACGTGTTATGATTGACGGAAAAGATGTCCGGGATCTGACACTGGAAAGTCTGCGTAATCAGATCGGACTGGTACAGCAGGATGTGTATCTGTTCTGTGGAAGTATTAAAGAGAATATCGCATATGGGAAGCCGGGAGCATCTATGGAAGAGATTGAAGACGCAGCAAGGAAAGCGAACATTCATGATTTTATTATGGAACTGCCGGACGGATATGATACATTTGTTGGTGAACGTGGAACAAGACTTTCCGGCGGACAGAAACAGAGAATCTCGATTGCAAGAGTATTTCTTAAGAATCCGTCAATCCTGATTCTGGATGAGGCGACAAGTGCACTGGATAATGAGAGCGAACGCTGGATTCAGAAGAGTCTGGAAGAGCTTGCAAAGAACCGGACAACGATTACGATCGCGCATCGATTATCAACAATCCGCAATGCGGATGAGATCCTTGTAGTGGCAGATAATGGAATCGCAGAGCGTGGAACACATGAAGAACTGTTAAAACAGGGCGGAATCTATGCGCATTATAATGAGATGGGATAGGCAGAAGATAAGAAAAACGGAAGCTGCTCTGTGAGTAGAAACATAAAAATTATCAATAAAGAAATTTGCAAAAGAAAAAGATTGCCGTGAAAAGGATCTATGATATAATTTACAAAGATATCAGCGGCAGAAAAGACAGTGCAAAACTGTAAAGGAACAGTAGAAATGATTGATATCAGTGAATAAAAACGGCCACCGAATAAGGCGGCAAATCATAAGAAACAGAGGTAGAATTATGGGAAAAATCAGAATTGGTATCGTTGGATACGGTAACATCGGACGCGGAGTAGAGCAGTCTATCAAGCGTAATGATGATATGGAATTAAAAGCAGTATTTACAAGAAGAGATCCTGCAAGTGTAAAGATCCAGACAGAAGGGGCAGAAGTAAAGCACTTTGATGATATGGAAGCTATGAAAGATGAGATCGATGTAATGATCCTCTGCGGCGGATCAGCAACAGACCTTCCGGTAATCGGACCGAAGGTAGCAGCATCATTCAATACCATTGACAGCTTTGATACACATGCTAAGATCCCTGAGTATTTTGCAAATGTAGATAAAGCAGCAAAAGAAGGAAAGAATGTAAGTATTATCTCAGTAGGCTGGGATCCGGGAATGTTCTCTCTGAATCGTCTGTATGCAGAGTCTATCCTGGTACAGGGAAGCACTTATACATTCTGGGGAAAAGGGGTCAGCCAGGGACACTCTGATGCAATCCGCCGTATCGAAGGTGTGAAGAACGGAATCCAGTATACGGTACCGATCGAAGCAGCGGTTGACCAGGTAAGAAGCGGAAGCGAACCGGAGTTGACAACAAGACAGAAACATTTAAGAGAGTGTTATGTAGTAGCAGAAGAAGGAGCAGATAAAGCAGCCATTGAAGAGGCAATCAAGACAATGCCGAACTACTTTGATGAATATGATACAACGGTAACATTTATCACAGAAGAAGAATTAAAAGAAAACCACAGCAAGATGCCTCACGGTGGATTCGTGATCCGTACCGGTGAGACAGGATGCGAAGGCAACAAGCATGTGATCGAATATTCTTTGAAACTGGATTCCAACCCGGAATTCACAGGAAGTGTTCTGGTAGCTTATGCACGTGCTGCACACAGACTTTCTAAGAAAGGTGAATCAGGAGCAAGAAGCGTATTCGATATCGCACCGGCTATGTTGTCTCAGATGACACCGGAAGAGTTAAGAGCACATATGCTGTAAGAGATAATTAATAAAAATGTGTACAAGTTCTATCGTAGACTATTAATGTTGTGATGGAATATAAGGAGCAGAAGTAAAAAAATCAGGCATCGGAGGCGAAATGAAAACTCGTTTCCGGTGCCTGATTTTGTAGAAACTACGGATTTATTTAAGATTTCCTGCTGACTGGTTTATGGTTTGCCGGACAGAGTGGAAAGAAGCTATCTAAAATGAGAGATTTTACGTACAATACCGAAACGTACGATCGGTCAGAATTCTCGCAAATATCAGTCCAAGCGGCAACATCATAATAATCATAATCGCAGAAGTAAACCATGAAACCGCATCCGTCAGGGACATAATCCCGAAATTATAAATCGCACGGTACAGGTAAAGTCCCGGAACCATGATCACGATAGAAGGCACGGTAAGCGAGATTCTTGGATATCCATTACTCTTTTTAATAAAAGAAGCAAGCAATCCGGCAGTCAGAGCCCCGATAAATGCGGCGGCGGCCGGAGGCATATGTGTGAAATCAACAAGTTCAAGCCGGAGTGTATTGGCAATGGCACCAATAAATGCAGCCGTTGCCGCCATCGAATGAGAACTGTTGAACATGATCGAGAAACCGAATACTCCGCAAAAGCTTGCAATCACACGGAAAATCAGACGGGCAGCAGCACTTAGATGCAGTGCCGTAAAATCGGCCGGTTCCAGATGCAGAAGTAAAGCCATGATCCATGCAAATAAAGTGGCAACCATAACGATAATGATTGCATAAGTAAGCCGCTCCAGTCCCGAACGCAGATCCAGCTTTGCAAGGTCGATCCCGCTTGTAATAAATGGAAATCCCGGGATGATGAACAGCATTGAGCAGATATAACCAGCTTCATGAAATTCCGGAATGTGAAAGACAAGTTCCGCAAGTTTCAGAAAGACTGCATAGGTAAAACATGCTGCTGAAACAGAGACGGCTATATTCAAAAACAGTGTGTAATGGTGTTTGATCAGTTTCGTACGGATCAGATTACCAATCCCGGCGGCAATAAAAGCAAGAGCCATCTCAACTGGTCCGCCTCCGAGTAAAAAAGTAAAACCGCAGCAGGCAAGAGCTGCGGCAAGCCCCAGCTTTGCAGGTGAATAAAGAGCATGGATTTCTTCAATTTCATCCAGTCGTTTATGGATATCTTCACCGGTCATATGTGCTTCTTCTTCCGGAAAATGATCTACAAACTGTTCCATGCGGTAAAGCTTGGAGGTATTCACTCCCGTATTGGCAATACTCAACGACTGGGAAACACAATCGTTTCCATCGAAACAGTTAAATACAATGGACATCAATCCCACGTCTACCGTACAGGTTACACCAAGCTCTTTGGAAAGCCGGTTCATGGAAGTCCGTACACGCCATGCACCGGTTCCACAGGAGAGCATGATTAACCCAACACGGCCGATGACAGAAGCTTTCTCGATCAGTCCGGCTTCTGCAATCAACACATTACTGTCATCATTGGCGTAGTCATGCCATGGAATCTCCATATGATTTTTTTCCATAATATCAATAAAGTCAGAATTAGTTGTCTGCATAAATGATCGCCTCTGCTTTGGAAACGTGGCGTTCCAGATTTTTTAAGAAATGTGAATTCGGAAGGAAAACTCCGATCTCATCATAACGGGTATTATCTTCAACAAGAGAATCCTGTCCATAGAATACATAGGACATAGGAAGCTCTTTCTGAAGTTTTATGACAATATCCAGAATAGCAGAATAAGCTTCTGCTTCGGTTTCTTTTAATTTTACGGTATCCGGTAATTCACGGATCAACAGTACACCGTTATTCTTTTCCAGAATGTTTTGTTCCGGTTCCATATCGTCGGATGTATAAGAATGGCTGTAGCGGTATGCCTGTGCCAGAAAAATATTCTTTGGAGCTCCGAGATCTGTATATACCTCATGGAAATGACGGTATTCCCGTTCATGAATCGATCTCTTATATTCAGGAAGTAACATTCCGTTTTCATCTGTCATGATCATCGGATTCTGTTTTCCGTCCGCATTGAACCGATAGGGAATCAGGAATGCATTTCTTAAAAGATCAAAGACTGTATTCTGACAGATAGCCATCAGAAACGCAGATAAATCCCGATTGCGATAAGAATTAAAAAGAGCCTGTGCGAATTCTGTAGATGACGGAGAATCGGGAAGGTCTACCCCATCGTTACTGAATAAATAACTGCAGAATGTTTCCATCAGTTTTTCACATGCCCATTTATCTTCGGATATTTTCTTAAATAAGATTTCTGATTTTTCTTCTCTGGGAAAAAGTGTTTTTTCCTCCATAATAAAGCGCTTCCTTTCATATTTTTTCATCCGAATAAATTATACAACTGTGATAAAGATAAGTGAAAGCTATAATTAATATAGCGGATATATGATTGTGATATAATAAAGAAGTGAAATCTGAGATTTTTATGCCAAAGTATACAAGAAAGGGTGGCGGTGGCAGGCTATATAGATGTCAAAATATGTAAGAAAAATTGCCGGTGGCAGCTTCTGTAGATAGTCGGTTGATGATTTGAAAGGGATATTTGATATAGTTTAAAACTATGACAAATACACATTTTTTTGTATTATACAAGTTTATCAAAACAAATTATAATAAATCCATCGATCGAGAACATCATCAAGAATATGAAAAATATAAAAAATATAAAAGAAAGCCATCAGGGACAACAAAAAAGACAGAAAACCTAAGTCTCTGCCGGCAAGGAGGAAATAATCATGAACACACCATTTCGTTACGACTTTGTAGGAAGTTTTTTACGCCCACAGAAATTAAAAGACGCAAGAAAGAATTTCGAAGAAGGGACAATCTCACAGGAAAAACTGACCGCAGTAGAAGATGAATGCATCCTGGAACTGGTGGTAAAGATTAAGGAACTTGGATATCATGTGATCACGGACGGAGAATTCAGAAGATCGACATGGCATCTGGATTTCATGTGGGGATTTGAAGGTATCGAGCATCAGAAGACAGTAGAGGGGAATACAACATTTGACGCAGAAGCTGCAATGATTGATGATACATACATGACGGGAAAGATTTCAGTAAAGAATCATCCTTTCGTAGAGCATTTCAAATTCATCAAAGCATTAGAAGATGAAAATACTGTCGCAAAACAGACTATCCCGTCACCGGGACAGTTCTATGCATACTTTACCGGGGCACAGCTTCTGAATACAACATTAGAAATCTATGGATCGGAAGAAGCATTTGCCGAGGATGTGATTAAGGCATACGGTGAATTCGTGCAGGAAATCTATGCAGCAGGCTGCCGTAACCTTCAGTTTGATGACTGCGTATGGGGCGGAATGGTAGATGCGAAGATGGCAGTTGCACTGACCGGAAGAACAGGACAGAGACTGGAAGATTACAAGAAACTCCTTCTGGAACTGAATAACCAGGTAGTAGCACAGGCACCGGAAGATCTGGTGATCAATACACATGTATGCCGTGGAAATTATCATTCTACATTCTTCAGTTCCGGAGCATATGATTCCGTAGCGGATTTGTTATTCGGAGAAGAAAATGTAAATGCATATTATCTGGAATATGACGACAAGAGATCCGGCGGATTTGCACCACTTGCAAAGGTATCCGGCGATAAGAAGGTCGTACTTGGACTTATAACAACCAAGACACCGGAACTGGAAGACAAAGAAAAAGTAATCGCAAGAATCCACGAAGCAGCAAAATATGTTCCGCTTGACCGCTTATACTTAAGCCCGCAGTGCGGATTTGCATCCTGCGAGATCGGTAATAAGCTGACAGAAGAAGAACAGTGGGCAAAGCTTAAGCTTGTAAAAGAGATTGCCGACGAAGTCTGGTCAGACAGATAAGCCAGAGCAGATTGGCCATAAGCCAGCCGATACCGGTAGCAATGGCAGGGGCTGTCAGCTCAAAATGAGGGAAGAAGAACCAGGTTAAGATTATGCGAAGTGCAATCTGGAGCGTACTTCCGGCTAACGTCAGAACCATTTTCCCAAGTACGTTATAAGTACCGGTGAAGGTTCCGCCGGTATTGATCGTACCTTGTACAAGGATCCGATGGTTGCATTATTGCCAGAGGGACACAAGCTGGCAAAAAGAAAGATATTTTCGGCAAAATTTGCAGAGACGGAAGCCTATATTGTAACATGTCCAGGATTAGATATTGATGGAACACGTTATCTGGATAAGCATGGGATTAAGCCGAATGTACAGTTTTCGACAATGGATATTCAGGCAACATATGCGATGGCGGCAGCGGGAATGGGTGTGAGCATTAAAATCGTTCTATCATCTGGAAGTATGATATACTGATAACAAGACCTGCAAAAAAAGATGGAGGTGGACTACATGGATGTTGCAACGATGGTAGCGATTAATAACCTGAATATGGTTACAGTGATGGCAGTACAGGCGGCAAATAATGTAATCACGATCGTAAATGGAGAAAGGATGGAAGAAGATATGGATGGTTCAATGTTAGGTCAGTATATGGGAAAAGAATGTACGATAAGTCTGTTCAACGAAGTAGGAGCAATCAAAGGAAAGCTCATGGACGCAGATATACAGTGGGTAAAGGTTGATACAAAGAAAGGGACACAGCTGATTAACAGAAATATGGTACGGAATATTACTTTTGATAATAAATAGAATGAATAAAAATAGTTGTTTCGAAAAAAGTCAGAAATGAATAAAAAATAAGTTGACATTTCGTGTATGAGTTCTTATACTTAAATGTGTAGATAAAACACGGGGAGCTTGTGTACCAGGCTGAGAGGAAGTTAAGAACTTCGACCCATATACCTGATTTGGATAATGCCAACGTAGGAATGTATAACGTAGATTTTAGGAGAGATGCATTTAGTTGGTAGCTCTCTTTTTTGTTACTATGTGACGGAAATCAGGAACAATTGAATATCGGATAAGTTGAGAGTGAACGAGAGTTCATGAAGGGGTGCACCACCACGGGTGTATTTACTTCGTGAACTCTTTTTTCATACTAAAGTATGCAAGAGAAGTTGTCAGTGGCAAGTTCGCTGTATATATCCGGGAAAGGAGAACATACATGATTATCGTAAATGGAAAAGAAATCAATCTGACAGAGGATACTACTGTTGCAGAATATCTGGAGCAGAATCAGTATCAGGTAAAAAGAATTGCTGTAGAGTTAAACGGAGATATTCTTCCAAAATATAGTTATTCCGATACCATGTTAAAAGACGGCGACCGTCTGGAAGTTGTGACATTTGTAGGAGGAGGCTAACATTCATGGGAGAAATCGTATCAGAAAATATGACGAAAAATGCGAACGCAAAAGTACTTAGTAAAGAAGAGATTATGGCTGCGCTTAATGAAAGACATTCTCCGGAAAAGCAGAAGCATCTGTCTGCAGGAAGGGTTGCGATAGCCGGACTTGGCGGATTAGGATCAAATGTGGCATATGCACTTGCCAGAATCGGAGTCGGACATCTCCATCTGATAGATTTTGATGTAGTAGATATTACGAACCTGAACCGGCAGCAGTACTTTATGGAGCATATCGGAATGTATAAAACAGATGCGTTAAAATCATTACTGTTAAAAATTAATCCGTATCTGGATATCTATACAGACTGCGTGAAAGTCACAGAAGAAAATCTTAAGACACTATTTCGTGACGAGCCTATTGTATGTGAAGCATTCGATAATCCAGAGGCGAAGGCAATGCTGGTGAATGGAATACTGGAATATTTCCCGGGAAAGAAACTCGTATCGGCAACCGGTATGGCCGGATACGGAAGCAGTAATACGATTCGCACACAGAAGTTAATGAAGAACTTTTACCTGTGCGGAGACCGCGAGACGGCACCAACGTATGGAAATGGCCTGATGGCACCAAGAGTTGCAATCTGTGCAGCACATGAGGCGAATATGATCACACGTCTGATCCTTGGAGAAGAGGATGTGTAGGAAGACAGGTAAGAAACATAAGATTCATGCCGCAAAAAAAGATAGATAAATAAAAAAGCATGAGCAGAAAATAATAGGAAAGAAGGTCCTGATTATGGATAAAAAAGAAATAAAAAATACAGATACATTTACACTTGGAGGAAAAGAGTTTACTTCTCGTTTTATATTAGGTTCAGGAAAATTTTCACTGGATCTGGTGAAAGCATGTGTGGAAAAAGCAGGGGCACAGATTATCACACTGGCACTCCGTCGTGCAAATGAAGGCGGTCTGGCAAATATTCTGGATTATATTCCGGAAGATGTGACACTTCTTCCGAATACATCAGGAGCCAGAAATGCAGAAGAAGCAGTACGTATTGCCAGACTTTCCAGAGAAGTCGGATGTGGCAATTTCGTCAAGGTGGAAGTGGTAAGAGATTCGAAATATCTCCTTCCGGATAATTATGAGACGATCAAAGCTACAGAAATTCTTGCAAAAGAAGGATTCGTGGTTATGCCGTACATGTATCCAGATCTGAATGCTGCAAGAGATCTTGCAAATGCCGGTGCAGCATGTATCATGCCGCTTGGCGCACCGATCGGATCAAATAAAGGGCTTAGCACAAAAGACTTTATTCAGATCCTGATCGATGAGATCGATCTGCCAATCATCGTAGATGCCGGAATCGGACGTCCGTCCCAGGCATGCGAGGCAATGGAGATGGGAGCAGCCGCAGTTATGGCAAATACAGCAATTGCGACTGCGGGAGATGTACCGGCGATGGCGGAAGCATTTAAGAAAGCAATCGAAGCGGGCAGAAGTGCGTACCTTTCCGGACTTGGAAGAACGATTGAGCGTGGTGCAAGTGCATCTTCACCGCTGACCGGATTTCTGCAGGATTAGGAGGCACGACAAATGGGAACAAATCATGAAGATACACATATTAATGAAAGTATTTTAAGCGAGGAGATTCTGGAAGACCAGAAGAAGAACCGGATCGATCACATGACCTATCTTCCAGGCATGGAGGATATCGGATCAGAAATACTCGACCAGGTCGTGGCAGCCATGGAGGCTTATGATTATAATACATATACAGCAGAAGATGTAAAACGTGCACTGGCACATGCAGAGCGCACACCGGAAGATTTTCAGGCGTTATTGTCACCGGCAGCACTGCCATTTCTGGAGGAAATAGCGCAGGCAGCGCAGATCGAGACGAGAAAACATTTTGGTAACAGTGTCTATATGTTCACACCAATCTATATCGCAAATTATTGCGAGAACTATTGCATTTACTGTGGTTTTAATTGCCATAACAAAATCAACCGTGCACAGTTAAATGCGGAAGAGATCGAAAAAGAGATGGCGGCGATCGCTGAGACAGGTCTGCAGGAAATCCTGATTCTGACAGGAGAAAGCCGTAACAAATCTACAGTAGAATACATCGGTGAAGCATGTAAGATCGCCAGAAAATATTTTAAAGTTATTGGTCTGGAGGTTTATCCGGTAAATTCAGACGAATACGCATATCTGCATGAATGTGGGGCAGATTATGTAACGGTATTTCAGGAGACATATAACTCAGATAAATATGAGACACTTCATCTTGCCGGACATAAGAGAATCTATCCATATCGTGTAAATGCGCAGGAAAGAGCATTGAAAGGCGGCATGCGCGGAGTCGGATTCGGAGCACTTCTGGGGTTGGATGATTTCAGAAAAGATGCATTTGCGACCGGATATCATGCTTACTTATTACAGAGAAAATATCCACATGCGGAGATCGCATTTTCTTGTCCGAGACTTCGTCCGATCATCAATAATGACCGGATCAATCCGATGGATGTGCATGAGCCGCAGCTTCTGCAGGTAGTGTGTGCATACCGCCTGTTTATGCCATTTGCAAGCATCACGGTTTCGACACGAGAGTGTGAAAGAGTCCGCGATAATCTGGTAAGTATTGCAGCAACGAAGATATCTGCTGGTGTAAGTACCGGTATCGGAAGTCATGTAGAAGATATCGAAGACAAGGGTGACGATCAGTTTGAAATCTCGGATGGACGTTCGGTGGATGAGGTCTATCAGGCACTTCTGAAACACAATCTTCAACCGGTGATGAGTGATTATATCTATGTGTAACAGGGAGCATCTTGTGTTAAAAACATGCCGAATACAGCTGAAAGGAGTTGTCAGTGATAAAATCTGTAAACAATCAGGACTTTAAAATCATTGCAGTCAGCAATCGGAAATTATGCAACCGCCCGTTTTTAGAGCAGATAGAAAGAGTCTGCAAGATACATCCGGAAGCTGTGATCTTAAGAGAAAAAGATCTGACAGAAGAGGAATATGGGACATTGGCAAAAGAAGTAATGAATATTTGCAGCCGTTATCAGGTGTCTTGTATTCTTCATAATTTCTGGAAGACTGCACTAGAACTGGGATGTACATCTGTACATCTGCCACTTCCGATTTTGCAAAAAATAACTGATGAAGAAAAGAAAAAATTTACAAAGATTGGAATTTCTATACATTCTGTAGAAGAAGCGAAAGAAGCAGAGCAATTGGGAGCTTCCTATCTTACGGCAGGGCATATCTATGCGACAGATTGTAAGAGGGGATTACCGCCAAGAGGATTGGGATTCTTAAAAGAAGTTTGCCGGGAAGTCAGCATTCCGGTGTATGGAATAGGCGGAATAAAGTTCGATGAAGAACAGTGGAATGATATGAAAAAATGTGGAGCAGTTGTTATGTCCGGAATGATGGAAATATAGTAATCGAAATAAAACAGCTCATTTTTGAAAGAGCAGGAAAGCCTTCTGAGTCGGTACTCGGAAGGCTTTTGCTTTACACTGGCATATTAGTGTATATCAGATAGTACTTTACAAAATTATTTCTAAATGTTATATTAATACAAAAATGAATAGTTCAAAAATGAAATAAAAAGGAGACCTACATATATGAACACAGGAATTGAATTTGCAGAAAAGCTGTCAAAGGCATACAGTGAGACCTGCAAACCGTTATGCCATGAACTGAATATTCCACAGACCGCATTTGACATCTTACTTTTCTTGGCGAACAACCCAGAATACAAAACTGCCAGAGACATCGTAGAAATACGAAAAATTAAAGCCAATCTTGTATCGGTAAATGTGGATAAACTTGTGAATGAAGGCTATCTGGAGCGGAAAAGTGTAGAAGGTGACCGAAGAAAAGTCAATCTGATCTGTACAGAAAAGTCAAAAGAGATTATCCAAGAAGGACAGAAACTTCAGCAGTCGTTCGTTGAAAAACTATTTGAAGGAATGGATGAAGATACAAGAAAAGCACTTCAAAAAGGAATGGCGCATATGGAAGCGAATATAGAGAAGATGTTGGAGGAAAAGAACTAGATGAATACAATATTAATGATTATTGTAACATTTTTCGCGGGGATGGGAGCCGGACTCGGAACCGGATTTGCAGGAATGAGTGCGGCGGCAGTGATCAGTCCGATTCTGATCACATTTCTTGGAATGGATCCATATATGGCAGTCGGAATTGCACTTTCATCAGATGTACTTGCAAGCGCAGTATCTGCCTATACATATGGAAAGAATAAGAATCTGGATGTGAAGAATGGTCTGATCATGATGGTCAGCGTACTTACCTTTACTGTTGTGGGAAGTTATGTGTCCAGTCTGGTACCATCTACAACGATGGGAAATTTTTCGGTATTTATGACATTCTTGCTCGGCATTAAGTTCATCGTAAAACCTGTCATGACGACAAAAGAAGCCATGGAAAAAGTATCGCCGAAGAAACGTGCAGTGCAGTCGTTAATCTGTGGTGTCATGATCGGATTTATCTGTGGATTTATCGGTGCCGGAGGCGGTATGATGATGCTTTTGATCCTGACCTCTGTCCTGGACTATGAGCTTAAGACGGCGGTAGGAACGAGTGTGTTCATCATGACATTTACTGCCTTTACCGGTGCAGTTTCGCATTTTGCAATCGGGGGAATGCCGAATATAGCGGTGTGGATCTTATGTATTGTGTTCACACTGTTGTGGGCAAGGATTGCGGCAGTATTTGCGAATAAGGCAACACCGAAGACATTGAACCGGGCGACGGGTGTGATATTAGTGGTTCTTGGGATTGTGGTTATGGCGTTTTCTATTTTAAATTAATAGAGAGCAGGAAGAAATTAATATTATAGGAGAGAATAAGAGGTATTAATAGAAAAATAATATGATGTTTTGTTTATTATGCATTCTACAGGGACTGCCGGTGGCAGGTCCTGTAGAAAGAAAAACATTGCTTATGATTCTTTAATATTTCCTGCTTCTATATTTTCTTTGAGTATCTGGTCTGTTACTTTATATAAAGTCTCAGATCCCAGCTGCGTTTTCCGTTGTCTTCCGTATACCTGTTCGGAAGTAACCTGATGCTCACGCCAGTCGCCACCGCCGTTACTGTTATTGAGAAGCAATGGCTGCAGGTTATCCAGGGAATGTGCAAATTTGGATTCCGGTGTCTGGTAATTTTCGAATTCATCAAAGAATGAAGTCAGTTCTTTTTTCTGATCTTCTGGTAACAGTGAGAAAATCCGTTCTTTGGCAGCATCTTCACGTGCTTTCTGCGTCTTTAATCCTTCTGTATCGTAGGCATAAGTATCTCCGGCGTCAATTTCCACAATGTCATGGATCAGGCACATGATCATAACTTTTGCGATATCGACAGGTTCATTGGCATAATCTTTTAACAGGTATGCCATAATTGCCATATGCCAGGCATGTTCCGCATCGTTTTCACGTCTTCCGTGTCCGGAAAGGTGGGTTTGTCTTAATATATTCTTTTCTTTATCAATTTCGAGAATGAAATCAAGTTGTTGTTTTAATCTTTCATTCATGTTGAATTCCTCCTTGTATGATTGGTACAAACAAACTATAAGATAGTATAACATAAATGAAAGTAGGATGGAAAGCAAAAACACAGAAAACATATAAAACATATTGACTTAATAGGAAAACGGTGTTAAACTCCAGTTATTAAAAGATAAAAGAGAGAAAAGCTCAGAAGGCAGGTGCAGGAAGTAATGAAACAGATATTATGCTTTGGGGATTCGAATACGTGGGGGTTAGATGGAGAGACCGGAAAGCGTTTTCCGTGGGAAGAACGATGGACCGGAATCTTACAGGAAAAACTGGCGGACCGAGATATTAGAATTGTTGAGGAAGGTCTGTGTGGAAGAACGACCATATTTGAAGATCCGCTTCGCCTGGGAAGACGGGGAACAGAATTGCTTCCGACATTATTAGAGACGCACACGCCGGATGCAGTCGTGTTGATGCTTGGAACGAATGACTGCAAAACTATATTCGGAGCGTCAGCAGAAATCATCGGAAAAGGAATTGCCAGGTTACTGGAGCAGATCAATCAGTATGCAGATAAGATGAAGGTTCTTGTGATATCTCCGATCTATCTGGGAGAAAAGGTATGGCAGGACGGATATGATCAGGAATTTTCGCCAGAATCCGTAGAAGTATCAAAGAAATTAGAACCGGTATATGAAAAAGTGGCCGGAAAGTATGGCAAACGATTCATGCGGGCAGCAGATTATGCGAATCCGTCGGAAGCAGATCAGGAGCATATGGATGGACAGAGTCATAAGATTCTTGCAGATGCGATTTATAGAAAATTAGAAGCAGAGATTTTGTAGAAAAGATAAAAATCCGTTGTCAGTCAATGGCATCTCCTGTTTTACTGGATTTTCAGTAAAGGGAGCATATCAGGACAAGACAACGGATTTTCTGCTATCTTTTGGATGTAGCTTCTGCAACGGATTTTCCGGTGATTAATTCCATTACCGTACTTTTGGCATCGATAGCGGTAAACACTCCTGCAAGAATGAAAATGGCCCCGAGATATCCCATCTCTGTGAGCTTCTCATGCAGGAAGATGAAGGAAAAAATCGCTGCAAAGATCGGTTCCAGGGAGAACAGGAATCCGGTATTCTCCGGTGTTGTATATTGCTGCACAACAGTTTGTACAACGAATCCGTAAGCTGAGGACAAAAGAGCAAGTCCAAGAACGGAGATCCAGTCCAACGCGGTGCTCGGAAATATCGGGGATCCGAACAATAGCAGACCGATTATGGAATAAAGACAGGTAAAGCCCTGCTGGTAGATTCCGAGTGCAAGTGGATCTACCTGTCTGGTAAAATAGCTGTTTAATACAATATTGATTGAATAACTGAAAGCCGAAAGCATACAAAGCAGCATTCCGGGCTTGACAGCAAATATATCACCGCCGTTGATCAGTATCATTCCGATCAATACGATAATGATTCCAAGCCTGACATGATGCTCCGGAAGTCTGCGGGAAATAATTGCATGAATGATCGGAACAAGCACAACGGTGGTGCTGAGGATGAATCCACTCTGAGAAGCAGTGATCGTATTTAATCCGTAAAGGATTGGCGTAAGGTTTGTAAAAAGCAAAAAGCCGGTGATGGCACTGTAGAGTAAAAGTCTTTTATTAACGTTCAGTAATCTTTTGAAAAATATAAGTACCAGAATCAGAAATGCGATTCCCGTACGCAGAGCCATCAGCATCAGAGGGGAAAGTCCCTCAATTCCAAGTTTCATAAATATATAAGAAGTTCCCCATGCCATAGAGCAGGTTGTAAGAATCAGATTGGCTTTTTTTGTCGACATAATTGGCGATTCCTCCTATGTAATAGTTTTCTTGTTTTTTATTATATAGTAGAATAGAATATAAGTAAAATGCTTCGGTAGCGGTGAAGAAATTCCTGCAGTTTGTAAGAAAAAGGGAAAATCTTTGATTCGTGTATTTTTAAGTAATAAAATATGGAGAAGTGGATAGTGTATATCTATAAATAACAACATTTCAGAAAGGGAGCCTTAGAAATTGCTGGAAAAATTAAGAGAACTTGGAATCAGAGATGATCTGATTCGTGAGATAACAGAATATAGGGAAACATACCCGGTAGAACAAGAATATGGTTCAAGAATTCCGAAACTGGAACAATTTTACTATGGAAAAGAAGTCTGGGAGCAGGCAATTACCGCAATTTTGTGTGGAGAGAATATTCTGTTGGCAGGTCCGAAAGCAACGGGAAAGAGTCTGTTTGCAGAAAATTTGGCGGGAGTATTTGCAAGACCACGGTGGGATGTGTCGTTTCATGTGAATATGGATGCAGCTTCATTGATTGGTATGGATACATTCCGTGGGGGAGAGGTATCTTTCAGACCGGGGCCGGTGTATACAGCGGCAAAAGCCGGTGGATTTGCCATATTAGATGAGATCAACATGGCAAAAAGTGAAGCAATGGCAGTACTTCATGCGACACTGGATTTCCGGAGGACGATTGATGTTCCAGGATACGAACGTATGGAATTACATCCGGCGACAAGATTCATTGCAACGATGAACTACGGATATGCGGGTACAAAAGAACTGAATGAAGCACTGGTATCCAGATTTGTCGTAATCCAGATGCCGATGATTTCAAAGGAAAGTCTGATTAAATTAATAAAAAAGCATTATCCGGACATCAGGGAAGAAGGAGCAGGAGAACTGACATTTATGTTTCTGGAATTACATAAGAAATGTGAAAATGGAGAGATATCTTCCAAGGCTCTGGATCTGCGTGGTCTCTTAGGAGCAGTCGGTCTGATGGAAAAAGGACTTGATATATTTACGGCACTGGATATGGGAATTACCAATAAAACATTTGATACCTATGAACAGACCCTGATTCGTGATACGATCCGTACAAGAATTTCGAAGAAAACGGTGAAAAAAGATTTGTTTGTGAAGTAGCAGGAAAGTAGTGTGTTATAGCATGGCGGAAATAGAAGAACAAGAATTAAGAGAAGCAAAAAGAGCATGCAATTTTATATGGGCGGCGGCAGAAAATTATGAACTTGAACCACTTTTCCTTGCATTTGCATCGAACGGAACGGCAGATATGTATCTGAATCTGATTATCGGTCTGACTTACAAATGGTACGATCAGGAGAAAATAGATGATTTTTTTAATCAGCTGGGAGGAAAAGACCGGGAACTGTATGAAGGTCTTCTTTGGATCGGACTTGAGAATGCATTGTACCAAAAAGAAAGAAAAATAAGATCAGTAATGGAAGAACTGCGAAGGGAGTATGCGCTGGATAATCTGAACCGTTACAGGAATTATAAAGAATATGCAAGGATAGAACAAATCCGGAATGCACATTGCAGAGAAATTTTGGGACAGCCATCCGAACTAACTACAGAAGAGGAAGAACTTTTGCATGCATTTTCCTATACGGAAGAGATGACAACGGATGAGATTCTGGAACAGACACGAGAGAATCTGTGGAAATATTTTTCTTATCGTCCGTCAAAAGCTGCGAAAAAAAAGGGTGTTTACTTTCTTCAGAAAGTTGCCGGAGCATTCCATTCTGTTGGAAAAGTGAGTACCACATATGTACGGGCGAAGTATTATGAAGATAAAGACGTTGGCAGTGAGGAAAAAACAGGAGTTATAGAGCGGTCAAAGCATTATCTGGTGCAGTTCTCATTAAAAAATGATCCGGGGGAGGCAAGAATATATGTAGAAGCTTGCTTTGGCAAGAATATGTACCCGCAGACTGAGCAGGAAAGAATAGAGCAGGAGATATGTGTGGATAAACATAAGAATTGTCATGTACTCTTTACAAGAGGAAGATCAGGATGGAAAGAAAAGCAGAAGAGCAAAACAAAATTAAAAGAACTTTCGGAAATAAAAAGAAAACGAGAAAGACAGGAAATCCTGGAATTTCAAAAAGAATCTGCCCAGCAATATGAGAAAAATAAACAGTATTATGAGAAGAATCGTGCAATATACAGAAACAGTATAAGAAAACTTACAGAGAAATTACGCATCTGTCTGGAGACACAGGACGAGACATTTCCAGAAATGGCAACGCACGGGAAGATCAATCCGAGAGAAGTATGGAAAGCAGTTTATCTGGATAATCCAAGAGTATTCGAACGGAAAGAAGAAGTGGAGATTCCGGGATTTTCAGTCGATATGCTGATCGATGCATCGTCTTCCAGAAAGCAGATGCAGGAACAGATTGCGGCGCAGGCATATGTCCTGGCAGAAAGTCTGGAAGAGTGTGGAATACCGGCACAGATATATTCCTATTGCAGTATCCGGGGCTTTACGGTGATGCGGATCTTTAAAGATTATGAAGAAGAACAGGTTGGAAATGAATTATTCGGATATGTTGCGGCAGGAAATAACCGGGACGGACTGGCTCTGCGTGCAGCAGGATATTTGATGGAAGCAAGTAAGAAAGCAAAAAGAATTTTACTTGTACTGACGGATGCAAACCCTATGGACGACCAGAATATCGGTGAGGGAGCTTTTTATACGAACAAGGAATATACTGACCAGCCGGCAATAGAGGATACAGCAAGGGAAGTTCAGAGGTTAAAGCAAAAAGGAATCCAGGTCATAGGAATCTTCATGGGAAGTGCAAAATCCAGAGAGGCAGCAAGAGAGATATTCGACCGAGAACTGGTGCAGATTCAGAATATTAATGATTTTGCCGGGGCAGTGGGGCGAGTGCTGGGAGAAGTGATGACGCCATAGGGGACGTAAAAAAGTGGCTTTTTCAGTGTCCCCTATGGCTTACAAAGTACATATATTAATAACAAAAGCATCTGGAGTTAATGTATGACCAGTCAGAAACTAGAAAATCTTTTAAATCTTGCACTGAATTCCGCGGAAGATGAGCGGGAAAAATCCTTGAATTTAAATGTTGGATATGATCCGCTTGACCGGGAATGGGATCTGATCATCAAATATTCCGTAAATCTGGACCGAGTCAGGAAGATAGCATCCAAAGTAACAGAACTTCAAAATGAATATGCAGTCATCCGAATTACAGAATCCAGAATCGACATCTTATCGGAAATTCCGGAAGTTGAATATGTAGAAAAACCAAAACGGCTGTTCTTTCAGGCAGCAGAAGGAAGACGTGTGTCTTGTATCAATGCGGTACAGGATACACGCCTTTCTCTGTATGGACAGGGAATATTGGTTGCAATCATAGATTCGGGAATCGATTATGCGAATATAGATTTTCGAAATGCGGACGGAAGCACGAGGATTCGGTATCTGTGGGATCAGTCTCTGAATCCGGCAGATGGGGAAACAGCACCGGTTGGATACAGCATCGGTGTGGAGTATACGAAAGGACAAATAGATGAAGCATTAAATGCACAAACTGTATCAGAACAGAGAAGGCTTGTGAGAAGCCAGGACATTTCCGGACACGGTACGGCAGTGGCGGGAGTAGCAGCAGGAAATGGAAGCAACAGTGGAGGACGTTATGCCGGAGTTGCCATGCAGAGTGAATTGATCGTTGTAAAACTTGGTAATCCCATACAGGAAGGATTCCCAAGAACGACAGAGCTAATGATGGGGATTGATTATATAATAAGAAAGGCACTGGAGCTTCGGATGCCTGTAGCTGTGAATATCAGTTTTGGGAATACATACGGCGGACATGACGGGACGACACTTCTGGAACGGTATATCGATGATGTGTCCAATATATGGAAGAGTGTATTTTGCATCGGAACCGGAAATGAAGCGGCAAGTGCCGGGCATACTTCCGGTAGAATTATTTCAGAAGGAGAAGAGACAATTCAGCTTGCAATTCAGAGCAGACAGTCATCGATCAGTATCCAGATATGGAAAGAATATACGGATCAAATAGAGATTTCGATCATCAATCCATCGGGAGTGCGGGTCGGACCGGTACCGGAGATATTGGGACCACATCGCTTCCGAATTGGTCAGACAGAAATACTGCTTTATTATGGGGAACCAAGTCCTTACAGCATTTCCCAGGAAATCTATATAGATCTGCTTCCGGTATAAAGTTATCTGACAGAAGGAATATGGAGAATTGTTCTAAGTGCCGGGAAGATTGTGACAGGACAATATGAAATGTGGCTTCCAAGCGACAATGTATTGAACCGTGGAACAGGATTCTTGTTTCCAACAGATGCTACGACGCTCACAATTCCATCTTCTGCCAGCCGTGCAATATCCGTAGGAGCATATGACGCAAGGACATTTGCATATGCGGATTTTTCGGGAAGAGGATTTACCAGACTTACAAATATGGTGAAACCGGATCTTGTGGCACCGGGAGTGGAAGTTATGACAACAACAGTGGGCGGAGGATATGCGGCATTTACAGGAACATCCTTTGCCACGCCATTTGTGACAGGAAGTGCAGCGCTTTTGATGGAATGGGGGATTGTGAGAGGAAACGATCCATATCTATATGGGGAAAAAGTGAAGGCGTATCTGAGACGTGGAGCGAAAAAAGTACCGGGATTTGACGAGTATCCGAATGAGGAAGTGGGGTATGGGGCGTTATGTACAGCACAAAGTATTCCTCAAATATGAAAAATGGCTGATTTGAAAAAGTAAATTTCAGTACCCGAGTAATAAGGATAAAAGGTACATTTTTTTAGTAGGATAATGTTTCCAAAAGTGCTAAAATAAAATTATCATACATAAAGCGAGGCGTAAAACAATGAAAAAAATCAAGTGGGGCGTTATAGGAACTGCCGGAATTGCCAGAAGTTGTACCATTCCGGGAATGATACAGGCATACAACTGCGAATTATATGCAATTGCCGGAAGAAGCATAGACAAAGCTGAACAATTTAAAGAAAAATTCGGATTTGAAAAAGCCTATGGAAGTTATAAAGAATTGTTGGATGATCCGGAAGTGGAAGCGGTATATATTGCGCTGCCAAATACTTTACATTATGAGTGGGCCGTGAAAGCTATGAAAAGCGGCAAACATGTATTGTGTGAGAAGCCGCTTGCACCGTGTGAAAAGCAGGTAAAAGAATTATTTGACAAGGCAAAAGAGAATCATGTATATCTTATGGAAGCTTTTGCGTATCAGCACAGTCCATATATCACTGCAATTAAGAAAGAGATAGAAGATGGAACGATAGGAGAAGTTCGTTATATAGATTCCGCATTTATCACATCAGATTATAATAAGGAAAATATCCGGATGAGACGGGAGACTCTCGGAGGGTGTACATACGATCTTGGAGTATACAGCACAAGCCTGACGTTAGGACTTCTGAATGAAGAACCAGCGAAAGTCGAGGCTTCCGCAATCTTTTCGGAAGAAAAGATCGATAAGCTGACTTCTGTGGTCATGGAATTCGCAGATGGAAAGAAAGCAGCATTTACCTGTGGCATGACATTTGCAACGGATCAGGACAGGAGACTGGACCGTCTGGAGATAGATGGAACGAAGGGAAGCATTACCGGAACCAAATTTTCATTCAATGGTGATGGAGAATTAAGCTATACGATTCGTACGGCTGAGGGGCAGGAAGAAGTAAAGACGGTAGAAGTTCCACAGAATTATCGCTTGGAGGTAGAACAATTTGGCAGATGTATCGATGAAAATGAGAAGCCGGCGGTTACGGAAGAATTTTCGCTGAAAAATGTGAGACTTGTTGAGCGGATTCTGGAGGAAATCGGATATTAAGATGAAAAAGAATGAAAAGATCAGGACGCCGTTAGGAATCATTTCTGTTTTCAAGAATGAAATACCTGAAAGATATCATTGTGCAGCGGAACCGGAGATTTTACGTATCAGTGAGACGCATATACGGATTCGGACAATAGATCAGGCCGTATCCTGGGGAGAAGAAGTGTATTCACCAAGACTTCATCAGAACTGTATGAATCCTGAAAATATTACACTGTATCCACTGGAGATTGAGTGGAATGGGGATAAAGTTACGGTTTCAGATCATTATGGGATGAAAAGGTGGATAACCGGGGAAAAGTTACCGGAAATTCAAGACTGGAATCTAAAACTGAAAAAATTAAGATGTAATCCTTGCAGAAACTGTGGAAGATGTTAGGAAACGAAAGAAAAGAGAGAAAAATATGAATTATTCAGAATGTATAGAAAATGCAAGAACACGTATTGGAAATTATTGTAAAGCCTGTCCGGAGTGTAACGGACGTGCCTGTAAGAACCAGATGCCGGGACCGGGCGCAAAGGGAGTAGGGGATACAGCTATCCGCA
>OIBT01000355.1_pt1 | contig 19069 bp, 18 predicted proteins | sample 1581091 | NCBI WGS metagenome assembly OIBT01 (sample SAMEA3882549, study PRJEB24775) | human gut metagenome | biome: human-associated habitat; feature: intestine environment; material: feces | place: Netherlands | collected 2009/2010
GCGCGTCGATTTGAACCGTGTTGGGAATAAGCTCAGTCGCGCAGGCCCACCAGCCATTTTGCTGGGCAGCATCGGCAAGCCTTTCGGTCGTGGCGGCGGTGTCGCAAATGGCAAACGAGCAAGCGCCCGATCCGCACACATCTACAGCAACGGTGCCGTCCTGTTTACGCAGCCAATCGAGAACCGTTTGAATCTGCGGCTCCATCTGTGCGGAAATGACACCCAGGTTGTTATGGATGAGCGCATATGCCGTCTCGGCATCACCAGCACGCAAGGCAGAAGCTATCGCGCCGGGCCTGTCCGCAGGCACCGGGGCCTCGTCAAAACGTCGATAGGCTTCAATTGTCGAAACGCTCGCCTCCCGCGGCTTAACCAGCACGACGGGTGTCGCGGGTAGTGCGGGGTACTCGGTTGCCAGCGCGTCTCCCCCACCTACGTAGAACGCAGGGCTCGCGTGCAAAAAGAACGGGACGTCAGCACCAATGCCCCGCGCAATGTCATCGAGCGCGGGGTCGGCGCGGTCGATACCCCACAGCTCGACCAAGGCGACAATGACCGCAGCGGCATCCGTCGAGGGACCTCCCAGGCCGGCGCACAGCGGGATACGCTTTTCGATCGTCACGCACACGTTGGCATCGCGACCGTAATGCTCGGCCATAGCGATTGCCGCCCGATAAGCCGTATTTTTTTGCATGGGAAAATCGGATGCCGGAACCGTCTGGACGGTCAGCGCCTGCGCCGGCGTGACCGTCACGGTATCGGAAAGACCGACGGCTGCCATTAGGGAATCGACCCTGTGGTAGCCGCGGTCATCGCGCTCGGTATGAACCCCCAGGTAGAGGTTAATCTTTGCCGGCGCGGAAAGAGTCAGGGACCGATCGGTCACCGTTAATGCTCCTCGAGCTGATTGCCGAGCGGGGTAAAGATATGCTCGCCGCTCTCGGGGTCGAACAGCTCGACCTGACCGGTAAGGACATCGATGTACTGGTAGGACTGACGTGACTTGCGGCCGCGACGCTCGTCAACCTCGACGATAAAGACGGCGGGGTGGACGCTCTTGATGGTGCCCATGCGCTCGACAACGCGGGTGCGGCCCATGTTGGCCTTAACCTTGACGCGATCGCCCACCATATCGGTCAGCTTCTCGTGGATGTCGTCGACGTGATTGACTTCCATCTCTTCCATGAATAGGGCCTCCAGAGGGTGCAATTCAAAAAAGGGATAATACCCCTAAGATAGACAAAACTCTAATACTATAGCACCCTGCTGCCGCCATACGCAAGTAGCTAAAAAGCCCCGTCCTAAATTGACTACTTACAGACTATCGGTGTCGAGGACAATGGTGAACGGACCGTCGTTGACCAGGTCGACCTTCATATCGGCGCCAAAGATACCGTGCGCCACATGCTCAACGTCCTGGGCGACGAGCGTCAGAAAGTACTCGTAAAGTTCGTTAGCGACATCGGGCGCGCCGGCATCCGTAAACGACGGACGGCGGCCGTGGCGGCAATCGGCAAACAGCGTGAACTGCGACACCACGAGTACCTCACCGTCGACATCGGCCAACGCCAAGTTGGTTTTGCCGTTCTCGTCCTCGTTGATACGCAACCCGCGGAGCTTGCCCCACAGCTTGTCGGCCTCGGCACGCGCATCGCCATGGCCCACACCCAGCAGCACCAGATAGCCGCGTCCAATGCGGCCCACGCACTCGCCGTCGACCGTTACGCCGGCGTTGAGCACGCGCTGAACTACCGTACGCACGGACTACTCCTCGCCCGTCAGCTTGGCGGACAGATGCTCAAGCGCATGGAAACGATGGCTGATGGCGTTCTTCTCGTCCGCCGTGAGCTCGGCCATGGTCTTGCCCGGCGTATCGACCGGCAGGAACAACGGGTCGTAGCCAAAGCCGTGATCGCCGCGACCCTCGTGTGCGATAACGCCCTCGCAGGCGCCCTCGCCATAGGTGACCAGGCCGTCCGTATCGATAAGCGCGACGACGCTCATGAAGCGCGCGGTGCGGTCCTCGTCTGCCACGCCTTCCAGGTTAACGAGAAGCTTGGCGTTGTTGGCGGCATCGTCGCCATGCACGCCCGCATAACGCGCGCTATACACGCCCGGCTCGCCGTCCAGCGCGTCGACGACCAAGCCAGAATCGTCGGCGATGGCCATAAGGCCCGTCTCCTCAACGGCAGCCTGCGCCTTGATGATGGCGTTCTCCAAAAACGTCGTGCCGTTTTCCTCGGGGTCCTCAAAATCACCCAGCTGGCCGAGCGCCACAAAGTGCACCTCGGGCATGACCTTGCCCAAAATGGCCTCGATCTCGGTGAGCTTATGGGCGTTGCCGGTTGCCACGACGATGGTCGCCGCCGGGTCGAGGGTGTCGATGTCAATCTTCTCAAGTGCCATAGCTGGCCTCCTTGTCTCTATAGCAATGCCATGTTGAGGACGACGAGGACCTCGGCCTCTCCCCCTCTCAATCAACGGCAGTCTTATACTTCGGCGTTTTCGCAGATAAAACCTGCCAAAATAAACCTGTCCCTTTTTGGCAGGTCAGGCGAGGGCCTGGCGCTGAAGCTCGATGAGCTCGGCGATACCCTTGTCGCCCAGGTCGAGCAGGACGTTGAGACGCTTGCGATCGAAGGGCGCCTGCTCGCCGGTACCCTGGAGCTCGATCATCTCGCCGGTGTCGGTAGCGACGAGATTCATGTCGACCTCGGCGTGGCAGTCCTCGGAATAATCCAAGTCGAGCAGAGTGTTGCCGTCGACGACACCCATAGATATCGCGGCAACCTGGCCCGTGAGCGGGATGCGCTCGAGTTTGCCCGCCTCGACCCACATGGCAAGGGCGTCGTGCAGCGCCACCCAGGCGCCGGTAATGCTCGCCGTGCGTGTGCCGCCATCGGCCTGAATCACATCGCAGTCGACGGTAACGGTGTACTCGCCGAGCGCCTTCATGTTGACGACAGTGCGCAGGCTGCGGCCGATGAGCCGCTCGATCTCCATGGAGCGGCCCTTGCGGTTGGCATGCTCGCGTTTGCAACGTTTGCCGGTCGAGGCCGGCAGCATCGCATATTCCGCCGTTACCCAGCCGGCCTTGGCGCCCTTGCGCCAGCCCGGCACGCCCTCTTCGATGGTGGCTGCGCACAGTACGCGCGTGTCGCCGAACTCGGCCAGGCACGAGCCGTGGGCGTGCTTCATGACCCCGCGGGTGAGCTTAACGGGGCGCAGCTCGTTGGCGGCACGGCCGTTGGCGCGGTTGACCTGCATATACTCCATAGAAATATCCTTTCGGCAAAAGGTGAAAGTGAGCCTTTGGTCGGTGACCTTGTATCTATTTCAGTTCGTCGATATCGATATGCTCAATGCTCTTGAGCGGCTGGCCAAAGATAAAGCTACCCGCCACCGCAAACTCGGCAATGTTATCGGCCGTCGTGGCAAAACGATGCTGCGGCTCGGCGGCGTCGCCCGCCAGCTGCTCGCGGCGCGTGAGGATATCGGTCAGCTCGCGCGTGGTCTCCTCGGCAGAACTCACCACGCGCACATGAGATCCCAGCGCATGGCGAATGGGGCCCACAAGCAGCGGAAAATGCGTGCATCCAAGTACCACGGTGTCAATGCCGTGCCCCAGCAGGGGCTCGACCGTCGCACCGACTAACGAGCGCACCTGTGGGGTGTCGAAGATGTCGTCATTTTCGAGCCACTGCTCCTGCAGATGCGCGCCCGAGGCAAGCTCGCTCTCGACCACCTCGACAAAGCTTGAGGCAGGGCAGCCGTACACATCGACGCCCGCATCCAGGTCCTGGATAGCGCGCGTGTACGCGCCAGACCGAATCGTAAGGTTGGTGGCCAGCACGCCCACGCGGCGCGTGCGCGTGCTGTTAATGGCGGCACGTGCGCCCGGTGCGATCACGCCGATAACCGGAACATCGAGCACCTGTTGCGCGACGCGCAGGGCAGCGGCCGTTGCCGTATTGCAAGCGATGACCATGATCTTGACATCGTGGTGCGAGAGCCAGCGGCCCACCTGCAGGGCAAACGAGCGCACCTCGTCCTCATCCCTCACGCCATAGGGACAGCGCTTAGTGTCGCCAAAGTAGTAAACAGATTCATGCGGAAGGGCCGTTGCGATCGCGCGCGCGACCGTCAAGCCGCCCAGACCCGAGTCGAACACGCCGATCGGACGCGTGTCCCCGGCCAGATTCTCGATATCGGACATTACCTCACCAGTCTCTCTCGAAAAGACATGTCCAAGTGCGGCGGCGGCGCGCTACGAACGCGCCGCGACCAGCAGCTCTGCCGTCGCCGCCCAACCGTCGACAATTTTGCCACGCGTAACGAAAGCGTTCTCGCAAGCAGCCAGGAACTCGGGCGCGCCGGCGCTCGTCAGGCCATTCTCGACCAGGCAGAACGTGCCCACGTGATCGGCCATGTAGAAGTCGGACTCGGAATCGCCGAGCGCGAGCGTCTCCTCGCGCTCGATCCCTAGGTGCTCGCAGAAGCGCGCAATGGCGACGCCTTTGTTGAGGCCCGCGGGGTTGATGTTGAATGCGCGACCGTCCTCGACGCGATCGAGCTCGAGCGTCGTCGGCTTGGACAGATGCGTCAGGTGACCGTTGCAGGCCCACACCAGGCCGCAGCCGGCCTCGTCCAGGATGGCCTGAACCTCATCGTCGGGCACATCGCCGCGCATGCCGACGGTGACCTCACGGTACTTGTAGCCGGTCGACATGTCGTTGTGGTACTCGATTTTGTGCGGCCAGCGGGCAAGGATCTTCTCGCACACGCCGGTCTGCTCGATCACCTGGTGCGGCGTGAGACCGCAGGCGGGGTCGTAGGGCATGTCGCCCGTCAGGTACTCCCAATCGTTGGCCTTGAGGTCGTACATGACCAGGCCGCCCATCTCGCCGATGTAGGAGTTGAGGCCGAGCACGCGGGCGTCCTCGTGGATCATGGTGCGATTGCGACCCGAGGTGGGGACCACCTGGATGCCGGCACGAGCGAGCGCGACAACCGCCTCGACGAGCTTGGTCGAGGGATTGCCGTCGTTATCGCGCAGCACGCACGAGCCGGGGGCGAGCATCGTGGCGTCCAGATCGGTAAAGACATACTTGACCTTGGCAAGACGCTCGCGCATCTCGCCCGAAAGCTCGGCAACGGTCGGCAGGATGTTGTGGGACATGGTCACTCCGTTTACATAGAAGGGGCTGGTCTTGAGTAGTGAGGCTCGCTTAAGCGAGTCGCACTTGGAACGACGGCGCCCTCAACGCACCGTCGTCAACACAATGTATCAGTCAAACTGAGTAACATCGATCAAGCGATGCGCCAGCGAAAGGTCACTCTCGATGGGCACAAATTCGTCGCCCACATGCATGAGCTCCTCGTCGCCCTTGGCGAGCAGCAATACAATCGTGGGCGCATCGGGGTTGATGTACTCCTCGCGTGCCGCCTTAAAGGCCGCGTGCACCGCCGCCTCGCGATCAAGAATAATCTTGTTCGGTGTGTCGTCGGGGACATTCTCCGCGAGCTCGCGACAGACCTTCATCGGGTCTTCGCGAGCGGGGTCCTCGTTGGCAAAAATCATCAGATCGGAATACGGCGCGGCCTCGCGCGGCAATTGCTCGCGGCGCTCCTGAGCCTTGCCGCCGGCGGCGCCAAACAGCGCAATAACGGGGCTGGCGGGAAAGGCGCGTCTGACCGACGAGAACAGCGAACGGAATGAAAGCTGGTTGTGCGCGTAGTCCACGACGCAGACCACACGACCGTCCTTCGACTCCACAACCTCCATGCGACCGGGCACGCGGAATTTGGAAAGGCCCTTTTTGATGGCGTCGATGCCAATGCCAATCTCGCGCGCGGCGGCAATTGCCACCAGCGCGTTTTCCACGTTAAAATCGCCCGCGATACCCAGCAGAATCTTCTCCCCCGCCGCGGGCTCATCGGCGCTCAGGCCATGCAAGTTAAACTCGATGTTAAAGCCAACCATGCGCACGTCGCTTACCCACAGGCTAGCCTCAGGATGCTCAACGCCAACGGTCACGAGGCGCTCGGCCGTCGATGCCGCCTCGAGCACGCGATTGACCTCGTCGGTGCCAAGATTGACCACGGCCGTTTTTGCCTGGTCGAAAATCCCGAGCTTGCTCTCAAAATAATCCTCGAACGTAGGGTGCTCGACAGGCGAAATGTGATCGCGACCGATATTGAGGAAACACGCAACGTCAAAGGGCAGGTTCTCGACGCGCTGGTACTTGAGCGCTTGGCTCGAGACTTCCATAACCATAAACTGACGGCCGGACGTACGGCAATTGGCGATATGGCGCCAGACCTCGGGAGCCTCGGGCGTGGTGTTGGTACTCTCGTAGCACTCGATACCATCGTCGGTGCTCACCGAACCAATCATGCCGCAGGACTTGCCCGCCGCCTTGATGATGGACTGGAGCATGAAGGCCGCCGTGGTCTTGCCCTTGGTGCCGGTAATGCCCACGATCTTAACGTCGCGATCAGGACGGTCGTAGACCTCCGGCGGCAATAGCGCCATCGCCGTGCGTACGCTACGAACGACCAGCATGGCCGCACCGCGCTCTTTGCCCAGCGGAGCAAGCTCGTCTACCAAAGACTCCTCGCACACAAAGGCAACGGCACCGGCGTCGAGCGCCATCGATAGAAACGATGACTTAAAGGAAGCGCCCTTGCAAAAGAACACATCTCCCACCGCGACCGCACGGGAATCAAATGAGCAGCCGGTCACGGCTCGGCCGTCGAGGCGCTCAGATCCGCGCAGCTCGCCGCTCTTATTGAGCAGGTCGGCAAGAGCGGCGACAGTAGTCGTGGTCATACGGTCAGATTGGTGCATCTTGAACCTTTCTGGATTATCCGCTGTTAACGGTTTACATCTCGTAACAACTTTAACGCACCCGCAAGGATGCGGCTTCCCGGGAAACCGTAAAGACACAGCATCGATTAGCAAGGTAGGTCCGCGTCGGCATCACACTCACGGGACCCATCGATATTGCGTTATGGATTACCAGTGTACCGAGCCCGATATCGGCTATACTCTATGACCGCGGGCGATTGGCGCAACGGTTAGCGCAGGTGCTTTACACGCACAAGGCTGGGGGTTCGAATCCCTCATCGCCCACCATTGATTTGATAGGCTCCCAGCAATGGGAGCCTTTCTTTTTTGGGTCCATCGCAGAGGGATTCGAACCCGACAGGGTGCGGAGCTGAGGAAACGCGAAGCGTTTTCCAGCGCAGCACGCGAGGGCCGTAGGCCCGAAGCGGAAGCGGGCGGCGAAGCCGCACGCGGACATCCCTCATCGCCCACCACTGAATTGGAAACGGTCCTCGCAAGGGGACCGTTTTTTGTTTGCGCCCGGTGCATGGGATTCGAACCCGTCAACATGTCTGTCGCAAAGGCCGTGGCCTTTGCAGATTTATGGCAAAAAGGGCTCCAGACCGTCCAATCATGCATCAAATGACGCACTGACGATCTGGAACCCGTTCAAACTAGCTATGTTTTGCTCTCGCTACGCCAAAACGTCCGACAGAATCTCGATCAGACCATCCACGTCGGCTTCCTCGCACACGAGCGGCGGAAGGAAGCGCAGCGTATGAGCACCCGTAGCGTTGATCACGGCACCAGCCCCCAATGCACGGGCCACAACATCGTGCGCATCACCCGCAGCATCATCCAAATCGCAGCCGAGCATCAGACCACGGCCGCGCACCTCTTCCACATGCGGAAGCTTGGCCAGCGCCTGCTCCATATAGGCACCCACCTTGGCAGCATGCTCGGCATAATCGCCGCGCACAAGCACGGAGAGCGTTGCGGCACACGCCGCGATGGCCAAGCAGCTGCCGCCGAAGGTCGAACCATGATCGCCAGGCTTAAAGACGTCAGCGATTTCCTTCTTTGCCACCACGGCACCCATAGGCACGCCGTCGGCAATGCCCTTGGCAAGGCTCATAATGTCGGGCTCCACGCCATAGGTCTGGAATGCAAATGGCTTACCCGTGCGGAAGATACCGCACTGGACCTCATCGGCGATAAGCACGGCACCCACCTCGTGCGACAAGTCGCGCGCCGCGGCCATAAACTCCTCGGTCATGGGATGCACACCGCTCTCGCCCTGGATCGGCTCGAGCATCACGGCGCAAATTTCACTGCCCAACTGCTTAAAGATTGCACGCAGCTCATCCATATCGTTGGGAGTGCAGGCCACAAAGCCGCCCGGCAGTGGACGGAAGCTGTCCTGCAGCCAATCCTGCATGGTCGCGGCAATGGTCTCGAGCGTACGACCGTGAAAGCCTCCGCGCATGCACACGATGGTGTTGCCTCCGTTGCCGGCACGCTTGGCGTACAGACGCGCAAGCTTCATCGAGCCCTCGTTGGCCTCGGCACCGGAATTGGCAAAGAACGTCTCCCACACCTGCTCGCCCGCAGCCGGAGCGCCAAGTGCCGCCGCCGTGGTCTCGTCGCCAGCGGCAATCGCGTCGGCAAGCACGCAAGCACCGTCCACATCATCGTTAGCGAGTTTGGACAGCAGCGCCGCGACCTGGCCACGCTGCTCGATGTAGAAATAGTTGGAGACATGCAGGAGCTTTTTGGTCTGAGCCTCGAGCGCCGACAGCACTGCCGGATTGCCGTGGCCCAGGCTGCACACGCCGATGCCGGCAAGAAAATCGAGGTATTCGCGACCATCGTCGCCGGTGAGCTTCATGCCGTGGCCTTCGACGAACTCGACCGGAGAGCGACCGAAGGTGTGCATAACGTAGTGGGATTCGAGCGATTGTTGTGCTGCAAGTGACATGAGATACCTTTCGTTAAGCGCCAGGTAGCGCGGAGTCTGGGCGTAATGGCGTAGCAATTTTGAGCCGGCTAGACTGTCTGGAGCTTCTCGACCTCGTCGAGGTTCTCGGTCAGGCGCGCCGCAAAGGTCGAAAGCGGGTGCGGGTGCGTATCGAACTCGTAGGCCGTCTCGGTAGAGTGGATCACAGTGCCGACGCCGGCATCGGTCAGCAGCTCCAGGAGCAGCGAATGCGGCGTGGTACCGTTAATGATGTGGGCGCGAAATACACCGCCGGCAAGCGCATCGACGGCCGCGCGCAGCTTGGGAATCATGCCCTTATCGACCTCCCCGCCATAGAGCATCTCGTTAACCTCGTCGAGCGTTAGGTTAGAGATGAGTGAGTCCTTGTCGCTAAAGTCCTTGTACAGGCCGTCGACGTCGGTCAAAAAGATCGCCGATACCGCCGCGACGGTAGCGATGACGGGGATGTACTCGCTATCGAGCAAGCGCTCGATATAGTCGGTGTTGACGTGCGTCACTTTGCCCACGCGACCGAGTTCGGGGTCGAGCGGCTCGGCGATGAGCGTGCCGGCATCGCTGCCCGACACGCCCACGGCCAGGTTGCCGTGGTGGTTGATGGCGGCGACCAGCTCCTGGTTAACCTTGCCGCCCAGCACCTCGCGCACGATATCCATAGTCGCCGGCGTGGTCACGCGCTGGCCATTCTTAAATTCGACGGGAATATCGTAATGGCTCAGCGCCTCGTTGATGGCCTTGCCGCCGCCATGCACGATAACGGGGCGCATGCCGATGATCTTGAGCAAAACGATGTCGCTCATCACGTCGCGGCGCAGTTGCTCATCGACCATGGCGGCTCCGCCATACTTGATAACGACCGTCTTGCCGGTCAGGTTTTTAATCCACGGCAGCGCTTCGAACAGCAGCTGCGCGGTTGCTTCGTTGGATTCGCTCGAACGACAATCGCGTGCGAATTTCATAATCTGCCTCGTCTTTCGTATCGTTATCGCGCCGTGCTCCGCTGTCCGCAATTGCGGCGAGATGCGCAGCGTGCCTGGAATCTAGGAACGGTAGTCGCCGTTGATGGAGATGTACTCGTGCGTGAGATCGCAGGTCCACACGGTCGTTGCCGCGTCGCCTGCGCCCAGGTCGGCCGAGATCACGATCTCGGGCGCCTCAAAACGTCGCAGAGCCTCGTCCTCGTCAAAGGGAACGGTCAGGCCATCGCGGCAGACCGGCATGCCCATCATGTCGATGGAAACGTCTTCCTGATTAAACTGCACGCCGCACTTGCCAAGCGCCATAGCGACGCGGCCCCAGTTGCAGTCGTGGCCAGCAATGCAGGTCTTGACGAGCGGCGAATTGGCAACGGCACGGGCGGCGATATCGGCTTCCTCGTCGTTAGCGGCGCCGGTAACATTAACCGTCACGAGCTTGGATGCGCCCTCGCCGTCGGCGGCGATGTTGCGCGCCAGGCTCTCGCACACCTCGTGCACGGCAAAGGCCAACTCGTCAAAGGCGTCAGTGCCCTCGACGATGGCCTCGACATCTGCGGCAGCAGCGCCAGAAGCAAGCATGATACAAGTGTCGTTGGTCGAGGTATCGGAATCGACCGTCACTTTATTAAAGGTCTGCTTAACGATCGAGAGCAACAGGGCGTGGAGCGTCGCCGGCTCGACGGGGGCATCGGTAGTAATGACCGCGATCATGGTGGCCATATTGGGCATGATCATGCCCGACCCCTTGCACATGCCGCCCACCGTATAGGCGTTGCCTGTATGGCCCGCAGCCTCACTGCGATAGCGAACGGCATACTCCTTGGAATGTGTATCAGTCGTCATGATGGCACGGGCGGCATCGGCGCCACCATGAGCGGAGAGCGCCTCGAAGGCGGACGGAACGGCCGTCTCAAACGTGTCGATCGGCAGAATCTGTCCGATCACGCCTGTGGATGCAACTAGGATCTGCTGGGGTTCACAGCCGATGACCTGCGACGCGATGTTGCATGTCTCGCGTGCGCAGGCAAGGCCGGTCTCGCCCGTAGCGGCATTCGCGTTGCCGGAGTTGATTGAAACACCAGCGACGATGCCATAGCCTTTGTCCGAACCGCCCAGGTTGGCACGGCTCACCTGCACGGGCGCCGCGCAAAAACGGTTGGTCGTAAACACGCCGGCGCCGGGACAGGGCTTATCAGGCACCACGAGCGCATAGTCCAAGCGCTCGGGATTCTTCCGGAATCCCGCATGGATGCCTGCGGCCTTAAAGCCAGCAGCTGCCGTAACGCCGCCCTCGACGGCGCGAATCTTGATATCAATCAGGTCGGTATTCATCGTCCCTACGACTCCTTATATCAAATAAAAAAGCGGGCATCGGCTGGCACGCCATACCGGTCGCAACTACTAGACCAGCTTAAAAGTGGCGCCCAACTCGATACCCGACTACCAAATCGTTAACAATCGAATGTGCTACACCGGGCACGCCACTGTGGGCAAGCCTCGTCGCTCGTCAAAGCCAAAAACGATGTTGGCGCACTGGACCGCCTGGCCCGCAGCACCCTTGCACAAATTGTCGATAGCACCCGTCGCCACCAGCACGCCCACACGCTTGTTGAGCGCAAGGCCGATCTGGGCGGCATTGGTACCGACGACCGAAGCCGTCTTGGGCTGCTGGCCGGCATCGAGCATGCGCACAAAGGTGCGACCGGCGTAAAACTTCTTGTAATGGTCGACGACATCCTCAAGAGTCAGCGTGTCGAGGGCCTGCGGCGCGAGCGGCAGCGTCACCGTGGAAAGCAGGCCGCGCTTGAGCGGTGCCAAGTGCGGAGTAAAGACGACGCGATCGGTCAGGCCCAGGATCTGCTCAATCTCGGGCGTGTGGCGATGTTTGCCCACGCCATAGGCTTCCAGGTTCTCGTCCGCGCTGCAAAAGTGGGTGCGGGCGTTGCAGGACTTACCGGCGCCCGTCACGCCGCTAATGGCATCGACAATCACGGGGCCGTTCTCTGCCACCCAGCCCGCACGCACGGCAGGAACGGCAGCAAGGCTCGTTGCGGTGGGATAGCAGCCGGCGCAGGCGACCAAAACGGGCTTTCCGGCGGCATGGCTGGAAGCAGCGGTCTCTAAGTCCTGGCAGAACAGCTCGGGCAGGCCAAAAGCGCGAGTCTTGAGCAGCTCGGGGCTCGTGTGCTCGGCGGCATACCATGCCTCAAAGACGGACGGGTCGCTCAGACGGTAATCGGCCGAAAGATCAAAGCAGGAAACGCCCGCGGCAAGGAGCGCGGGCACCTGTGCCATGGCAGCCGTGTGCGGCACGGCAAGAAAAACCGCATCGCAGCTCTTAAGCTCGGGGGCGTCATGCGTGGTGAAAACCAGATCGCTCACGCCAGCAAAGCTCGGATACACCGCGGACAGCGGCTGGCCGGCATCGGCGTTAGACGTAATGGCAACAAGTTCAAACTCGGGATGACCGAGCACGAGGCGAATGAGCTCGGCTCCGGCATATCCGGCCGCGCCGACGATTCCAACCTTCAAAGACATATCAGACTCCTTGTCTGCGATTTATGCACCGATGCGCATTTCGCAGCGGTCGTTATGAAGTGGGTTGAAACTTTAGCACCAAAAGATGCATGAATACGTAAATAGCTTGCACGTTCATGCATTGAAACATTCCCGACACATTCGCTTGAAGGAATTGACAAATAGAGCGGGCTCCGTATTGACCGGCACTCCTTACGGTGCCGGGCAACACGGGGCCCGCCCATGCGAAAACTAAGTTGTTAGGATGAGCCAGCTGGCTAGAGCTCGACCGGCATCCATTCGTCGTGATTGCAGATAAAAGCCTTGGGATCCTCGACGCTAAAGAAGACGAGCGCGGGGTCGTTAGGCCCCTCATAGTGCTCGCTCAAGCGCTCAAGATGTTTCCATCCGGCCTCGCGCATCTCGCTCGAAGCCCGGTCGTCCAGACCCGCACGCCCGCGCAGAATCAACCAACCATGGCCCGGCCACCAACTTGTGGCCTCAAAGCGCTGGTTTTGCAGAAGCTCCTGCCACACATCTTTGGTGCGCGCCGTCACAAACCACAGCTTGCCGTCCTGAATCTGTGCAAACGAGAACGGACGCACATGCGGCTGCCCGTCCACGCTCGTCGCCAGATACCACGCCGGTACCGACGTCAGATACTCCAGCACCGTATTCAATCCGTCCACGTTTCCTCCTGTCGCCTGACCCGTTTTTTGGAAGGGGTAGTCAATTTGGGAAATTAGAGCTCGAGGCGCTCTTCGCTGCCGTCAATATCGCAGAACCGCGCGGCGATGTTGCGGACCGAGAAGAACGCAAGGCGGCCGTCGTTGGCGCTATCGTGTTGCTCGCCAATGCCCACCATGTGCTTAAAGCCCGCCTGGCGCACCTTGTCGCTCACGAATGCATCATCCTCGAGCGCAGCCTCGCCAGTTAACACGATCCAGCACTCCCCCGGCTTCCAACCCGATACCTCAAACTTGGGATTCGCGCTCAACTCCGCCCACACGTCCTTGTCACGCGACGTGCAAAACCACAGTTTGCCATCATCAACCATGACAAACGAAAACGGCCTCACGCGGGGCTGATGCCCGTCGCTTGCATCGGTCGTGGCAAGATACCACGCCGGAATGCGCCGGAGATACGAGCAGACGCGCTCGAGCTGAGCCGTGCGATCGATGTCGGTCATAGAGACCCCTTTCTTGCACTCGAATCGAGCTTAGACGAGTTGAAGATTGATAACGACAACGCATGTCACCAGCAGCGCCATCGCCACCGCTGCCAGTGCATCCCCGCGGCCAAACGTAAGCGCATGTAAACGCGTACGTCCCCGCTCGCCGTGATAACAGCGCGCATCCATGGCGGCCGAAAGCGTCTCGGCATGACGGAACACGCCGGTGAACAGCGGAATCGCCACGCTGCCGAGCATGCGTACACCGCCGAGCGGACCACCCGTCACGCGCGCGCCGCGACTTGCCTGTGCATCGGCCGTCTGTTTCATCTCGGTGGCAAATTGCGGCATAAACCGCAGCGCGATACCCATAATCATGCCGAGCTCGTGCGCCGGAAGCCCCACGCGCGCAAATGGTGCGAGCAGGCGCTCAAAACCCGCGGTGAGGTCGAGCGTCGGCGTGGTGAGTGTAATGGCGCTCATGCCGGCCATCATCAGGGTCAGACGGCATGCCATAAACGCCGCAGAACGCAGCGAGCCCTCACTCACCTGCAAAAAGCCAAGCTGCCACAGGGTGCGGCCACTCTGGTCGGAAAACAGATTGAGTACCGCGACCACCACGACGATCGCCAGCAGCGGCGCCATCGATGACAGGGCGCGGCGAAGCGGCACCCGGGCCACGACATAGACCAGAACCACAAACATTGCAACCGGAACCAGCCCGCGGAAGCTTCCGACGGTGAGCACGGTGATCAGAAATGCGAAACCTAGGAGCAACTTAGTGCGCGGATCCAGACGATGCACCGCGCTATCCCCGGGATAATAGCTGCCAAATGAGAACGCCTCCATTAGCATTTCTCCTCTCGCGCGGCTATCTTGGAACCGGCCTGACACGGAGCCCTCAAAGGTCCGTCCGCGCAGCCCAGCAGCAAGCCGGCCAGCTCGTCGGCCAGCGCCCCAACCGTATAAAGCCTGTCGCAGCGGAGCGGCACGCCGGCCTGTGCGAGCGCCAGCGCCATACGCTGGGCGGCAGGAACGCCCAGGCCAATCGACTTGAGCTCGTTCGCGTGCGCAAAAACCTGCGAGGGCGTTCCCTCGACAAACACCGCGCCCTCGTTCATCACAACGATACGGTCACAACAATTTGCCAGGTCATCCATGCTGTGTGAAACCATAACAACGGTCAGACCCTCGCGATGGAGTCGACCGATGAGCCCTAGGAAATCCCTGCGCGCCGCCGGATCGAGCCCTGCCATGGGCTCATCGAGTACTAGGACCTCGGGCTCCATAGCAAGCACGCCAGCAAACGCCACACGCCGCTGCTGGCCACCCGAAAGCTCAAAGGGGCTCTTGTCGCCTATCGCGGCAAGGTCGAGGCCCACGCGTGCAAGCGATGATGCGACACGGCGCGCAACCTCGTCTTGCGGCAGACCAAGGTTACGCGGGCCAAACGCCACGTCCTGCGCCACGGTCTCAGCAAATAACTGGCGCTCGGGATACTGAAACACCACGCCGACCTTGGCCTTAACCGCGGCGGCGTCTTTCTTGTTTGACAGGTCGAGCCCCAGCGCGCAAACGCTTCCCTCCTGCGGACGAATCAACCCGTTGAGATGCTGAACCAGCGTTGATTTACCCGAGCCGGTATGACCCGCCAGGCCCAGAAACTCACCGCGACACACCGTCAGCGAAACGTCGCGCAGTGCCCAGGGGCTGTTTGGATCGTTGCCCCAAAGGGCCTGTTTGCTCAATGCGTCCGCAGTGGCCGAGCGCTTACGCCAGCGACGGCGCTCGCGGGCGCTCAGCGAGTAACTATGCGAGAGGTGCGAAATCTCGATAACGGGCTCCGACGCAGCTATCCCGTCGGCTGCAGAGGATCCATTGTCAAGCACATGAGAATCGGATGCGGAAGGCTGCCCCGCGATGTCCGCCCCGCTCCGCTCGGCATAAACCTGCGCAATCTCGGCGACCATATCCACCTCACGCACCTGCGCGCAAACGGGCACGCCCTTCTTACGAAGTGCTCTGCCCAGACAGCACGACGCCGGCATATCCAGGTTGAGCTGCGCAAGTTCGTCCGCCCGCGTCAAGATTTCCTCGGGCGTACCGATCATGGCAACGCGCCCTGCCCGAAACACCGCGACACGATCGGCCTCGGCGGCCTCTTCCATAAAGTGCGTAATCATCACGATGGTCATGCCGCGATCGTGCAACGCGCGGCAAGCCTTCATAAGGCCCTGACGTCCACGCGGATCGAGCATCGAGGAAGCCTCATCCAAAATGAGAACGCGCGGCTCCATGGCGAGCACGCCGGCAAGCGCCACGCGTTGCTTTTGGCCACCCGAAAGCGCATGGGTCTCGTGGCGCTCAAAGCCCACCAGCCCCACGCCCTTCAGCGCCTCGCGTACGCGCTGCGCAATTTGCGCCGATGGCACGCCAAGGTTTTCGGGACCAAACGCAACGTCATCTTCGACAAGCGTTGCCACCAGCTGATCATCGGGATTCTGGAATACCATGCCCGCGGTCGAGCGAATGTCGTAGACCAGCTCGGGGTCGGACGCATCCATGCCGTTGATACGTACCGTGCCCGCATCGGGCTGCAGCAGCGCATTCAGATGCTTGGCAAACGTCGACTTGCCCGACCCATTGCCACCGAGGATACAGAAAAACTCGCCATCCTCGATGTTCAGATCGATGCCATCGAGCGCCGGTGCAGCACCGTCATAGCTAAAGGAAACGCCCCGACACTCAATCATGCGCGGCCTTTGACCTGGTCCTTCTTGGGCGTGATGAGGTTGGAGACCGCCTTGTACACCGCAAGCGTCAGCACCGAGTTGAGCACGGTCTTGATAAGGTTGAACGGCAGCACCGCAGGAATCATGAGCGGGGCAATCACATCGACCGAGCCATACCAGAACCATACGCCAATGGTAAGATTTGCGACCATAGACAACGCCGTAGCGGCAATAACGCCGAGCACTAGGCCAATCACGGCACCCTTATAGGTATGCATCTTCTGGTAGACAATAGCCGCGGGCAGAATGTAGCCCAGCGTGGCAACCAAGTTCATAAGCGCACCGACCCAATCGCCCGTGGTAAGCGCATGGATAACGATCGCCATGGCGGCAACAGCGGTGCCGGCACCAGGACCATACGCAAATCCACACACCATCGCCGGCACCAGCGACGGGTCATACGTCAAAAACGGCGCCGAAGGAAGAATGGGCAGCTGCACATACATAAAGAGCGCGCCCAGGGCACACATAAGCGCCATGGTTACGAGCTGTTTGGTGCTCCACCTATTCGTGTTCTCAAAATGGATATGCTGCGACTGTTCAGACATAAGATCACCTGCCTCTTTCATCCGGACTCTAACCGTTGGTACTGGGATTTCACCAGTTCAGCCTGCATGCGAACCAACACACGCACGGGTCGCGGACTCATCGGCTCGACGCAGGTCCTCGCCTGCGCCACGGCACCCCTTTGGCACCGCCCAATTTACCGCCAGTGGGGAATTCCACCCCGCCCTGAAACAGCAATTGCAAGTGTAGCACCAGCAGGCTTTTGCGCAAGTATGCCAAGGGTAATTTATGGTAGGGAAACGGAATGGAGATGCAGTATCCCGCTTTCCGAAATCATCAATCCACCGACGAGCCCAATGCTCCGCACCGCGCAGTAGTATGAAGGAGGTCACTGCGCAACCCGCGTATGTCAGGAGAACAAATTGGCAGTAGAACTTAATCTCGGGAAAGCTCTATCCCAAGCCGCCCGAGCCGCCGGTGAGGCGGCAAAAGACGCATCGGCGGTCATCGAGTCCGCCGCCGAAGACGCCACGAATGCAGCTGAGGGCGCGGGAAACGTTATCGTCGATACGGCCACCTCGGCATCCGAGGCCATCGGCAGCGCCATGTGCTCGGTTGCGGAAGGTATGTCGAGTGCCGGCGAGCAAATTGCGTCGTCTGATGCAGGAAAAACGATTGCAGGAGCCGCGAACACGGTAGGCGGAATTGTCATCGGTGCCGCCGTAGATCTGGCCCAAGGAGCATCGTCCCTTGCGTCCGACGCGGCATCGACCGTGGAGGGCGGAATCAATGCCATCAAGGAGAACTCATTCTCCGCGCGACTCCGCAGGGCACGCATCAAGGGTTTCCGTGACGGAATCAAGCAGGGCGCCTACCTTGCGGGAGAGAAGCGACACAATTTCATCTACGCGTACGTGGCGACGCTTTGCTTCCTGATGCGCTGCGACGGTGACTTCTCCCAAGAGGAGCAGAAGTGGCTCGAGGAGGGTCTCAATTACCTCAAGCTGGACGGCGGCCTCCCAAATAACGTCAAGACGAAGGTGCAGGCCATCGCGGATGACGAGGGTTTGTCCTTCGACCAAGTCAAGGACTTCTTGGACAACGTTAGCATCGTGTCGCTGGACTCCATAGCCGAGCAGTTGCATGTCGCCGCGGCGGCGGACGGTCAGGTGACAGAAGAAGAGGAGCATGCCTGCAGGCTCTTTGCCGACTATATGGCGGCGAGGGCGGCATGCATGGCCGTTGACGAGAGCCGGGCCGAGCGGGCAGTCGAAAAGTCCGTCCGCGAGTACGGCGAGAACCTTCAGCGCATCGACCGGGAGTTCAAGGAGCGGACACGACTGCAGGATGCCGACGCGGCCTTCGTCGTCGCCGCAACTATGCTCCAAGTCGCCCGCATTCTTATCATCAACTCACTGACAAAGGTCGAATGTGCCGGAGCGGGCAACGCAAAAGAACACGCTTTGCACGACTTCCAAGGTCGTGTCTTCTCTGGTTTCGATGACAGGATGCCGCGGGAATCGAACCATCTGTTCGCTTCAAAACATCATATTCTTAATTCACGTGGAGTGCCCTACGACGCGACACGCTACGAGGCAGAAAACATCGGACTCTTCAAGGGCGCAAACCACCGGTTCGCGACCCTCGGCCACGACCCAGTGCTCGGTCTCGTGTTCGGAACATCTAACATCATGACCAACAGCATCACCTGCGTTAAAGACACCAACATTTTTGGTATTGGTGCACGAATTCCCGCAACCTACTCGGTCTCCTATGACGCCTTTGGGAAAAATCCGCAGATCGGGGCGCCCGCCGGGACTGTAGAGATGCTGGTTGCGGCAGGAAGGCGCGTCGTGAGCGAGCCGGAAGCCGCCGCGGCTGCTCTGATCAAGCAGCTGATCCACATCGGCACAGACCTCTACACGCCATGCGGGATACAGATTCCATTCGCCAATCTCATCCTCGACAAAACACATACCGAGGCGCTTACCAAATACGTCAGCACCGGCGATGTGCTGAAAGTCGGCGTGCAGGCAGGTATGGCGGCGCTTATCAACTGGTTGATAGCGGCACTTCACGGGTGCTCGTTGATATTCAAGGACGACGGATCAGATTACTGCACCGAGATGTACCAAGCACGTCCGAGAACAGTCGGTAGATGAGTATCGCTGCGCCTCCGAGGTCGAGGCACTCGGGATTCTCTTTGATTAACGCCCGTATGACGCTGCTTGAAGTTGCGATGGTATCGGACAGGAGGATGATTTTCTTGGTACGTGCTTG
>OIBT01000480.1_pt1 | contig 15283 bp, 15 predicted proteins | sample 1581091 | NCBI WGS metagenome assembly OIBT01 (sample SAMEA3882549, study PRJEB24775) | human gut metagenome | biome: human-associated habitat; feature: intestine environment; material: feces | place: Netherlands | collected 2009/2010
AAAACCCTGTAAAATCAAGCTTTTTCTCGGTTGGCTCTATTATACCGCCGACTCCATTTAGCACATTCCAGAACTGTGGGAATTCATCCAGTGATGTTTTTCTGATAAATTCACCTATCCCGGTTTTTCTGGTTCCGTCGGGCAGGATTTTATTTCCTATTACACGAGGGTCAAAATCAATCTTAAACATACGGCCATCACTCATTTTATTCTGCGCCATAAGCTCTGCCCTACGTTCTTCTGCATCCATATACATACTTCGGAATTTGTACATTTTAAATGGTTTTCCATTCTGACCGATCCGTATCTGTGAAAAGAAAATCGGACCCGGAGAGCTGATATAAATGGCCGGTGCCACAAAGATAAAGATAATCCCTGTCAGAAGACAGCCTGCCAGTCCACCCAGGATATCCAGTACTCTTTTGGCAAGCGCCTGTCTGTCCGTAGCATAATTCATAGTGGTCGTCAGAACTGTATAGCCACCTATAGTCTCTACAAATTGTTTCTGCCCGGGAGTGCTTCTGACTTTTGCCAGGTTCACATGAACTGCCATTCCCATTTCTAACAGTTCATTTATCAGTTCATGGGGGTATGGATAAGACGCATCTACATTTACAAAAACTTCGTCCACCCATTGCTGACAAATATAGGATGCAGCATTTTTTAAATCTGCCACAACCGGAATTCCTTCAATTTCCCTGCCTGCTATATTTTTATCAATGATTATGAGACCATTGATGTTGTATCGATTATAATTGTGATTTTTTACATTCTGGATTACTTTTGGTGCAAGATCGTAATTTGTTACAATATAGAGTGAATGTTCTCCACCTTCTGCCATTTTATGGATCAGGTGTTTTTTCCATATTATTCTTGTGCCATAGGACAGGAGTATATAAAAGACTCCCATAAGATACAGAACTGTCCTTGAGAAGCTGTGTCCATTACTGATAGTGAACAGATACAGACCACTTGCCAGTTCTATCAGGATCATCTGCTGGATAACAGAACGTAATTCCTGATAATAACCTCTCCTCAGAACGCCTTTATAAGATTCAAAAATAATGATCAGAAATAAATCTGCCAGTATTACAAAGAATATCATGTTGTGATATATTCCCAGTTCAAATATGTTCCGGACAGAACCATTTCGAACCAGATATGCCAGTATTAAAGACAGAAGTAAACACACAAGATCTAAAAATATAAAGTCCTTGTGTTTATACCATCCTCTTGATTTTTTTCTATACATACGCCTTCCTTAGTTTCTCCTTCTTTTTCTCATACTTTTTTTATTATTTCTAACCCGACCTCCATATCCACGCTCCTTCCAAACATTTCTATGGAAACCCAGGCTGTTCTTTTGTGTCTGTTGATTTTTCTGATATAACCTTCCATGCCCTGCAATGGTCCTGTGAGTATCCTGACCTGATCATTCTCTATGATCCCTGTGGACATGGCTACCAGCTGTTCTTCTTTTCCCAGCTTCAGAAGCAGCTCTACTTCTTCCTGAGATAAGGGGATGATCTCATCTCCTGTTCCCAGAAGCCTGGTCATTCCTGTGACTTTTCTCAGGTTTTCAGCCAGCTGTTCCAGATTTTCGGCAATTAAAAAGACATACCCGGGAAAGAGGATTCTTTCCTGGATATGCCATTTGCCTTGAAATCGTTTCTTCTGTTGATAGTAGGGAATAAAGCAGCGTTTTAGTATATTGCTGCTTATGAGCCGCTGACATTGGCAGCGGATGTTCTCTTCTGTGCCTGTTCGCACCTGCATCACATACCACATTGGATATATTACCTCCGTATTTTGGGTATGCTTCGCCATTCTGCCTGTATTTCAAGACAGATTCTCTTCAAGATATGTAAATCAATATCCTTAAACGCGGCAAAGCGACGATTCAAAGACTATAGACCTTTTGTCTTATCTACATGTTATTATAGCTTTATTGCCAAAAAGATGCAATAATTTTTGGTACTTTTTATCATTTATCTGTTGCTGTATCAGTTGGTGTTTCCGTAGGTTCTGCTGTAGGTCGTACCATCATGTCGTCCAGTACACCAATATCTTCCTCCGTCTCTTTACCGGCCAGCTTTTCTTTGTATTCCGTGCGCTCTGCACGTTCCTGGTGGTTTACCTTTACAACAAACAGAAGGCCTGCCACCAGAGCAATAACCAGTACATAGTAGAGCACTGAGGACATGAATTTATTTTTTTTATGTCTGCGTCTGCGAGATTTTTGTGACATTGAACTGTTCCTCTCTTATCAGATTATTTTGCATCTTTTGTGAAGATTGCAAGAGGTCCCATGCCTTTGAATTCGCCTTTGATCACAAGATTTGGCTGTTCAGAAGAGCCTGCTTCGTCCTTAACGATCCAGCTCATCAGATCATCTTCTGCATCAGCTGTCTCATCTGCGTCGTCTGCTTCCTCTTCTTCTTTTTCCGGATATGCGAAGCTCAGTTCAGGCTCTGCAAGATAGTTAAGCTCTCCTGTAGAAGCATCTGCCTGTACAACAATGCTGTCCGGGATTGTGAATGGCTCTATCTCTGTAAGAAGGCTCAGGTCGCCCTCTGCTGTATCAATGTCAAAGTCTGCATCATTAGCAGTTACAAGACTCTTCCAGTCAACACTGTCGATGTCACAGTTTACCTGTGCGTCAAGGGAACCGGACATATCATAGGAGTAATCATCTGACATCTTGATTGCCATATCTATAAGACTGCTTGCGCTGACATAGTCATCCAGATTGATGGTCTGTCCGTTGTCCAGTGTGACCTCTTTGTTCTCTGTATCTGTCAGATCATCGATAAAGTCTGTCAGAGTGAAGCCTGCTTTCTGATCTTTCAGCTTCTTTGCTGCATCAGCTACCTTTTCGTCTGCGTATTTCTCAGGTGAAATCTTCTTGGTTACGATCGGAACCTTCTCGATCAGCATTACAGGTCCAAGTGAATCGAAGGTGGCTGTGACTTCACCTGTGGCTTTGTCCAGCTTCTCAATTGCAACAAAGGTAACCTTTCCTGTTGTCGGATTGATCTGCATCAGAAGTACATCTTTCTTCTTTACATCCTTGGCCGCTTCGATGGTAAGGGTTGTTTTAATAGCACCATTTGTTTCATATGTGATCTTATCATCTTCCTTAATAACCAAATCTACGAAAGGTGTAAGAGGCTCATACAGGGACGGATTTACTTTCTTCTCTGTGTTTGTTTTAATTGTTTCTGTTGTATCTACCTTAAGGTCTTTCAGAATCTCATTCATGTTTACCTTGGTATTATCATCATTTACTTTTGTTACTACCTCTGCAACTTTTTTATCCTTGTAGGCACCTGTATCAACATCTTTTACGATCAGCTGCTGGTTGTTTGACAGATTTCCCTCAACTACCTTTGGAGCTTCCGGAATGATCTGTCCGATGCTTGGGGCTGCATATACATTGACAGATGCTGCAATTGTCATTGCTGCAAGTAAAATGCTGAAATATTTTCTTTTCATAAGAATGCCTTCCTTTCTGTCTTCTTCTGGCTCTATTCTTATTAATTTACGGTTACTTTATAACAAGGCGGTTGAAAAACCGCAGCCTGTCATACTTTTTCATAAAATAAACGGATGATCAGTTCCCGGAGTGCATCTTCATCCACATGGAACTCATCATGAAGTTCTCCCTCCTGGTCTGTTCCCGGAAGCTGCTCTATACTGTCCTCTGTGAACTCTGCTTTCTTAAGAGTCTTCACAAGTCCCAGATACTGGCTGCGTGTCACACTTGTCTGGATATAATCGTCCATCACATCGAGGGAATCCCATGATTTCTCAAGGTCATTCTCATCCATGGACTGCATCTTCTCAACATAGGCTGTGAGATAGGCTTTCTGTCTCTGCATACGGCCCTCATTGCTGAAGGACTCCTCTGTATTCCTGTACTGAAGGAAATCCTTTATGTTGCTGTCATCCAGGGTAACCTCTGCACCCTCTGCCATCTCCGGATATTTCTCCTGAAGATCGTTGTTTGGCACTGTAAGCGTGATCCCGCCTGCCAGCTCATTGATATAGGGCATGGAATCCTGGTTTGTCACTACATAGCGCTTCACAGGGATATCTCCAAGGAGAAGTGATACTGCCTCGCAGAGACTCTCACAGCTTACCTTTCCTCCATCGCCATAGCTGTAGGCATATCCGATGTGCGTGGTATAGAGTCCCTTGTCATTGCCGTTCATTGTATATCTTCGGATATCAGTCATGGTATCACGGTTAATGGAGAGAATGGTCATCCTGCGGTTCTTCTCATCCATCACCACCAGAGCAATACTGTCTGCCCTGGCTTTATTTCCATACTGGGAGGAAACTTCCAGCTTGCCTGTGGAGTCCACACCGGCATAGAGAATATTTGTGATACGGTTATTATACTGATATTCCTGACCTTTGTAAACAATATTTCTATAACTGTTACCCACATTGTGGGTGTTCCCTGCAGTGATCTGCATAGATTTCTGCTTTGTCTGTTCCATATGGATAAAAACTGCTGCAAACAAAGCTACAGCCAGGCAGATCACCAGACTGATGATGATCTGTTTCTTATTTACAGGGTTATTTCTTCTTTTCTTTTCCATTCTTCTTAGCGCTCTTTCCATAGCCGTATCCGTAGCCATAGCCGTAACCATAACCGTAGCCATATCCATAGCCATAATGTTTCTCATAAACCGGCGCTTTGTTCAGCACTGCGCCGAGGAGACGGATACCTGCATACTGTATCTGCTGCTTCGCCTTATCAGCCTGTGCCCTGTCTGTCTTTCCGCTCTCCACAACAAGGACAGTTCCGTCGCACTGCTTGGCGATCAACAGCCCGTCGATAACCAGATTCAGCGGCGGAGTGTCTACGATCACATAATCATAAACGCTTCGCACGAATTCCATCAGCTCTGCAAATAGCGGACCTGATACCAGCTCACTTGGGTTTGGTGCCACTGCACCTGTAAAGATCATGTCAAGGTATTTGTCATCTGTGCGGTAGATGATCTTCTCTTTGCTGATATTTCCGCACAGGTATTCGCTTAATCCCTTCTTCTCACCTACAATATCATATCTGTTCTGTATGGTAGAATTACGGATATCGCAGTCTATAAAGAGAATCCTCTTCTCAAGCCCTGCCATGCTCTTTGCCAGGCGGAAGGCTATTGATGATTTACCCTCATTAGCAACGGAGCTTGTTACAGCTATTGTTTTAATATTGCTTCCACTTAACTGGATGTTTCCACGCAGAACATTGATGGCCTCATTTACGCGGAAAGATACATCTGATACATGTGGATGTATTACCTCTGTCTGTCTTCCCGTATATCCGGATTCTTTTACAAGATCCTGAAACAGGGATTCAATATTGTTATCTTCTCTGTCCATCTTCTACTCTTTCTTCTCTTCGTAATAAGGAATCACACTAAGTACCGGGATATCCAGATATCTCTTCAGATCATCCTCTGTCTTTAATGTGGTGTCTGTCATGTAACGTACGCAGATCAGTCCACAGGCTGCGATAAGTCCCAGCAGAAGTCCAATCGCCAGATATTTTGTCAGTGCAGGAGTGATCTCATCCACTGCCTCTGCCTCTGAGTAATCGATAACTGTCGGTTCGCTGCTTCCTACCACCTGGTAAATACGGTCCAGTCCGATATTCATCAGACTGTTTGCAATATCTCTGCACAGTTCCACGTCACCGCAGGTAACTGTGATGGTAATAATATGGGAATTGTCCGGATTCGTTACACTGACCAGTTTACTGAGTTCTCTGTAATCCAGATTCAGATCCAGTTCTTTGATGACTTGTTTGAGAACATTACGGCTCTTGATGATCTTCGCATAGTCCTCTGTAAGCTCTGAACTCAGCTGCAGGTCAGAAACTGTGATCACGGATTCATTGTTTGTGATAAAAATGGATGCGTCTGCCTGATAAGATGGTTTCACTCCCACCAGATAATAGACACCTGCAAGCATTGCTGTGATCAGCATGGTAAGCAGGATAATTTTCCAATGATTGACCAGCACCCAGAAAAGTTCCAGAAGGTCTATGGTGTCTTCCTGCTGCATGATCGTCTCAGTGACCACAGGCTGCGCAGGATTTTCCCGGGTATTCTTTGCCTCTTTTATCAAATTCTTGGTTCTCCTTCCTTATATGATCAAACCGGAGTTACAGGCAGGTCCGTACTTTATAGATTGTAATATGATTTCTGACATTCTTCAAGTATATTTGACAAATTTTCTTCTGTTTTCCCCATTTTTTACAATTGCGGAAGGATTTTCAATAAAAATTTTGTCTGCATATTCCTGTCCCATTTTGCTGGCGACTTTTCTGTATGCTTCTCCTGTGCGGCAGATCCTGTACCGACTGTCGTGGCAGTCAGAGCCTACGAAGTGAAGGAGGTCTCCTTTCATCAGCTTCCTGCAGAATCTTTTTGTATAAAATCCGCTTTTTCCCAGAATGCTGTCTGCATTTACCTGCATATAGGCGCCCATCTGTGCAAGGTTCCTGATCAGTTCCAGGTCACCCCAGATGTTGTCGCAGCGTTCTACATGTGCGATGATGGGGCGGTAGCCTACGATGATAAGGCTGCGGAGGCGGTCTTCTATGTAGCTGTATTCTGCATTTCCTGAGAATTCTACCAGAACATAGCCGGAATCTGCCATTGTACTGATTCTTCCCTCATCCAGCATTCTGCTCATCTGCATGTTTGCATGGAATTCACAGCCCAGGTATATTCTCATTCTGTCTTCCTTAGCAAGCTCCTGATTGAATTCCTGTACGCATTTCTCCACCAGAGCGAACTGGCTGCGGATGGTGCGGATGGGTGTATCAAACATCTGATCTCTGTAATGAGGGGTTGCGATAATGTTTCTAACTCCCTGTTCATATTCCATGCGGAGCAGTTTGCGGGTTTCCTCCAAGTCCTGTGCTCCGTCGTCCACTCCCGGAATCAGGTGGCAATGGATATCAAATAAACCGTGGTCTGTCATATTTCTCTTTCATCTCCCTTTATTGCAAATAACTGCAAAAACACCGTCCCTATATAAACTTATACAGGGACGGTGTCTGAACATCATGATTATGATAAATTATTCTTCTGTAGCTTCCTCAGCCGGTGCCTCAAGAGCTTTCATGCTCAGGCTGATCTTCTTGTCTTCGCCGTTGAAGTCAACAACCTTAGCTTCGATCTCCTGTCCGATTGACAGTACATCTGCAGGTTTGGCAACGTGCTCTCTGGAAATCTGGGATACGTGAAGGAGTGCATCTACACCAGGTGCAAGCTCTACGAATGCACCGAAGTCTGTCATACGTGCAACTTTACCTTTAACTACGTTTCCTACAGCGAAGTCCTCAGCTGCTGTGAGCCATGGATTTGCTTCCGGGAATTTAAGGGAAAGTGCAATCTTCTCTCCGTTGATCTCTTTGATAAGAACTTTAACTTTATCGCCAACAGTGAATACTTTCTTCGGGTTCTCTACTCTGCCCCAGGACATTTCGGAAATGTGAAGAAGTCCGTCTGCTCCGCCCAGATCGATGAATGCACCGAAATCTGTAACGTTCTTAACTGTTCCTTCAACTGTATCGCCAACATGGATTCTCTCCATTAATTCTTTCTGTTTCTCTGCTTTCTCAGCAAGAAGAAGCTGCTTACGGTTACCGATGATGCGGCGTCTTCTCGGGTTGAATTCTGTGATAACGAATTCGATCTCCTGATCTGCATATTTGGAAAGGTCTTTCTCGTATGTGTCGGAAACGAGGCTTGCAGGAATGAATACTCTTGCTTCGTCTACGTTTACACAAAGTCCGCCGTCAAGTACCTGAGTTACAGGAGCTTTTAATACTTCCTGATTCTCAAATGCTTCTTCAAGACGTTTGTTGCCTTTCTCTGCTGCCAGTCTCTTGTAAGTAAGAGTAACCTGACCTTCTCCATCGTTTACTTTGAGAACTTTTGCTTCCATTGTGTCTCCAACGTGAACAGCATCTGTGAGTACAAGGCTTGCATCGTTAGAGTATTCGTTCTTTGTGATAATACCGTCTGCTTTATAACCGATATTCAGAATAATCTCATCTTCTTTTACATCGATGACAGTACCCTGTACAATCTCTCCATTTCTGATAGTCTTTACGGAATCTTCCAGCATTTGTTCAAAACTTAATTCTGACATGTTCTTGAACCTCCTCAATAATTTTGTTTGGGGTGGAAGCCCCTGCTGTAATACCTACATAACTACTGCATTGGAACATTTCAGAATCCAAGTCTACAGGTGTTTGTATATAGTAAGTATTTCCACATTCCTTTTTACATATTTCAAACAGCTTTTGAGTATTGGAACTATGCCGGCCACCTACGACCAACATAGTGTCTACCTCTCCGGCTATGTTTTTTGCTTCTCTCTGCCGTTCTTCGGTAGCATTACAAATAGTGTTTAAAATATTGAGAATATTTAAAACATTATTATCATACCTCTTTTTGCAAAGAATTTCAACTAAATCTTTAAATTTGTTGTAATTAAATGTCGTCTGGGACACAATACTTATTTTTTTGCCTTTTGGGGGTACAAATGCTTCGGCTTCTTCTTTGTTTCTGATCACCGTGTACGGTCCCTGACACCAGCCGCAGATGCCCTGTACTTCGGGGTGGTCTTTGTCGCCGATGATGATGATGTGGTTTCCTGCAAGGCTTTCTTTTTCCACGATCCTGTGAATTTTCAGGACGAAGGGGCAGGTAACATCTACGTAGGAGATATTTTTTTCTTTCAGCTTATCGTAGATGGGTTTGCCTACGCCGTGAGAGCGGATGACTACTGTTCCGTTCTGCAGGGTGTCATCCGGGGAATCCAGGTCTGCTTCTGTGATAACGTGGACGCCACGGGCTTCCAGATCCGCTACTACGCCTTCATTGTGGATGATCGGACCCAGAGTGAAGATTGGTTTCTGTTCTGTGTCTATGAGTTCGTAGACTTTGTCTACTGCACGTTTGACACCGAAGCAGAAGCCTGCTGTTTCTGCTACTTTAACTTTCATTACTAATCCTCTTAATTTATATTCATTGCCATTCTTCTGGAATTTATAGCAATCCTCTGAAATAATGCATCTTAATCCAGCTCATCAGAGCGTGAAATCCTGTGTCAGATATCTTTGCGTGTGTCATCTTCTGATGAACTACAGGCAGTTATCTGATCATTTCTGCACCTTTTCTTTATATACATTAAGAATTGCATTGACAACATCATCAATTCCCATTTCTGAAGAATCTACGAGCACTGCGTCATCTGCCTGTTTCAGAGGGGAGATTTCGCGGTTCATGTCTCGCTGGTCGCGCTCGATGATGTCTTTTCGGATCTGATCCAGGTCGAAAGGCTCACCTTTCTGCTCATATTCCAGTGCTCTTCTCTTTGCTCTGGTGTCTGCGCTTGCTGTGAGGTAAATCTTTACTTCTGCGTTTGGAAGGATAGTTGTGCCGATATCTCTGCCATCCATAACTACGTCGTTTTTCTCTGCCAGGGTTCTCTGGAGTTTCAGAAGGTGGGCTCTGACTTTCGGGTTTGCGGAGCTTTTGGATGCCATGTTTCCTACCTGTTCGGTGCGGATCATAGCATTTACGTTCTCACCATTGAGGATGACAATCTGTTCTCCGTTTTTGTATTCGATGGAGATGTCAGCGCCGGAACATACTGCCTCAATCTCTTCCTGATTTTCTCCGTTTACGCCATGGTTCAGAAGATATAAGGCCATTGCTCTGTACATGGCTCCTGTGTCTACATAGATAAATGATAATTCTTTTGCTACTTTCTTTGCGATGGTGCTCTTTCCTGCTCCTGCAGGTCCGTCGATGGCTATGTTACATCCCATTTTTGTGATTCCTCCTGTTTCTATTATTTAATAACGTATAGTCGAATCATATCATAGATATAATTTGCTTACTGTATAGCCTGCGCTGCCAGATATGCGGTAGACCAGGCAATCTGTAAGTTATATCCACCTGTCACTGCATCCAGATCCAGTACCTCGCCTGCGAAGTAAAGACCTGAGATTTTCTTTGATTCCATTGTTCCGGGATTGATCTCTTTGACAGAGACGCCGCCTCTGGTGATGATGGCTTCTTTAAACTCACCCATTCCTGTGATTGTGAAGGGGAAGGCTTTGATAAGGTCAATGAAGTGCTGGCGTTCTTCTCTGGAGATGTCGTGGATTTTCTTCTCTGCGGGGATTCCACCCAGTTCCAGCATTACCGGAGTCAGAGATGACGGGAAAAGTACGCCAATCACATTCTTGAACTGTTTGTTTGGTCCTGCTTCAAATTCACGCAGGATCCTGGCATCCAGTTGTTCTCTGGTGAGTGCAGGCTTCAGGTCCAGATATGCGGACAGTTCGCCGTTTGGTGCTTTCGCCAGTTTTGCACCGATGTGGGCACTGGCGGAGAGGATCATTGGACCTGTGACTCCGAAATGGGTGAACATCATCTCTCCGAAATCCTCGTAAAGTACTTTCTTTCCATTCTTTATGGTGAGTCCTGTGTTCTTAAGGGAAAGTCCCTGAAGCTTAGGGACATAGTCTTCTTTTGTCTTTAATGGCACAAGGGAGGGAGCAATGTCCGTGACTTTCAGTCCCAGTTCTCTTGCGAAGCGATATCCGTCACCTGTGGAGCCTGTACTCTGATAAGAGAATCCACCGGTTGCCACGATGACTGCATCTCCTTCCATGAAGGTTCCATCTGTAAGGATGACTCCTGTGATCTTCTCCTGCGGTATGTCAGGTGATTTTTTTCCTTTTCTGCCTTTTCCTGCACCAGATCCTGATTCTGTTAATGTAGCTTCTGATTCCAGGGTATTTGCCGAATCTGTTACAGGTTTCTTTACGATTTCCTGCACAGCAGTATGAAGATGAATCTTTGCTCCTGCTTTCTTCAGCTCACGCTCCAGAGCGCGGATGATGTCTGAAGAATGGTCAGACTGTGGGAATACTCTGTTTCCACGCTCTACCTTCAGAGGGACACCTGCTTTCTCAAAGAACTCCATTACATCCTGAGGGGTAAATGAATAGAAACTGCTGTAGAGGAACTTGGGATTGCTCATCATTGCAGGAAAGAGTTCTTCTGTGTCGCAGGCATTTGTCACATTGCATCTGCCTTTTCCTGTGATAAAGACTTTCTTTCCCAGTTTCTCGTTCTTCTCTAATATATGAACTTCATGATGGTTACGGGCAGCAAAAACCCCTGCCATCATTCCGGCGGCTCCGCCGCCGATTATTATAACTTTGCTCATGGAATATTCTCCTGTATTTATTTTACCCTGCAGATTGTCTATTTCATCATGGTTCTACGTCTCCGCTTCGCTACAATCAATATAGATATGTACCACTGGCAGCATATACCCATTGGCACATTATATTCCCGGGTATCATATTCTTTCATAATAACGCAAAGGAGCCTGCTTACGCAAGCTCCTTTTTTCGTTTGGACATATTTAATTACTGATCAATTATACAGGATATGCTCCGTTCTTTTTGTCAGCTGCTTTCTCGTCAACTTTTGTTTTCTGAGCCTGACGGTATTTGAAGAAGTCCATAGCTACCTGTGGGAACAGTGCGTATGTTAATACGTCTTCATCCTGTTCCTTATACTGAGCCATTTCGCTCTCAAGTTTCTCAAGCTCGTTGTCAAGAAGGTCTGCAGGACGGCATGTGATCGGTTTCTCATCGCCGATGCACTTCTTCTGTACTTCCGGATTAAACGGTTTTACAGTTGCGCCGTATTTTCCTAACAGGATATCTTTTGTTTCTTTTGTAACCATTTTGTATCTCTCGCCCATAAGTACGTTGAATACAGCCTGTGTACCAACGATCTGTGAAGACGGAGTAACAAGCGGCGGTTCACCAAGGTCTTTACGTACACGCGGAACTTCCTCGAGAACATCGTAGAATTTGTCTTCTGCGTGCTGTTCTTTTAACTGGGAAGTCAGGTTGGAGAGCATACCGCCCGGTACCTGGTACAGTAAAGTCTTGATGTTAACACCAAGGTTCTTCGGATTGAGCAGTCCGCTGTCAAGAGCTTCGTCACGGATCGGACGGAAGTAGTCAGCGATCTCGGAGAGAAGCTTCTGATCAAATCCTGTGTCGTATGGTGTATCCTTGAATGTCTCAACCATAACCTCTGTTGCAGGCTGGGATGTTCCCAGTGCAAATGGAGACATTGCTGTATCGATGATATCCACACCTGCTTCTACTGCTTTTAAGTAAGTCATGGAAGCTACACCTGAGGTGTAATGTGTATGAAGGTCGATCGGGATCTTAACTGTTTCTTTTAATGCTGTTACAAGCTCTGTAGCTTTGTTTGGAAGGAGAAGACCTGCCATATCTTTGATACAGATGGAATCAGCGCCCATATCTTCAATACGTTTTGCAATGTCTGTCCAGTATTCCAGTGTGTAAGCATCTCCTAATGTGTAGGAAAGAGCTACCTGTGCATGAGCCTTCTCTTTGTTTGCAGCGCTTACTGCTGTCTGCAGGTTACGAAGGTCATTGAGGCAGTCAAAAATACGGATGATGTCGATTCCGTTTGCAGCAGATTTCTGTACGAAGTATTCTACAACGTCATCTGCATATGGACGGTATCCAAGGATGTTCTGTCCACGGAAAAGCATCTGAAGTTTTGTGTTTTTGAAGCCGTCACGTAATTTACGAAGTCTTTCCCATGGATCTTCATGAAGGAAACGAAGGGATGCATCGAATGTTGCACCACCCCAGCACTCTACTGCGTGATAGCCGACTTTATCAAGTTTATCTACGATCGGAAGCATCTGTTCTGTGGTCATACGTGTTGCGATCTGGGACTGATGAGCATCACGGAGAATGGTTTCCACAATTTTAACAGGTTTTTTCTCTAATTCTGCCATTATTAAATCTCCTTTATAGTTTGTTCGTTACTGATCATTTTGTTCTCAATAACTCAGCCAATATTACTTCAGGGTTCAGACAGTTGTCATACCCTGTGGCTCTATATCGAATAGCTGTTCCACTGCTTATTGCATCCGCAATAAAAGCAGGGAACTCATTTCATTCAATTATACACCGAAAATAGCCATGAATGTTCCGGCTGCTACGGCTGTTCCGATAACTCCGGCTACGTTCGGTCCCATTGCATGCATCAGAAGGAAGTTGGTCGGATCTGCTTCCGCTCCTACTTTCTGAGATACACGGGCTGCCATAGGTACAGCAGATACTCCGGCTGAACCAATCAGCGGATTTACCTTGCCATGTGTGGCTACGCACATCAGTTTTCCAAACAGGACACCTGCTGCGGTACCGAATGCGAATGCGATTAGACCAAGTAATACGATCTTCAATGTGCTGACATTTAAGAATGCCTCTGCACTTGTAGTAGCACCTACAGATGTACCAAGCAGGATAACTACGATGTACATCATTGCGTTGGATGCGGTCTCTGTCAGCTGTCTTACAACACCGGATTCTTTGAACAGGTTACCAAGCATCAGCATACCTACCAGCGGAGCGGTAGATGGAAGGATCATGCAGACAACGATGGTGATAACAATCGGGAACAGGATCTTCTCGAGTTTGGATACGGAACGAAGCTGCTCCATTTTGATTTTACGCTCTTTCTCTGTAGTCAGAAGCTTCATGACCGGCGGCTGGATGATCGGCACCAGTGACATATAGGAATATGCTGCTACGGCGATCGGTCCCATCAGATGCTGCTGTCCGAGTTTATTCAGAAGGAAAATAGAAGTCGGGCCGTCGGCACCGCCGATGATGGAGATAGCAGCTGCCTCTCTTCCATTGAATCCCATGAAAATAGCGAAGAAGGAAGTAAGCTGCATAGATACCAAGCTGTGCTGCTGCACCCATGATAAAGCTGATCGGGTTTGCAATCAGCGGACCGAAGTCTGTCATCGCACCTACACCCATGAAGATCAGGGACGGAAGGATACTCCACTCGTCCAGAGTAAAGAAATAGTAGAACAGACCGCCCGCATGCTCAAGACCCTGTACGTCGGTATAAGGCTCAGCCATGATGTCCGGGTAAATGTTTACAAGCAGCATACCGAATGCGATCGGTACAAGAAGCAACGGCTCAAATTCATGCTTAATCGCAAGATACAAGAAGAAGCAAGCCACTGCGATCATAACGTAATTGCCCCAGTCCAGATTAAAAAACGCCGTCTGGTGAAGCAGGTTGTTTAAAGTTTCAGTAATCATTTTTTCACCTCCGGTTTTTTCTTACAACGGGCATTAGTTCATGGTTGCAAGAACGTCACCGGATTCTACTGCATCGCCTACTGCTACATTGATGGTTGCTACTGTGCCATCCTGCGGTGCTACAACCGGGATTTCCATCTTCATGGCTTCCAGTACAAGAACAGCATCTCCTGCTTTTACAGCGGTGCCTGCTGCTGCTTCGATTTTGCAGATTTTACCAGGTACAGAAGCAGTAACCTCTACGCTGCCTGCTGCGCCTGCCGGAGCTGCTGCTTTCGGTGCTGCCGGTGCTGCTTTTGGTGCCGGAGCTGCTTTTGCTGCGCTGACAACTGGAGCTGCGCCTGCTGTGGTTCCTTCTTCTACAGTTACGTTATATACATTTCCGTTTACGGTAATGGTGTAGTTTTTCATTGAAAATTTCCTCCTTAAGCTCTTTTGCCTTTTCTGCGGATCGGACGTGCAACATAAGCATCTCCGGATGCAGAAGCCATATCTTCTTCATACATGGCGATTGCAGCTGTAATAACAGCCTGCAGCTCCATATCGTCTGCTTGCGGTGCTGTCTCTTCAACAACCGGTGCTGCGACAGCCTTCGGTGCTTCCTGTACAGGTGCTGCCGGTGCTTTTTTCTTCTTCTTGTCTCCCAAAATGTAATCAAACGAAGAAATAACGAAAATCAGGAAAATCAGCATAACAAATACGGTACCGATTCCGATGATGGTGTTCATGCCGGCCTGGCCGATCAGAACGCCCTTTGACTCCTCAACGGTGATGGTGAGGTCGGTCGGAACTGGTGTTCCGGTGCTGATGTTCCAGAATACGCGGACAATACCAGGATTTTTTTCAAATTCACCCGGAATTGTGCAGGTTACAAAATCTCCGTCTACTTCGAGAGTACCGTCTTCCAGGCTTTTTACCTCTCCGAGGTCAGCCTTTGCCTCTTCCCATGCCTCAGCTGCTCTTGCATAGAACTGCTGGTCGGAAGCTTCCATATTGGCAAGATCGTCATCGCTGTAGGTCATCAGGCTCTGTCCTACCCACTGAACACTGGAG
>OIBT01000491.1_pt1 | contig 15001 bp, 13 predicted proteins | sample 1581091 | NCBI WGS metagenome assembly OIBT01 (sample SAMEA3882549, study PRJEB24775) | human gut metagenome | biome: human-associated habitat; feature: intestine environment; material: feces | place: Netherlands | collected 2009/2010
GCGCACATCTTCTCTTCTATGTACATATCATTCAAAAGATTGCTGAGATAAGATGCTGTCTGCAGAAAGATAGAAAGAATTGCTTTATCTTTTCTTTCAAAGTAGACATTCATCGCATCCAATGCCTCTTTTTCCTGTGCATTTTCCTGTACTGGCTCCTTTGGATACCAGCTGCCGTTTAACATATGCTCGGCATACCTTTTTCTAAGTGCAGAATCCGTATACCGGTAATGTCCGCATTCATGTCCCAGAATCCCGATCAGGCTGTCACTTTTTAATTCCAGTGTCAGAAAACTTGACGTAATCTGGTTTCCAAGATTTACGGCAACTGTTTCTCCCTGATTCCATCCTGCAATCCCTGAATTTTTATCATCGTATAACCGTAATGTGGTCAACTTTCCACCCGTGATTTCATGCCCGATCGAGGTCAAAAGATCACGATACTGCGGCGTATGAAATACTTTTTCCGGTGTCAGTTTTTCTTTCTCTGCACATATCCGTTTCCGGTATAAAGCCTTTTTCATTCGTTTCCTCCATCCGTTTTTAATCCACATCACAATGAGGAAGAAGAAAGATGCGTTCCATAGTTCCCCGTTCTTCCCTGTCCATGGATGCTTTACTGAGCAGTGCTGTCCATGCTGACCTCCTGAGATCATTGGAAACCATGTAACTTAACACCCAGTTTTCCAATTCCCGGTATCCGCATACGCCATCCGTAATGTCCTGTTCGATCAAATATTCATGGATCTTGCAGACCGTGGCAGCCATAAAGGACAGAAGTTCTTTGTTTTTAAACCCGGTTCTTTTCATTACCCTTTTTGCCATTTCCTCTTCTGTCAGGGCTTCCTTTGGCTGAATCAGATTCATTCGGGAAAGAACTGACTGGTTGAAGTTCTGACAGCCAACATAATCCAGATTGGTGGTCATGATCACAATCGTATCCGGATTTCTCCGTATCTGTTCTCCATTTACCAGATCGGTTACAGCTCCATCGTCAAACAGGGAGTTTAATCTCGTAAGTGTCCCAGGTTTTTCAATCATGGCCGGCTCCTGAATTTCAATCACAGATGCTTCCCTGCATGCCTTTACGATTTCTGACTCTTTTAATAGGAAGTCTTTTTCATTTTTCGACTTTTCATAGCCTTTTTCATAAACTGCTTTCAGGATCTCCTGAAAAGCTTTTTCCCGGCTGATCCCCTCTTCATAAATGCCATTTACCGTTGCAAGAGCTGAGGCCGGATCCATTTCAATGTCTTCCAGACGTGGCAATTCCATTTCCAGATGTGCTGTTCCGCCCATATTTGGCACGGTGGTCGCTAAAAGTTCCAGTTCATCCGTTCCAGGTCCACAGGTGAACACATAATATGGAAGCCCTAATATCTGGGCGATCATTCTGGCATCCGTTGTCTTTCCAGTACCGGCATCACCTGTCAGCATAAACAGCCTTGCCGGTGTCTTATCCACCATCTGCAGGATTTCTTCAGCTTCCTTACTTACCAGATAGTCTTCTGGAAGCGAAGGGATCCTTTCTTTTGTCCTTTCATTTACATCCCATCTGCCAGAGTAGATCTGTTTTAATTCAAAAAGTGTTCTTTTTGTCTTCTCATTTACAGGCAAAAGCACATGAAACTTTCCATAGATTTCATCGTTTGGTGCATATACCCCGGCCGCAATTTTATATTCCGGAAGCACATCCTCCAGTTCCTCTGCACGGAACTGGCTCTTTTCCAGCGGGATTGCCTGCTGCGGATTTGCTATTACTTCGCAGTACATGGCATCGCAGCAGATAAATGCCGCCCGCAGTGCAGCTTCCTTGTCTTCCCATTCCTTTTTTTTCTGTTCTTCAAGTATGTAGAAATTTTTTTGGAACTCTTCGTTAAATAAAGGATTATCCGGGACCAGATTGGCATAAGCTAAAAGGGCCAGGTACTGCTCGCCTGTGTTTTTGCCCTCCCGGATTCCCGGAAGCTTCTCATTTTTTTCTTCTGTCTTTAAAATCCCACTGAAACGTCCGTTTTTCGAATTATAAGTCATTACATACTTTCCCTGATTTCCAGGATATTCCATGCAGAAATAATTTATGGTATCCCTGCCCCTTTGTATACCGGCAGCCCCAGAGTCTTTTTCTTTCCGGATCTGAATCAGTGTCAGAAGTGCCTGTAACGTAGGTCCATGAAGGCGGGAGACTTTTCCCTGCTTCCTGATATTTCGCATGGAACAATCCGCTTCATCATAGCTGACTCGTTTTTTCCCTGCTTTTTCCAACATCATCCGAAATGGGTCCGGAATGGGTTCTTTCATAATCCATGGTGCATAAAAACAAAGATCTGGCATTTTGTTCCCTCCTCTTTCATTATGTGATTTTCTGCATACGAAGGAAAGAAACAGGCAGAGCATTGGGTTTTTCCAACGTCTGCCTGTCATTCATTCTTTATGCGCTCTTTTCCTGTTCTAGGATTGCTTCATATATTTTTCGGATACGGTACCCAAACATGGTGTTTCGCCGGCTGATGTAATCCGTCCGGATAGCCTGTGCGATTGCACGTTTGCTTCCCACAATTATAAACCTTTCTCTGGCTCTTGTTACTGCCGTATAGAAAATGTTTCTGCGAAGCATCCACCGGAAACATGGAAGCATTGGAAGGATTGCCATCGGATATTCACTGCCCTGAGCCTTATGTACCGTAATCGCATATGCCAGTGTCAGCGGCCAATAGTCTTCCTCCTGATATTCCATGACCCGGCCATCCCCAAAATCTACACGCATGACCATTTTTTGATCTTTCCGAAAAATCCCTATGACTTCTCCAATGTCGCCATTTGCTACTTCATCGTTGTTTTTTGTCTGCATGACCCGGTCACCTTCCCGGTAAGTATTCCTGCCATTTGTGATTTCCGGATAACCGAAACGCTTTGGATTCGCAATGTCACGCAATACCAGATTCAATGCATCCGTACCTGCTTCCGTATCTTTTCGTAGCGGTGACATCACCTGCACTTCTTCCAGAGAACCGTTTCTCTGCAGTACTTCTTTCCGATAGATCTTCTGTATCTTTTGCGAAGCCTCCTCCGGTGTGGAAGCCGGAATAAACTGAAAGGTATCATCAAACACCAGATCCAGCTGATTCTTATTGATCTTAATGGCATTCTGGCTGATGGTGGAATTCCCTTCCTGTCGGAAACATTCATCTAAGACAGTTACCGGAAATACGCCGGAATCAATGATCTCCTGAAATACTTTTCCAGGCCCTACGGATTCGATCTGATCTTTATCACCCACCAGAACCAGTCTGGCACCGGATTTAATACTGGCAAACAGTTTGTCCGCCAGATACATATCGACCATGCTGAACTCATCTGCTATGATCAGGTCATCTGGAATTGGCTGCTCGTTCTTCCATTCTTCCTCTCCAGCTTCTCCGGTAAGCCCTATGGATTTATGGATCGTCAGTGCTGGATACTCTGTACATTCCCGCATTCGCCTTCTGGCGATGCCTGTAGGTGCACATAAAAGGATCACCGCATTTTTATCCAATGCTTCCTGTACAGCAATGATGAAACGGATCACCGTAGTCTTTCCTCTGCCGGGTCCTCCTGTAATGATGGATACCGGGTTTTCAAAGACATTTTTTACTGCCACCTGCTGTTTCGCATTCAAAATAATATCCTGTTCTTTCTGGATCTTTCTTAAAATACGGTCAACATTTACAGCCATTCCCGTCTGCATATGGAGTCTGACTAATGCGGCAGCAGCTCCCAGTTCGGCCTGGAAGCTTTTGCGTGTATAAAACCCTCCATCGTGGCAGACCAGGCTTCCATCTATATGGATCATATCATTGCCTGTATCCCGGATTGCCCGTTCAGAGACCGGTGAAACATCTTTGTTGTGATTTAAAAGTTTTTCGACACGTTCTATAATGTCCTCTCTTTTTAAATACAAATGTCCTTCGCCTTCTGCTTCTGACATAATATGCAAAATAGCAGCCTTAATACGAAGGGGATCATCTGCACGGAAATGTTTTGCCTTTACTGCAATCTGGTCAACAGTCAGAAATCCAAATCCATGAACCTCACAGAGCCGGAAAGGCTCCTCCTTCACGATCATAACTGCAGCAGGACCAAATTTCTCCTGTATTTTTGAAACTTTTGCAGGAGTCACCCCAAAAGGGGACAAATACATCATCAGTTCCCGGATGGAACTGCTTTTTTGATATCCTTCCAGAATATCATCTAAGCGTTTCTGCGTAATTCCTTTTACCCGAAGAAGTTTCTCCGGGCTGTCATTAAAAACATTCAGTGTATCTTCCCCAAACGTTTCTACGATGCGGGCTGCCATTGCCGGTCCGATCCCTTTGATCAGGGATGACGACAAATAAGTCCGAATACCTTCTTTTGTGGTTGGCATGGTTACTGAAAAATTGCTCACACTATACTGCATTCCATATTTTGTGGGTTTCCAGTCTCCCGTCAGTTCCACATCCAGGCCTTCGTTCGCCGGAAGTTCGGTTCCAAATGCCTGAAATATTCCATAATTTCCATTCTTTTGTTTTTTTACTTCCTCCGGTAAATCTTCATTGGTCATGTAGGAAACTACCGTATATCCACTTCCTGCATTATAATAGATCTGCCGGATGGCTTTACAGCAAATGCTCATGTTCCAGCTCCTCTCTACCATGAAATCCAGAGATAATTATTGCATCCCATACTGGTGATGAAACCATCCTTCTTTAGTTTTTCCCGGATCACCTCTGTCTGTCCAAAAGGATATCCTTTTAAAATTCCAACCCTTCGATATTTCCTTTTTCCAATGGAAATACTGCAGATTCCTTCCCTGTTTACTGAAAAACGGTTTCGATTTTCAGATTCCAGAGTTTTCCGAATCGCCTGGATCCGCTCAAAGCCTTCATCTTCGTACCATATGGCAGCCTGTGCCCTGCATCTTGCCTGCTTCTCCTGATTATCGAAATTTACCGTTTCCGATCCCTTCTCATGATTTTTCGGTAAATCCTCGGTCTTTTCAGCATCTGCATGTACTTTACGGGCATCTGCATTCTTTTGCTGTTTGTTGTCATCATCATTCTCATTCGTTTCCTCCTTGTCCTTTTTCATAATAAATTTTTCATAGAAAAACAATCCTGCTGCAACCGGAATGACCAGTGAAAGGGACTGTATGATCACTGCCAGAAATACCGGCCATAAAAATGGTGATACTAACAGACCAAAAATTCCAGTTATCACGCACAGCTTTTTATGTGCAGACAACCATTTGTTCATTTCCTCCATCATAAGCATTTCCTCCTATGATTTGCTCAGTCAAAATCCAGATTTTCATCATCTGTTTCCATGTACCGGTCATCAATATCCTGACTACGCTCCCGGCTTCTTGCCGAAGTTCCTCTGGATCTTGTCCCGCCAGAATTTGATTTCCGTCTGTCATCCGATGCATCTGTCCTGGTATTGCTTCTGTATCTTCCACCTTCACGTTCCCTGTCATAGTCACGGTCATCCATTTCTGCTGCTCTTTCACTTCTGGTGCTTCTGGAAGCTGAACGCTGGTTTTCTGCACGGTCAGAACGGTTTCGATTAGAAGATGCCCTCGTTTCTCTTTCCGGTTCTTCCAGCTCGTCATTTCCAGATTCTAAAGCTTTCTTACTTTCTGCAAAAGAAATCTCTTCTATCATAAGCCGCATGCCGTAGACATTTTCACCAGCCCGATTCTTGTAGTTGTCATTCTGCATACGACCTTCTACCAGAATCTTGATACCCTTAAACAGATATTTTTCCGCGAACTCTGCTTTTCGGCCAAAAGCCGTACAGCTGAAGAAATCTGCTTCCGGATCTCCTCTTCGTACAAATTTCCGGTTTACCGCCAAGCGAAAGTTTGCGATGGCAAGTTCTCCATTCTCTGTCTGTGTGTAGCGTAAATCAGGCTCATTTACTACTCGTCCCATCATGATTGATTTGTTCATAATTGTCCTCCATAACTTTATAAAGTTTTCCAGTTTCATTCCAGATGTTCCCGCATACATTTGACTAATGCTCCCATACCATTTTTTCGGATTTCGCGGGCAGCAGAGTCAGCCGTACATAAATTTTTTGCCATCTCCAGTGATTCTTCTCCCGGATGTGTTGCAAACAATACCGGTATCAGATAAAACAGAGATTTTTTGACCAGCATATCATATGCCATCTTAAAAGATTCCGGCGAAGTTTCCTTTCCATCTGGATTACATACAATCTGCCATACTCCTGGATATTCGATAATCCATTCAAGAAGGTGCACGACCTCCTTTTCCATCTTTTTTCGTTTCATAACACCCTCCTTGCATTCTGAGTTTCCTTGTGTTTTTTTGTGATCCTCCTTTCCTTATTTGCTGATCTGTACTTGTTGTCTGCCATATTTTTGCAACAAAAAAAGGCCATTTAGAAATTTTCATTCTAAATGACCTTATTTATTACAAAGGCAGGAGGCTTTTGGCTCCTTAATGTTTTACTCCCGGTCAGATCCGGAACCAGCGTTTCTTATCTGTGTTTACAGATACAAATACAAATCTCACAATCATATTAACACAAGATATTGTTGGCGTCAATCGTGCTTTTGCTGTATTTTGTATTCTGTGTTTGTTTTTTTGTTTTCAAAAGTTTAACGATTATTTTCGTTGCTAACCTTCCATGTGAAGAACATTTCTCATCCATGAGAAAAAATCAATGTTTCTTCTTATACAGCATTAATAGTATAAAACAAACCAATGTCACTGAATTTCCTAATATCGGGAATACAATCTCCAATAGTGAATGATTGAGATATCCCATTATTATTCCAATAAGCACCAGCACTTCCCCTATTATTAAGGTAACTAATATTTTTTTCATACTTATTTAATCACCTATGTTCCCTGCTATCGTTTCAATATACGATAAAATGTTCATAACTCAATTTCGTAGTTGATTTTCCTGTACAATTTGCATTTGCAAAAAATTTATTAATATACTTATAGTCATAGGCTCCACATGTATATGTTGTATAGCTACAACCTAAATATGTTGTTTTAGGTTTAATCGCTTTAATAGCATTTTTTACCTCCGATGCTATACCAGCAAGAGAAACTGCGATTCCTATATATCCATGAAATTGACTTATGCACGCCGATAATGCCGCTACCGTTATTTTATCCATGGCTCTTCCAAGTGCAACATTTTGCTTTCCAGAAGCTAGACGTTTGTTATAACTGGATGATTTTAAGTTACCGTATGGTTTTAATGATTTTTTTCCCTTCCAAATAGTTGCCTGTGTAGATATATCTGAATCCATAAAACTGTTCTCTACTGATGAAACTCTTATTTCTGTTCCATCTATAAACAATCTTCCTTTGTTATAAACAATTTCATTTGTTATTTTTCCATCTGTAGCACTGTATTTTATGTATTCGTTTCCAGTTTCTTCCACTGTAAGTATTTCCTCTGAATGATCATAATTAATTATATACTGATTATCTTCACTTGAAGTGGCTTTTGTTCGGATTGCCGTAACGTCTGATGGCTGAATTCCACATTTTGCAAGCATATAAGATTCTTGTGACAATATACTTGCCTGCACATCATAATTAGGAAGGCTTCCCATACAAATACTAAGTGAAACTATGGCAACACTAATCTTTTTTACTAATTTTTTCATCATAGCGAATCTCCTTTCTGAAGTTCATTTGTATCAAGTTTCCAACAATTCAAATACACCTCTGAGCTATTCTCATTTTCGTTAGAACTATGCAATCACTAAGTTTGTTCTTTACATGTTTTAGCTCTCTTTCTTCAAAAGAATTAATCTACTTCTCCTCCCCTCTTCGATTTAATTATTCTTTTGTTGTTTCAAATCTCTACATTGTTGTCACACTTTTAGTGTATATAAATTATGTATTTTTGTCAATATTTTTCTCTACATTCTTGTAAATATTGACATTATCTATTTTTTTGTCTTGACCACAGTGATTATAATATTGTATAATAATAAAAACTAATATAAGGAGATGCCATTATGCAGGAACATTATAATCTTTCGGATACTGAATACCAAATCATGCAGCTTTTTTGGCGAAGCACCGATCCGCTTCCTTTTAATGAAATTTTAAAATATTGTAACGAAGAACTACAACTTAATTGGGCTGTAGGCACTGCGCAGACTTATCTTAATCGCTTAGTTTTAAAAGGAGTCTTAAAAACCAACAATAAACGTTATCGTAAATTATATTCCGCACAACTTAGTGAAGAAGAACTTGCCCAAAAATATGCCCATCAGTTTGTAGATGACTCTTTTGGCGGATCTCTTAAAAATTTTCTGGTCTCTTTTACCCAGGGAACCCAACTATCCCAAAACGATGTAAATGAGTTAATAGATATTCTGCATTCCAATATATCTGATGATAATACTTAACGGAATTCCAGGGAGGTATGCTTCCATTGAAAATGTTAATCTATTTACTTTTATGCATGAGTGCATCGGGCAGCATCTTTTTTCTTATCTATTTGCTGCTTAACTTTTTCACACATGAATCATTTACAGCTTCTTTTCGGTATACCATGTTGAAATTAAATATTTTGTTTTTTCTATTTCCAATGCCACTAGTTAAATATCTGATACAAACATGGTTTTTTCACCATAATCCAGATTTTACCATAACAAATGGCAAATATTTTTTTTACCGTAGTCATTTTCTATACATAACCAGTACAGGATTTGTTTTTCCCAATCTCTTTGCTTATCAAAAAGTATTGATTGGTTTGTGGCTGAGTATTATATTATTAATTGTAATTTCTCAACTTTATCATTTTTTTATTTTTAAACATCGCATCAAACAATATTTATTACCACTTACTAACTATGATAAAGAATTAAACTCTATAAAAGCGGATTTAAATATAAAAAAAGACGTAACTTTATATTATTGTGATATGGAAATCTCACCTTTTACCTATGGGATAAAATCAGCTAATATTGTGCTTACTTCACTTGTTACAAATGAATCTAAAAATATGATTTTACGGCACGAATTACAGCATATAAAATCTCATGATTTCATATTCCGAATATTTGCATTATTTGTTGTTTTGTTACATTGTTTCAATCCAATATCATATTTATTTTTAAAAGATTTAAAGGAGATTCAGGAAATGAATTGTGATGAAAAACTAGTTACTAAATTTACTCATGAAGAACGTATGAAGTATGGACATATTTTAATCTCAATTTCTTCGAAAGCGAAAGCTTTAACCGCACCTGCACTTTATCTTTCTCAAAATAATAAAACTTTTTTGACCAAACGTATTAAAAAAATAGCTATTACAAATTTTAACAAAACTTCACATATAATCATAGCAACAGTAATTCTTTGTATTTTTAGTGCGATTCCAGTATTTGCTTATTCCCCTGAATCCATTGATTGGAGAAACAGTTCAACACAAATTCAACATAATATAGAAGAATCAACATGGATAGAGTTAGACGTTGATTCTTCTATAGATTCGAAAACCTCCTTATCTTTTCCCCAAGATGAAAAAACTTTTTCAATCTGTAAGCAATATATTCTTTTAAGCAATGGAACTATAATTCCATTAAAAGATACCTCCATACAACCGTTTTCAAACTGCAAGCATTCTTTTAAAAATGGTACCTTTAAGAGTCATATCAGAAAAGGAAAAGGATGTATCGTAAAAAGTTATAGTGTAAGAATATGTACAAAATGTAATGCAATTCAGGACAAATCATTAATAAGTTCTATGCATTATACAAAGTGTCCCCATAACTAATCAACGTACATACAGGTAAATAAACTAAAAAGCCTTAAAATCGCATATGACATTCAATGCCATCCGATTTTAGGGCTTATTGATTATTAAAATTGTTTACTATTGACATACCAGCTTATTTTTGCTATTAAATAAACAAAGGCTTAACCCAGAAATCTGCTGTTAAGCCGCATCAATTATCATAGAAGATCTGAATTTACAGAAAAAAATTCACACCGTCCTTGCAGTTTCCACGATACTTTCAAATACGATACGGTTAAATTCATCCAAGATACCTTCATTTTTCAATACTATGAGTCAACAGAAATATCTATTACTTTTTGATAGCCAAGCCTGACCACATAGATTATTATATTACTCATTTACTGTATTCTCTTTTAATTTGTTAAGTATACCTTCTTCCATTTCATAAACTTCATCACATAATATTTCAATGTCTTCACGATTATGACTCGTCAACAGAATTAATTTTCCTTCTGATTTCATTTTCAAGAATAATCGTCTCATTTCTTCAACTCCATTTTTATCTAATGCATTCATTGGCTCATCCAGAACCAGAATATCAGGTTTTTCCATAATTGCCTGTGCTATACCTAATCGTTGTCTCATTCCCATCGAATATTTACCCACATGTTTTTTGTCTGCGGAATCCAAACCAACCAATGACATAGACTCTTTAATTTCGTTACTGTCTATTTTTTCTCGTATTGAAGCCAAATATTTAAGATTTTTATATCCAGAATAATTCAACAAAAATCCAGGTGTCTCAATAATAAAGCCTAAGTTTTCTGGGAAATCAATATCTTTTCCTACAATTTTATGATTCACAGAAATTACGCCTGTTGTTGGTTTTAAAAATCCACAAATACATTTTAGTAAAACTGTTTTTCCAGAACCATTTCTTCCAATAATTCCATAGATATGCCCATTTGAAAATTTCACATTAATATTGTTTAGTACTAACTGATTCTTAAACTGTTTATTAAGATTTTCTATTGATATCATTGCTTCTTTCTCCATTTTACCTCCAACTTTTGCAACCTAATTTCGGTATTTTCTTTATAATTTACTAAAACACATAAAATGCTCAAAACCAAGATTCCTATAATAAAAAATAAGATACCATATTTCAATGTAATATGATACTTTAAATTAATACCCGAATATGTATTTATTTGCGCTAGTGTAATCGGAGAAAAACGATTTGCCCAAGCCATCCAGTCATTTGAAATACAAACATCAAATAATACACACAAAGCACCTGCACAAGTCCCTATTGCCTTACTTGTCAATTTATTCAATAAATATATCAACAATCCCAACCAGCTTGCACAGCACCACTCTAATATAACGCTTATCATCAAAGCAAATAATGCACTATAATGACTAACCATATATTCTGAAACATTAAACAAAAGCCCTACCTGTATACCTGCATCTGTTTTTGCCAGTGTTCCCCATATTTTCCCCCACTCACATCCTATGTCCATATTCCCAACCAGTGGGAGCACAGAAACCAACAACAAAAATAAAATATAAATTAACGAAATACTAATACTATAAAATATTTGTCCTAATGCCCACGACAATTTTCCTGAACGTGATAGCATATAAAAATACCCATCATCTTCATAAGGCGCATTAGAAAAAATGAAAATTACCCCTGCCATTATTACAAGTTGACAAATATAATCATTAGTTAAATGAGGAAATGCATATGGAGTTATTCTTACCCCAACAAGATTACTAAAATTCAAAACAGCCTCTAAATTTTGTAATATAAATCCTGCTACAATAAGTAAAACTGTTAGTACCCGTATTGATGATATGGTTTTTTTTAAATTATAGATTGAAATGCGAAGTGCTTTAATAAAATACACCATCTTCCAACCTCCTTAAAACTGTTCTTCGGAATAGAATTCCAAATAAAATCACTATTAATAATACAACTATTGTACATATTAAAACAGTATGTACGCTTGATTGAATAATTACATTCCCTGTCAACAGTTTATCCAAACGATACCTATCAACAACATTACCCATACGATATGCCTGAACAATAAAAAAACTAACAAAGTAAGGTGATACAAGCACTACAAAAGGATCCGATATATAAGCCGAGACACATAATGCAATACTGGACCATAATATACCTCTCAAGAATCCCGACCATACCTCTAACATTCCATATTCGAACGGATGATATAATGCAATCCATGCGTGGAATCTATCCGAAACAACTGCATCTTGAAAGGTAGAATCTGCCATAGGCAAAACAAAAGAAAGTGCTAGCAATAGAACTCCAGTACCAATCGCCACTGTAACACCACCACATAATGCATTAATTACATATTTCACTGTACAATATCTTTTTTTTCCTTCTCTTGAAACAATAAATGAAAGAGAATGATTTTTATACTCCTTACAAAAACTTGTGGCAAAAGGAATAGCGGCAAATATTGGCAAAAAGTAAGTGCGACAAACTCCTCCCCATGATGAATTCCAAAAAAAATAGTGTATGCTTCCCGTATGCGATGTTAAAGCTCTCATCAGATCATTCCAGGAATCAAAACATATAGAAAAACAAACACCTAAAATACTTATGATCCATCCTATATTTATTGCACGTTTCATTTCAACAGCAAATACTTTTTTCATGATATTTCTTCTCCCGTAATTGCATTAAACCGAAGTGCATAATCAACATTGATATCACCATTTATATCAAACTTACAACACCACACTGGAATCAATTCCACTTTATCAAAAGAATCCTCTTTTCTTTTAGGAAAATATTCCAACCACATATTGGATAGGTTATAATTATCAGATAAAATAACATCTCCAAATTTTTTTACTAATGCTTTTTTTATTCCATCAAATCGTATTATTTCTTGATTTTCAGCTTCTATATTCAATTGATTTACCATTCCAGTTAATCTTATTTCACAGATTCCCAAATTTGAAAATAAAAATGTAGCACCCATAGGATCCGCAAGTAACGGTTGCTCCACTCCTCCTGACATTTGAACTGTAGGATCGCCTTCTCCAAAAACTGGTACCCCATCCAAACTAAATGAATATTTTATATAATACATTTCGTCATCTGCATCAAATATCTGCTCTTGAAATTTGCCAGACTCATAAAAGCTTTTATAGTCTTCATCACTTTTCATAGCATTCTGTATGCTAAGCATATCTTCTTTTGACAATGCGAAAGTTTCTCTTTCACCTAAACTTGTACCCAGTTCCAAACTCGACAAGAATGCTTCTATATTGCTTATAGCCTCTTCCTCTTTCATAAATGATAAATTCTTTTTTTCAAGAAGAGCATTTTCTTCCGCATAGGATGCAAGACTTGATAAATATTTTATTTCATCATTTTTATCATATTTCATAACACCTGCTCCTAATGCTACTGTTTCATCCTGAAAAGTTATTTCTGAGGCACCTCCATCATATTCATTAATCTGAATTTCTTCTTCACTACTTTCCGGCCATAAAAGCTCAACAATTTTTTCATTATCAAAATTTTTATATTCTGTATTATATGTTGCAAAACTTTTTTCGGGGATCTCTATTTTTGTATTTACAGTCAGATTTTCTGTAATTGTTTCTTGAATATCACCTTGATCCGTTATACTGTTTTCTTCTATATTTATTTCATCATCCATTGTCATTTCTGACTTTTCTTCTATACTATTTACATTTTTAGAGCATCCCACCATACTTACCGTACCTAGACAAATTATAGAAGCAATTAAATATCTATATTCTTTCATAATTTCATACTCTTTCTTCTATCTCAAATAGATTAAAATATCTTATTTTTTTAAATAAACACCCTGTAAGAAAACTGTTTTCCTATTGCAAAAAACTTTTCTTACAGGGTATAAGTTAAAAGTTATAAATTTAAACTATAAATGAGCAAATTTGAAAAAGTGCACGAAAACTAGCGGATTTATTTTGCAAGCTGTACATATGGATCTTAATATTTCTTTTATGTCCATATATTGCGTATCCTATTGTGCAGAATTCGGTATTTGCTGATTTGTTGCTTTATACCTAATATGTTACCTTTCCAGCCACATTCAAAGGGCTTGTTGTTGAACTAGCTGAATCTTTTTTTCCTTTCATATAATAGCGTGAAGTTGTATTAGCTTTTGCTGAATAAGCATACGGCACTGACATTTTAAGACCTCGATGTAATACATATTTACTCATAAGTGCATCATCAGCAGCCCTCCTGATTCTTGTTCCAAAAATATTACTCGAAGAAACATTTCCCGAGCTTATTGTAATGTAATAGTTCTGTTCACTATCATTTTTGTACCCTGAACCTGTCGGAAGTGTTCCTACAGTACTATTGAACTTCCAGTTATATGAGGCCGTATCAGCCAATACCGGCATACTACTCATCATGGCACAAGTTGCCAGTGTACACGCCATTACTATCATTTTCTTTCTAATCATAATACTGATCTCCTTTCTCATGTTTACACTCGTAAAATTTACTTTTCAGTTATGAAATCAATGACAATTCTCATTATCTTTATTTTTGCCATGATTTCAACCCCTTTTGCGCCAAACGACATTTACCGTTTGTTTTTGGTCGATTTACACATTTTCTTTATGATACAAGGTACTTGTAAACCTGTTGTCAGTAATATTCCAACAGAAAAACAGATTGTATAGACGTACTTTCCTAACAAGAATAAGGCTATATCTAACAGCCCGAAAAATATCACACAGAATACTATTATTTTTTTATATGTCCTTTTCTCGTCAGTATCAAGTCTTCTATTTTCACTGTCTATTGGACTAAATGCAATCAGGCTCACAGATGCAATAACTGTAGCTATTGCCAACTTCCAATCGCATTGCATATGCATTGATAACATTATGCACAAAAACAGTAGAAAACCAGATCCCATAATACAAGTGTGCAATTTTTTTGCATGATAACCACCGCTAAATTTTCTCAGAACCATAAACGGAAAAATAAGAGCAACTCCGTGTTTTACACGTCCCAAGCCAAAACCAATACCTCCTGCAAGAATAAGCGGTGATATCAATAGGAAAAAGCTATATAATGCATACTTATAAAGTTCCTTATCCGTCTCTTTTATCGCATTACATCGAATCATCCAATTTACTACTGTATCTGTACATTTTTCCATTACTTGTTTCTCCTGTA
>OIBT01000511.1_pt1 | contig 14546 bp, 13 predicted proteins | sample 1581091 | NCBI WGS metagenome assembly OIBT01 (sample SAMEA3882549, study PRJEB24775) | human gut metagenome | biome: human-associated habitat; feature: intestine environment; material: feces | place: Netherlands | collected 2009/2010
TCAATATTAATTTGGTTAAAATGAACAACTTAAAATGTTTTTCAAACACGCTCTATTACAAAAGTACAACTTAAAACAACGCTGTTTTTTGATGATGCGTGGGACGATATGAAACCAGTAAAGAAGAAAAACGTCAAAGTAAATATCAAACCAGGTAAATCTCAGACTGTTAAAATTTATTTTGGAAAATATCCTGTGTTAGCACCAAACCGATGGAAATATGAGATACTTCAATTTTGGTATAGATAAGAATTGAAATTGCCATAGGTAAAGATACAACTTTCCCTCTGGGAATAAAATTAAAATAAAAAAATCTTGATAGCCTGTATCCAGACTATCAAGATTTTTTCGGTACGGCTTATGCCTTTTACGTTCTTATGATATTGTACTTTATATCATTCTCCCGGATTACATGAAATTACCTTACCGGCATTCCATAAATCTACAGTCTTTTTCGCTGCTTCGAGACGCTCTTCTTCAGAATGGAAGTCAATCGTTACGGACTGGCATCCACATTCTAAACACATTACATAATAACCACAGCCGCCTTCTTCTTCTAATAACGCACCACCGTCACATAATGGACAGTCATGAATCTCTAACTTTTCTTCAATGTTCATAATTTGCCTCTTTCCATTTTATCTTTTTGTTTTCCAAGCACATTATAACATTATTTCTTATAGATAAAAAGAGAAAATGTTCTTCTTTATGCAAATTATTTAATTCTTCAACACATTTGCAGTCATGGCAACGATTGGAATATTGGCCTTCTTGTTGTTCTTTAGAGTACGAATTTCTCTGGTTGTCATATAACCATCCATTTTAGGCATCTGAATATCAGATCATACCTGTCAGCATCCACTTCATTCATCCGTTCAACAGCATCTGTCGCATCAAACCCATTTATTACTATTTAGTGACCTGCGTTTCGATACCCCCCTCACCAAATTTTATGTTTCTTATTGTCTTTTTTAAAACCTTCATCTCCACTGGTTTTGAAATATGTGCATCCATACCGGCAGCCAAAGAATGTTGTATATCCTCTGAGAATGCATTGGCGGTCATGGCAACGATTGGAATCGTCTTTGCCAGTTTATGTGTACTTCTGCGGATTGCTTTCGTTGCCTCATAGCCGTTCATGACAGGCATCTGCACATCCATTAAGATCATGTCATAATCCCCTGGAGCAGACTGTTCAAATGTATTAAGAAGTCTTTCTCCATTTTCACAGATAGTACACTCTGCCCCCTCAATCTTTAATAGTTCTATCAAAATTTCTGCATTCAGCTCATTATCTTCTGCACACAGGAATCGCATTCCTTTTAGGATATTTTCATCCAACTCCTCTTTTTCTGCCTGTGGCTCCAGAGAAACTGATCGGTTTTCTGCAACTTTCAGATTCATAATAACTTCAAAACAACTTCCCTGCCCCAGTTCACTTTCTACTTCAATTGTTCCGCCCATCGACTCAACCAGATTTTTGGTGATAGCCATTCCAAGACCGGTTCCCTGTATCTTGTTTGTAAGAGAACCTTCTGCACGGGTAAACGCATCAAAAATCGTATCTTTGAAATCTGCCGACATTCCCATACCATTATCACAGACTAAGAAGCGATACTTTGCATAGGTGGAGGAATTTGACTCACATTCTTCTACTAAAAACTGAATTGTTCCACCCTTCTGTGTGTACTTCACTGCATTAGAAAGCAAGTTACTGAAAATCTGCATCAGATGCACCCGATCCCCATTCACCCACTCGTGCAGGATGTTTTCTTTTGTAAACTGAAGGGTCTGATTTTTTTCTTCTGCCTGTATCTTAAACATATGATCAATTTCCTGTATAAAATCCAGAATAGAAAAATCCGTGTATTTAAAAACAGTTTTCCCGGCTTCAATTTTGCTCATATCCAAAACATCATTAATAATTCCTAACAAAAGCTGTGATGATGTATCTATTTTATCTGCATACTCTGTTACTTTCGCCTTATCACCTGCATCATGTCTGATCAGTGACGTAATACCAATGATTGCATTCATAGGTGTACGAATATCATGCGACATATTCGACAGAAAATCTGTTTTCGCCTTATTTGCATTTTCGGCTGTCTGCAGAGCTTCTGTTGCAATATTCTTTGCCTTTTTCAGTTTTTTATTTGCCGCTTCCATTTCCTTCATTGTCTGTAATTGAAGCTCACTATTTCTTTTTTCACATTCTGCTTTTTGGTCTGCAATATTAAGTTTTGAAATACTGTAAAACAATCCGGCAAAGAGCAAAATGATAAAACTTCCCATCAGTATTGTTGTAAAAAGCACTGTTTTCTGGTAATTTCTCATCACATTATCAACAACACTTTTTTTCACAATACAGATCAACATGGAGTTATTACTTTCTATAGGACAGTACCCCAGATAGAAAGGCTTATCTTTTCCAAGAAGCTCTAGTCCCTGTTCTTTTTTATCCATCTTTTTTTGGAGCAAAGCAGCCTCTTTTTCTGTTATAGCCTTATCTGCCTTTAAATGCTTCAACAATGAATAATTTCGAAAAAATTTATCTTCACTTTGGTTCGTATAGGTAATATTTTCTTCCTCATCTAACAGAAAGAGATACGCATTCTCATTATAGCTCTTCAGTTTTAACATGGAATCTAATTTTGAATGATCATACACGGTTCCAACTGCTGTATAAACTTCCCCATTCATATGATATTCCTGACATGGAATTGCAACCAGATAACCTCCACTTTGTGTTTCTTCATAATTCCAGGCAACCAGCTTTGCAATATTATGGCCATTCCTTAAAGCCAGCAAAAGCTTACCTGGTATGTCAATCCGCATCTTCGTTCCATCTGCTGTCATTGCTTTTCCATTTTCCTGAAGAAATACTAGCCTGCTTCCAGCTTCTTTTTCCCATGCCTCAAAAAAGTTTTGATTTGCATCTGTTTCAGGCGATACTTCTTTCTCCTTAAGAATATAATCTTCAACTAGATGTAACTGGCTATAATATCCATTTACCTGAAGCTCATAGGTTTGCTGTATCTGTTCAACAACAGCTCCCATGCTGCTTTTTCCATTTTCATCAATATACCTGTTCATCCTGTTCAAAAGAAGCTTCATAAATAATATGCTTGAAAAAATGAGCAGGATTATAAGCATTGGTATCACAATTCTCTTTCTTTTTATTACCTTTTGTCTTATCTGCACTTTTATTTTTCAACCTCTATATAGTCTTCCGGTGCTGACGGCTGCTGCCCTTTTGACATAGCTGCAGCCCATGCACTTGATAACGTTGTATCCTTAAGTTGGGTAATCTCACATTCTGGATATAATTTTTTCAAAATGGACATAGTAATATCCGTAAGCAGAATGGAATACTCCTTCTCTTTATCTATTTTTTTCTCATTAACTGCTATGCTTTTTAATGAGAATCCATTTTCTTTATCTTTAACAATAATTTTCATACCAGATGCTATCGGTAATTCATATTTATTAGTTACATAAAAATCCGAATCAAAATCCGCAAGATAATTTCCCACAAGTTCATATACCTGTTTACCATTTATCTTTGCAAGGTATAATGGCGTATCCGAATTCTTTGCTGTCATTAGAGCAACACGATTACTGCTACATTCGCCTTCATAAATAGAAGAAGTGAAATAATAGTATGGTGCCAGAGCCAATTGTATATTATTCTCATTTCTAACCGTAGTTAGTATAGATGATGCCGCATCACGACCATTTTTATCATTCAGTGAAATGGAATACTCATGCTCAAAATTCACAGTCGTTTTTTCTCCTGTAGCTTTACTATTCATTACACTACACAAAGTATCATAAGCCTTTTCTTCATCCATTTCTCCTGACAGCAATCCATGAACAACTTTCAGGCTGGCTGCAAAAGACTTTTGAGCGGAATATCTGATATAAACAGAATTGTCTTGAATTTCCTTTTCCAGTCCAGACACATCTTTCATCATTGTCGGAACATCAGTATTCAATGAGATCACACCACTTCCATCCGCAATACGCTTTTGCCCTTCTTCTGAAATCATACAGTCCAGTACATCTAGTGCTATATCTAATTTCTCAGGATTTTTTTCTAAATCTTTGTTAAATGCAATGTTTAAGGACGGAGTCATATTTATAAAAGCTTCATCTGAAGTCTGTGAGAAAAAAGGAATACGGATCAATTCTGCATCCATCTGTTTCTGGAATTCCTGTATAAGTGCCGGATATCCATGAAACATTGCTGCTTTTCCCTCAAGAAATGTTTCTGTTGCAGTAGTAATATCAACGCTGATGTCATCTTTCGTAAAATGTGAGTCTTTTAAAAACGTACTGGTTTGTGAAAGGATACGTTTCCACAATGCAGCATCAAACTTTATATTATCTGCCGAACTTTCTGCTGAGCTTCTCCATTTGATTCCATCAAGACTTGTGAACTCACCAATTGCTCCTGCCTGAATCACTTCTTGAGTAGACCAGTCTTCTGCAAGATCAAGTATATAAGGTTTTATACCATTATCATAAAATTGCTGGCAAGCCTGTGCATATTCCTTATAATTTTTCGGAATCTTGATTCCATACTGATCAAACAATGTCTTGTTGGCAATGAGCGTCTGCGGGATTCCGCAGATAGGTAGCCACTGAATCTCATCTTCTGAATTTTTATAATACTGCAATGCATAGGAATAATACTTAGAGACAACATCATATGAACAAAAATCCATAAGATACGGCTGTAGATCCTGTGCATCTGCCCCCGAAAATCGACGTACCGTTATGATATCCGGCAGTTCCCCATGTTCTTCAAAATAGCTGTATAAATCGGTATCATTGTTACCGGTAATAAACTCAATATCCTGATCTGGAAACTGCTTCTGGATATATGGAGCAATATTTTTCATTAAACGATTTTCCCATAGATACACGGTAAGATGATTATCTTTTTGGGATACTTCTTTTTTAGACTGTCCACAGCCGGATAAAACAGTAGTTGTTAAAAATACACCTAACAGTACTGCTATCAGACATTGTTTTGCCTTTTCCATACTCGTATTTTCCTCATTCTTTCCTGATAAAATCATTAATTTAATAATTCCATCTCAGATTTTCATCTGATTTGCCGATTATCCTATTACAGCTTTTCAAATTATGCAAAAATATTGATGCTATTATATATCTCTCTACTTTTCCAGGATTTTTCCCACACACTTAGGAATCAATTACAGCCAGTTTTTCAGGACATCATTCAGCTTATTCATATCCAGAGGTTTTGCGATATGTCCATTCATACCTGTATTTTTGGCAAGCTGTACGTCTTCTGCAAAAGCATTGGCAGTCATGGCAACAATAGGCAGTTTTCCCTTTGCACCCGGAAGACTCCTGATTGCCGCTGTTGCCTCATAACCATTCATAACAGGCATTTGGATATCCATAAAAATAAGATCATACGAACCTTTCGGAGAAGCTTCCACTTTCTCAACTGCAATTTTCCCATTTTCTGCCGTTTCCACTTTTGTACCTGCCATCTGCAAAATTTCACCAGCAATTTCTCTGTTCAACTCATTATCCTCAACTAGCAGAATCCTTTTTCCCGTGTAGTCTGATTCTGACAATTTCTCCAAATAATTTCTTGCTGTTTTTTCTTTTCTTCCTGAAGTAAACTGCCGCAGTGTAGCCGTCAGCCGGGAACGGAACAGCGGTTTTGCAATAAAAGCATCTATGCCCGCCGCCTTTGCTTTTTCTGAGGAATAAGCAGAAGATAATACTTGTCCGCAACCGATACTTTTTGCTTCTGGTTTATATACTTTTATATCTGCAATCGTACAAGTTTCATATCCCCATGCATGGTCAATCAATAACTCTGCATTAATGCCAAATAGCTTATAAAGTAATTCCTCATTATGATATTCCTTTTCTTTTCCAACAGAGCATCTAGCAACGTCTCCCATCGTGTAAATTTGATATGCAGCAAGCTTTTTGGCATATCCTTTCCCTACTCTCCAGAAATCTGTAATCGGCTGATGTTCCCATAATTTCTTTCGATATGTTATCTCATCAAGATAAGCAATTCTCACCCCATACTCGTCTGCCGGCACATGCTTTGCCATAATGTCCATTGCAATCTTTGCAAGATATAGATTCGTACCAATCCCGGCAGTAGCTGTAATCCCTGTTTCTTTTAATACATCCTGTATCACTTTAGAAATTAATTCTTTTGCCCCCATCTGATAATTTGTTAAGTATCCTGTCAAATCAATAAAAACCTCATCAATCGAATATACATGAATATCTTCTGGAGCAAAATACCGAAGGTATACCTGATATATTTGTGTGCTATATTTCATATACAATGACATCCTCGGAGGTGCTGTAATATATGCCAGGGCAACCGAAGGATCACTTAATTTATCTGAATGAAAAGATTGTCCTATGAATTTATGCCCCGGAGCAGTTTCCTGTCTTTCTTTATTAATCCTCTTCACTTTCTGTATTACTTCAAATAAGCGAGGACGTCCTGGAATACCATATTTTTTTAAAGAAGGAGAAACGGCAAGACATATGGTCTTTTCAGTACGGCTCTTATCGGCAACAACAAGATTCGTTGTGAGAGGATCTAAGCCTCTTTCCACACATTCCACTGATGCATAAAATGATTTTAAGTCGATTACAGCATATATCTTATCCAAATCTATCCCCCTCCTTAAAATAACAACATTATTGATTTAGTATACCATACGTATGTTCTTTTATCCACAAATATCCCATACTTCTTAACATATTTTTCTCATAAAAGTGCTAAATTTTCATGATATAAAACGAATTACTATTTGTAATTAATATTTTCATTACATACATATCATATTCTAAGTTACAAAACATTGATAACTTTATTGATAATAAATATAGGGCATGAAAAAAAGCCGGACGCCACCTTTTATCTGTGACTTCCGGCAATAAATCTATCCTTTCTTCTTCCTGGCAATCAAAACTCTCCGATACTGTCGCATTTTTTCTGCACCTACCAGTGTAAAGTATCGTTTTACCAATCATCTCTAGCTACTCTTTTCGTTTGATAAAACTAGTATACTGATTAGCCCTCAATACATCAAGCAACGCAAATTAACATTCATGCAACGCCCAATATTACAAGGATTCATTAAGTCCTCTACAAACTGGAATTGACATAACTCACTTAGATTGCTTATGCCAAACATATAAGTAGATAGCAAGGAACACTCTCGCAAAGCAGCTAATGATTATGCCTGCAATCAAAGCAGGATAATAACTTGTAATCAATCCTGTATCTGCTGTTACGATGAAGATAATACCAATAACGAATGCTATAACATAGATAATGGGCATAAATTTTTTCATAAAATCACCTCCTCGTCAACTCCAGATTTGTTACTCACATGACATTTCATTGAAATGATAACGGACAACATAGACTTGTTATGGATATCTTATCTTAACAAACAGTTTCAATTTTCCGTAAAACCTCTTATCTACTTTTACTTTTTTGTATGTCGTCTTTTCGGTGTTTCTTTGCTAGAGTTTCTTGTGGTTATCGCTTTTTCTTACATATTCTATAAACTGAGCTTCTGGCATTGGTCGTGCATAATAAAATCCCTGTATCTCATCGCACTTGATTTTTCGTAATACATCCAGTTGTTCTGTTGTTTCAACACCTTCAGCAAGTACCCTCATATTTAGGGCTTTTGATAATTTTATTATATGATCCACAAGAATTTTCACTCTCGTCTCACATACGTGATCGATCAGACACTTATCTATCTTGAGAACACTAAATGGCAGTCTGCTTATGCTTTCCATTGAAGAATACCCGGATCCAAAACAGTGTAGCAAGCATATCGTATGTAGAATCCTGATCCGAAGTAATACAAAAATACGCACACTTTTGTTCAGCAATATTAAAAAAGTTTAAGATTTCAATGGAGCAGATCCCATTAAAACATTTTACGTTAAAAAAGCAACTGTTGTATATCCTGTTATTCTATTTTTCTCTCTGACAAAAAAGGTACCGGAAACCACCATCAGGAGGTTTTCAGTACCTTTTTATAATCCATCTGTTTATTTGAGCAATCAGACCTGTTTTTGTTTATGTACAGTACCGAAATGTTTCATCTGTCAGTATCCTTGCAAATATCAGTCCCAGCGGCAATGCGGCAATAATCAGTATCGCTGATGCAAACCAGGACGCTGCCGGACCTAGGGACATGATTCCCAGATTATAAAACCCTCTGTAAAGATACATACCCGGAACCATTATCACAATAGATGGAACTCTGTCAGGGAAATTCTTGGATATCCTACTTTACTTTTAATCAGCGATGCCAGGATTCCTGCTGTCAGTGCACCTACAAAAGCAGCTCCTGCAGGCGGTATGGCAGTCATATCAACCATCTCCAGTCGAAGAGTATTTGCAATGGCACCTATTCCTGCTGCTGTTGCAGCCAGCCGGACCGGGCTGTTAAACATAATTGAAAATCCAAATACCCCACAAAAACTTGTAATAAGACGAAGTAAAATCCAAGCTCCAACTGGTAAAGATATTTTCAGGAAATCAACTGGCTACAAATGAAGGATTAATGCCATAAGCCAGGCCGCCATGGTTGCTACCAAAATCACAATCAATGCATACATCAGTCGCTCTGTCCCGGACCGCATATCCAATTTGGCAAGGTCAATTCCACTGGTAATAAATGGAAAACCCAGGATAATAAACAACATCGCACAGATATACCCTGCCTCGTGCTGGATGGAAATCCCAAACAGCATCTCACCAATTTTGAGAAGTCCCGCATAAACAAGACATGCAAGTGATACAGAAGACACAATACACAAAAATAAAGTAAAATGATGTTTACTCAGTTTACAACGAAGAAAATTTCCAATTCCTGCACCTATAAAAGCGCAGAACATTTCAATGGGGCCTCCACCAAGCAGGAAAGTAAATCCGCCGCAGGCCAGAGCAGCCGCAAAACCAAGTGCAATCGGTGAGTACAGTCCATGAATTTTTTCTATGTTATCAAGCAGTCCATGTAATTCCTCACCTGACATATCTTTTCCGTCAACTTCAAATTCCTGGATAAAATGCTCCAGCCGATTTAATTTTGATGTATTTACTCCTGTATTGGTCAGACAAAGAGATTGGGAAAAGCCATCCTGACCATCAAAACAGGTATACTCTATGGACATCAGACCTATATCTGCTGTACAGGTAATTCCCATAATTTCAGCAAGTGTATTCATAGAACTTCTGACCCGCCAGGCACCAGTTCCACAGGAAAGTAACATAATCCCAACTCGTCCAATAATGGATGCCTTTTCTGTAAGACTTGCCTGTGTAACAGGAACATTGGCGCCATCTTCATCTGTATATTCATGCCAAGATATATCCATATGGTTTTTTCTTATTAATTGCTGCATTTTATTCACACCCCAGCTGTTTTGTTTTTAGGATCATTTTTCAGAGCCTTTATTTCTGCCAGGATTGCCTCACGACATCCAAGACCGATACCGTTGGCAAGCTCAACTGTTTTTTTCATTTCATGTTCAAAATGGCAGAACGGAAGAAAAATTCCAAGTTTGCTGGTGTTTTTTTCAACTCCGTTCTCATCACGTCTTCCATAATACATTAATGCCCGGGGCAGCTGTTCCTGTAATTTCATCAGATATTTCCATATAATGGCATAAGATCTCTCTTCGTTAATCTCCAGTGTAACAGATTCCGGAAATTCAAAAAGCATAAGAATTCCTGTGTGTTCTGAAATTCTGAATGTCTCAATCTCCCCCTTCTCATTATAACCATGTTTTTCCCGAAATCCGTCCGCCATGTACATATGATAATCCGGTATCTCATCCTGCTGTTCATACAGCTTATGAAACATTTTGTATTTTTTCGCACAGGCATGCTGATGTGACCCAGACAACAGATCTCCATTTTCGTCCGTAAGAAATATGGGATTTTCCACACCCTTATCATTAAAACGTATCGAAATTAGAAACGAATTTCGCAGAAGATCAAATACACTGCTGTTGCAGACTGCCATCATAAATGCAGACAGATCTTTATTTTCGTATGCAGTAAATAGAGCTGCCGCAAAAACAGTTCCCGGAATGTCTGTTCCTGCACCTTCACTTTCTTCCGCTGATGGAATTGCTTCAAAAAACGTATCTTTTAAACGTTCGCATGCATGAGGGTTTTTGAGAATCTCATCAAATATCTGTTCTGCTTTTTCTTCCCTTGGAAAAATCGTGCTCATAATAAAGCCTCCTTTTGTGCCCTATTATAAAAGCATCGTTATAAAATGTAAATTTCATCTCTTGTATATTAAATATAACAAAAGCTTATGCCAGATCCCGGTTCATTGACTGATGCACATGTTTTCTTACGAAGCAGAAGCACACTGCCTGCATGAGGATCGTAAGGATCCAGGATACCGGATAGGAAATAAACAGGAAACTCAAAGACCTGTGTGCAGGGAAAAGTCCGAAGATCCACACAATCCTGGTTCCTACGGTACCGATAATCGAAAGAATCATAGGTACTCCGGAATATCCCATTCCCCGGAGGGCTCCCGGGAGCAGATCCATAATACCACAACAGAAATATGGTACTGTAGTAAAGGCAAGGACTTCCACGCCACAGCGGATTACATCTGCATCACTGGTGTAGATCTTCAGAAGTTCCGGTCCAAAGAAATACGCTCCACAGCCAAGGGTCAGTGCCACACCGACAGAAAGGATCATACAGTCCAGAAGTACTCTGTCCATTCTTTTCAGTTTCTTTACTCCATAGTTCTGACTGGTGAAACTCATACAGGACTGGGTGACTGCATTGACAGACATATAGAGAAAGCCAAAAATATTATTGGCAGCAGTATATCCTGCCATTGCCACAGAACCAAAAGAGTTTACAGAAGACTGCAAAAGAGCATTGGACAGGTTGATCACTGTACTCTGGATACCTGCCGGTATTCCTACCTGGAAGATCTGCTTCAGATACTGTGTTTTGATTCCTAATTTTGAAAAATACAGCCGGTAACTGGTATTGGAAGTGTAGAGACAGCGAAGCACCAGAATACTGGAGATCAGCTGAGACACAATAGTTCCTATGGCTACACCTGCCACTCCCATATGAAACACAATAACCAGTACAAGGTTCAGAACTGCATTGGTCATACCTGAGATCACCAGGAAAAACAATGGTCTTTTGGTATCCCCTACTGCCCTTAATATGGCAGCTCCATAGTTATAAAGCATAAAGAAAGGCATTCCCAGAAAATAAATCCTCATATAAAGAACAGACTGGTCAATTACATCATTCGGAGTTCCCATAAGATTCAGTGCGAATCTTGCAAGCAATACTCCTGCCAGTGCCATAACAAGTCCACTGATCAGTGCCAGGGTAATAGATGTATGTACTGTCTCTGACATTTCTTTCTCTTTGCCAGAAGCATAAAAACGTGCTGCCAGAACGTTCGCACCCAGAGAGATCCCAATAAACAGATTGGTAAAAATATTGATCAGCGCTGTGGTAGAACCAACTGCTGCCAATGCCTGACTTCCGGTAAATCTTCCCACCACAATGATGTCTACTGCATTAAATAGAAGCTGCAGGATTCCAGACAACATTAATGGCAATGAAAAGGATATCAGTTTGTCCATCAACGTTCCATTGCACATATCAATTTCGTATTTATTATTTTTCATTTTCCTCACTCCATTAAATCTTATCCATCTATTTTAGTATAACACCTTTTTTTATAATTCAAAATACAAATTTCTCTCAGAACATGTTATACTTATAAAAAATCAAACTACATTTAATAAAAAAGAGGATTTATTATTATGAGATACAAAGATGAATTAAGAATTGCCGGGGTTACCGCACTGTTTTGTTGTGCCATGCTTATGATCACCGCTGTAGTTCCCAAGGATACCACTGTAGCCAAAGCACGAAAGACTTTCAAAGAAGCTCCGGAGACTGCTGCTGATGCTGAAGCACAGGCTCAGAGCGAAGCCGAAGATGCTGGCTTCACTGTCTATACAGAAGACAGCAATTATGACTATGAAGATAACAGTTACGATGATTCCGGCTCTGATGATACCAGTACAGATACTTCTGACTCTGATTCTTCAGGCGATACTACTTACGATCCTTCTTATGACGACAGCACAACTGATAATACAGAGGATAATGTGATCGAAGATGATTCTTCCGGCGATTACGATACTTCGGATACAGATACCAGCGACAGTGACGATGGAACGGAAGATGATACAGAGTTTGATTATCCTACAGAGGAAGAAACATTCCCGTCGGATTATGCTGACACCGGTGACTATACCGGCACAGACGTTTATACAGATAACAACTGGCAGTTATTTTGACGCCAACAAAGGGGCTGTCGGGAAATAGATAGTTCCAAAGCAGGGAGGGTATGACTCACAACGAGTCATACCCTCCCTGAATTTATCTGAAAAAAGAAAAAAAGATGGCTAACGACAACCATCTTTCTCTCCGTTACATGTTATAATGTAACTATGCTAACAACTAATTATTATAACGATTTTTTTGAGTTTGGGCAACAGAAAATTAACTTTAGTTTCTTCGAATTGAGTTTACCTGACAACGATCCAGTCTATACCCTGAAAAAAGTGATGGAGGAATTAGATTTTTCTGGCTTGTTAGCCAATTGTTCAGATAAGGGAAGAACCGGGTACAACCCAATTATGATGTATGCTGTAGTTACCTATGCAAATATGCGTGGAATACGTTCTGTTGACCGTATTGTTGATCTGTGTGAAAGAGACCTTGCTTTTATCTGGCTGACGCGCGGACAAAAACCGAAACGTGATGCTTTTTATGACTTTAAAAACAGGAAGCTGACATCTGATGTCCTGGATGACCTGAATTACCAGTTTATGCGGCGGCTGCAGAAAGAAGGGCTAGTCACATTAAAAGAACTTTTTATTGACGGTACAAAGATAGAGGCAAAGGCAAACCGTTATACTTTTGTATGGCGCGGAAGCATCAATTACCATCTGGCAGGACTTCTGGACTCTATCGACCAGCTTTTTGAAAAATATAATTCTTTTTTGCAGGAGAATGATTATGGAACAAAGTACGAGCTGGGAAATGCACAGATGTTTGTGATCGAAGGGATGGATAACGTTCGGGAAGTGATCGAAAAGAACAGAAAACGAAAGCTTGTAAAACATAAAAAGCTTTCAAATAACCGTATTATAGAGATCGATAACTGTTCACCGCTTGAAATACGGAAACTCCAGAACAATCTCACGCTGATCGCAGACAACGAGGGAATCGAATTTGTTTACGGAAAAGGAAAAAGAAAACCTGCACTTCAACAAGCTGCATGAGGAACTGGAACAATGCGGAAAACGACTGATGGAATATAAAGAATGCTTTGAGATCATGGGAAAAGACAGAAACAGTTATTCCAAAACAGATCTGGAAGCGACTTTTATGCGTATGAAAGAAGATTACATGCTGAACGGACAGTTAAAGCCAGCATATAATGTTCAGATCGCGGTAGAGAATTATTTTATCGTACATGGATATGTAAGCAGCGACCGCACCGATTATAATACCCTGATCCCGGTCCTTGAAAAACATAAGAATGCTTTCGGGAGTATTCTGGAAGAAGTAACTGCGGACAGCGGGTACTGTAGTGAAAAAAATCTGCTTTATTTAAAACGGAATGAAATATCCAGTTATATAAAACTGCAGGATCATGAAAAGTGAAAAACACGCGCTTATTCAGAAGATATCAGTAAATATTACAACATGAGGACAGGGATCTTTGAAGATGAACAGTTCTATATCTGCCATGACGGACGTGAACTGCGGCATCTCAGGACAGAGAGCAAAGAGCAGGATGGATATACACAGACCTTTGAGGTATATGGTTGTGCAGACTGCAGCGGATGTGAACATAAAGCGCGTTGTCTGTATAAGTATGATGCGGAAAAAGATGCCGAAAAGAACAAAGTCATGAAGATCAATGAACAATGGGAGGAACTGAAAGAAAGATCGCATGCCAATATCCAGAGTGAACGCGGGATCCTGAAACGCCAGACACGTTCCATTCAGACGGAAGGACATTTTGGAGATATCAAGGAAAATGAGAACTTCCGGCGTTTTAATTACCGTTCGGCAGATAAGGTATATAAAGAATTCATGCTGTATGCTATTGGAAGAAATATAAATAAATATCATCGTTTTTTACACGAAAAACTGAGAAAATTTGAAGGAAAAACTGCCTAGAAAAAAATGCGGCTGAAAAAATCCAAACAAGTATTTTTTGCGGCCAAAAACAGAAAGTATTTATCAAAATAAAAATATCCTGAACAAGTTGCAGAGCCAGAAAGCTCTGTAACTTGTTCAGGATATTTTTGTTTGGTGCTGTCAGCTCTAAAAAACGTTATTTACCGACAGCTCCTTTTTATAATGATTTATTTTCTATCTAAAATTTTATTAAACCGACTAAAGACTC
>OIBT01000512.1_pt1 | contig 14544 bp, 15 predicted proteins | sample 1581091 | NCBI WGS metagenome assembly OIBT01 (sample SAMEA3882549, study PRJEB24775) | human gut metagenome | biome: human-associated habitat; feature: intestine environment; material: feces | place: Netherlands | collected 2009/2010
CTTGTGTTCACTATAGCATTTGTTTATTTGATTGTCAATAATCAAATTTGGTTTTTCATAACCATGGATATATTCCTAATATAATTCCCCTTTATTATGACAGTAGATTTTTATTTCCATAGCAGCAATATTTATAATTCCCAAGAGTAATATAAGATTTATCGGAAAATATTTTCTCACTACATCACCTATTACAGCAATTGATGACACGCTGATAAGCAGAATCCATATAGAATATTTATCCCATGCTTTTCGATACTGCTCTATCTTCCTCAACACAAATATCTCACTACTTATTCCTAGTCCAAGAAAAATAAGAATAGCCATAATTCTCAAAAACCACGACCATCCTGCTGAAAAATACTCTCGCTCACCTAAAATATTTAATTCTGATGGATGGATTAACCACTCTATATATCTATACCAAAACCTCAATGGAACAGTTATGCAAGCAAATAGATCTTTTTGAAATACTGTATTTTTTATTACTGCCAACAAAACCAAGATCATATAAGCTATCATCCAGAATGTTTCCTTTTCTTTCGCTTCATTTTTCAACTTTTTTATTTCACAATCTGTTTTTTTCTTCACAGTCTTTACTTCTTCTTGTGCCTTATTAAACTGGTATTCTATTGTTCTAGCCTTTTTCTTTGCTTCTTTCTGTTTCTTCTGTGCTTCATCTACTGCCTCAACAGATGATTTATTCACCTGTATCTGCAATTTAGAGTTCTGGTCCCGAACGTCTTTTATTTCTTCTTCGAGCTGCTCTTGCTCGCTCCTGCTCTTCAAGCCGTTTCTGTTCCTCAAATCGTCGTTGTTCTGCTGAAGCGATCGATTCAACTTCTGCGTTTCGGACAGTTCGGTTGTCAAACGATGAATTTCGTCGTTTAATTTCCGAATTTCGTCTTGCATTTCGTGATTCTCGAAGAATAGCTTCTGTTTTTCCATTTTCAGCTTGTGTGTCCTTTCCTGAAATTTCTGGATAAACTCGTTCATCTTCTGATTTCTCACCTGTAACTCGTCTCTCTCTTCCGTCACTAGCTCCAGTGAAGCCGCCTGCTCCTTCGCAAGCTGCTTCCACTTGTCGGTAATATCCGGCAAGCTCTTCATCTGCTCCGTTTGTTCGTTCTGCTTCGGCTCGTACCCTTTCGTAATTTCCATTAAATTCATGCTCCAACGCCTCCTTACTGATATCCAGATGAAACGTTTTGGACAGATTGCTGTCACGCACTTTCTTTCCATCCTGATTCTGAAATGTGATGTGCTTCCGTTTCTCTGTCCAGTTTACGTTCCATCCAAACTGTTTCATTTTTTCTATAAACTTTTCTTTGCTGATACAATTTTCCAGTGCCTTTAATACCGCCATTGCACAGTCCGCTACAAAACTGTCCTTTACCTGTTGACGGAACAGGTTATATTTATCTTTGCTCCATGCAATGACTTCCCCTTTTTCAATCTGGCTTCCATCAAAGTGCTTTCCTTTCTCGGCAACTGTCAGTCCACGTTCCCGGCACATCTGGTTGGTAAGCTGTTTCATACGTTCCAAATCTTTTCTGGTATTATGCAGCTTTCTCCCATCTTCATAACTCACTGAATTAGTAACCAGATGGCAGTGGATATGATCTTTATCCTTATGCACAGCCACTAAGGTCTGGAATCCGCTGAACCAATTTTCTGCAAACTCTTTTCCAAATTCTAATGCCTGCTCCGGAGTAATCTGCTCGTCCTTATGCCAGGAAATAATGTTGTGAGCGTACATTCTCCCAGAATCTTTATCCCACATCTTCTTTTCTTCTAAAAAGGTTCTATACACCAGATCATAGTTAATCTCATCATGGCAGTACGGACCTGTTACATAAGTAAGCAGTTCACTTGTCTTGTCCTGTCGCAAAACATATTCGATGCAGTTTCTCATTGCTCCATGTGTATTTGTCCGCTTATTAATCGTCTTATTAATAGCCATATCTTTTCACTCTCCTTCCGGTACTTAAGAATATTTTTATTGAGGAAATACAGCGTACTGTCATTTGGAACTTCTCCATCTGTATGCAGCTTTCTTGCAATCTGATTGATATTTGTAGTAGCTCCACGAAGCTGACTGAGAATATCTGCAAACATCTGGTTCAATCTTTTCAGTTCTTCCACTTCCTCTGCCGATGCTATCTTTAATTCTGCAATTGCTTTTATTACAACTTCCTGCTGTGTTCTTCCGGATTCCTTTACTTTGCTTTGAAGCAACTCATATTCCTCTTTATTCATCCGTATAGTTACTGTATGATTTCGTTTTCTCATAGGCTTTTGTCTCCTTTCTTGCTTCATTTTCATTCTTTATCAACAGACACAGCGTTTCGGCTAAAATTTACAGGGATTCCATAAGGGGCAACGCCCCTTTGGTGGGTGCAGGGTAAAACCCTAGTCAATCAGTAAGTGTTCCGCAGGAATGTCCGGTGGACATTTCGCGGGGATACTTACGCTATTGACGTGCCGGGGTTCCAGGGGCAGAGCCCTCTGGCAAGTTTAGGAACAGCCCAAAGGCTGGCTCCGGTGCAGAGTGGCTTGCCACTTTGCGAAACTTGCCTGTCATCTCCCCACTACTAAACCGATACCAGCCAAGCAACATTTCCACACTGCATTATCAACCCTAAATGGAGATGACGGTGGTTTTGTGGTGCAGGGACAGACTGTGGAAGAAATAGAAAAGCTCCCATTTCGATAGATTTTCTCTTTCTGAAACAGGCTGTTCATGCATCACTCCGATGCGAAGTATCGGACAATCATGTGCCGTATCCGGCACTCTATTCTTTTCTTCGCCTTGCTTGTTCAATCCACCCATCTGCCAACGCTTTTCTGTTATATTTTCCTGTTATTTCTGTCTTTCTTTTTCTGGATCTCTTTCCATTTCTGCTAAAAGACATAAAAATAGCAGTCATAAACATTTCTCCAATTCATAATGTCTGAAATGTCACCACTGCCATTGTCTTTTTCTGCTATTCTATTTTTGTAAAGCTATTCCTTACTGTCAGTCTGTTTTCCTGTTACTGCTATTTCATAACCATCTAAAAACTGTCTGCAAAATCCAGTGCTGCATCCATATCAGCTTCTTTCTCCCAGTCCAGATTATCTTCTGCGATCTCTCCATCCGTTTTCTCCATTGTTAGTGTTCTGTCCGGCAGATTAATTTCTCCTACCGATTCTTTTACAAACGGTACAAGCATTTCCATCAGATTCTTCGCTATAGCCATCGGGACGGATTCTTTCACTCCATCCCGGATAGCTGTTTCCACCCTTTCCAGAAACACATCTTCCTTTTCTCTGGTTTCCAGATACGGATCTGCTTCATTCCTGTACTCTCTGGAAAAATAATCGTTTAAAGCAACTACAACTGCTCTGGTGTACGATTTATATTTTTCCCTGTCCATCGTCTGCAAATATTCCCATGCCTGCCTGTCCTGTTCATCACAAAGGTTCAAACGGATATTGGTATTGATGATTTTCCGTTCTTTTCTCATACAAGCATCCCTCCGTTTCTCTGGATTTTCCTTACGGTCATTGCTTCATAGCCTTTCGCTGTGGCACAGATGTCCCGTACAATTGTCACCCGGCTCTTGTCATATTCTCCAAAATTCTGGATCATACAACCGCCACCGCCGACCACATACAGACGCATCAGTTCTGGATTATATTCCCGTTCTCTCAGCTTATGGAAGATTTCTTTCGTATAATCTCCGGCAGCTTTACGAATGACTGTCAGATATTTCTCACCAATATCTGCTGTCCCGGTACGGATCACCTGCTCAATCACCAGATCGTCCACCACTGTTCCCAGTTCTTTCAGCAGGGATTCCCTTACAGCAAGCACACACTGATGCGTTCCATATTTCTCTGTAAAGCATTTCTTCTCTAATGGACGGGAATTGTTGATATACATGATGTTCATAGTTCCGTTTCCAATATCCACAAGCATGTTGATTCCTTTGAAATCCTGTAAGCGGTAAAAGGCTGCTGCAAATCCCTGTGGGTAAATATCAGCTCCTGCAAACTCTACATGATACTCTTTATTACGGAATGTAAAATCTACACATTCATTCTGGAGAAGATATTTCTGAAAGTCTTCTTTCTGTGTAGCTACCCAGGTAAGGGGAAGTCCGGCAGCGATATGTACCGTTGCCCGGTTCATACCTTTCCCATCCAGTTCCCTTGCGATAGCCGCCAGTGTCAGCACATAATAGTCCTCGTCCTGCGTTTTCTCTGCACAGAACTCCTTGTGTTCCTCTCCGATCTGGTAATACATGCCATTGTAAACAAGAAGATTATTCTGGAAGATTGGCTCCTTGTCATATCTGGCTACACCGGATGGAAAGCATCTGGTGGCAGTTTTCATGTTTCCATAACCATGATCAATCCCGATCGCCATAACTGTTTCATTATTGTTCTTTTTCATTGTTGGCATAATCGTACCTCATTCTTTCTTTTCTTATCCAATCCTATTAATACTTACGTGAATTGATAAGATAGATATTTTATTTACTAGTTCTTTAATAATTCATATTTAATAACATGGATTATTAATAGCAACGGTTTGTCCAGTATGGGATTTACCATATCTGGTTTTCCTATTTTCTGATGTCCGGAGATAGAAATTTCCTATGACCTGATTGTCCAAAATTGGACTATCCACCCTTAGGCACTTCTCTTCTCCACTTAATCATTTTCTTCTCCTAATGGAACTTCCCGGATAATATATTCGGTATCGCCATAAAAGCCATACTCATTACGCAATCTATGACGTTCCACATATCCATGATGCTCTAATTCCTTAATTGCAGAACGAACAGAATCAATCCCATCTCTGCTCAATGTTGCCAGTCCTTGCATATTGTAATTCCAGTCATCTGGCAAACTTAACATCAGCGATAATAGACCTTTCGCTTTCAATGTCAGATTCTTATTCTTGAAATGGTGATTACTCATTACCGTAAAATTCTTAGTTCTCTCTACACGAAAAATCTGTGCCATGCTCCCCACTTCCTTTCCAGACAGAAAAAGACGCAAGCCATATTCTTATGACTCACGCCTTTCTGCATAACTTACTTTTCTATTCTTCTGTTTCCAATTCCAATCTCTGTAAAATATCTCTTACAATACCTGCATCTTCAATCAGATTAATTCCAAAACATTTTTTACCTGCATCCTTCAAAGACGCACCCACATGATATGCTTTCGTTTTATCAAGAATTAAAAAACGATCATGAAATGCTCTTGTGTACTTCACATCCAGTTTAGGATACTGTGCATTAAAGTTATCTACATCTGTTTGAGATAATTTTGTCCGTTGCTGTGTATAAACTATCACCGCCACATTTTCTTTCTTCTTTGACAAAATATTTAATGTTCCTACATCCACATATCCATCTACCAGAACAATTTCCATTTCTGCTTTCTGAATCAGTCCTATCAATAAGCTGAATGCATCATATATCTGACCATCAAAAAATATCTTTTGATTAGACTCCTCATGATCTGATATGTACTCAAAAATCTGCTCCAGTTTTTCATCTGTCTTTTTCTGATATTCCAGTTGTTTTAGCTCAACGTTACTAATCCTTTCAAACAAAAGTGCATTGTTGGCTATAAACCGTCGCATTTCTACAAATGCACGCATAATACCTATACTTACATTAATTGCCACCTCGCTATGCAATACACTTGCAAGCATGGATATTCCCTGCTCTGTAAATACATACGGTAATGTACGTCTGCCACCATAACCATTTTCTGTTCCACTGCCATTTGAGGTGCCAAATTGGCATTTCAAGTTTTCATATTCATCTTTTGTAAGCTGAAATCGAAAATCTTCTGGAAATCTGGCAATATTTCTTTTAACGGCTCTGTTTAACGCTCCCGTTTCTACCTGATAAAGCATTGCCAGATCACTATCCACCATGACTTGTTTGTTTCTTACTACATAAATCAGATTTTCAACGTCCGGTGGCATGATTTCAACTATTTGTGTTTCCACTGGTTCCATTTCTCTTACTTTCTGATCCGCCATTCCATCTCCTCTATAACTTGAAATGCCAAACTGGCATTTCAAGTTACTTTACCGCACAATCATTTCTTATGAGTTCCCAAAATCCATGTTCCCATTTTACCCTATTTTTCTCATTCTGCCTACTGCTATTTTTCATACAATAATGAGGTCGCAATCCACGACCTCATCACCTTCATTTAAACATAAATCAATTCCTTGAGAATAATCTCTTCCGCAATCGCTCTATGCTGATTAGCAGCTCTTACCCATGCCATCTGATCTTTCTCCTTATCCGGCAGTGGTTCTTTTTCTTCCAACTGTTTCAGAATCACTTCTTCCCGTTCCCTGGCTGCCTTGTCTACTTCCAGAAGATGCTCTCCAATGGTGTTCTGCAGAAGCATCACCTGATGTAGTCTTATCAAAGTTGCTGTTCAGATGATATTCAGAAATATATGGCTCACCCAGTTCTGCAGATGCCGGCGCTTTTGTATCCTCTTCATAATTTGCAAAATGATCTGCTCGTGAAAGATATGTCACATCGCCTTTTGCATTTTCAAATACATTTGATGCTGCAATATCATCTGATGCTCTTTTATTTTCTCCCTTATATACTACATCATCACCTGCAGTATAAGTTTTCTGATCCAGCACAGTGTGTGAATCGCTGTTGATTGAAATCACATAATCCCCTTTTTCAAGAACATATGCTTTTGCATTATTCTCATCATAAGAAGCCATATCTTCTATACTGAATGTAACTGTAACAGTCTGAGTTTCTCCCGGCTGAAGCAGATCTGTTTTTGAAAACTCGATCAGATTTGCAGAAGATTTCTCGATTCCGCCATTTGTATATGGCGGTTTATAATACACTTCTACTACATCTTTTCCGGCAACATCTCCGGTGTTGGTTACTTCTACATCTACAGAAATCTGTCCGTCTTTCTCCTCCAGTTCACCCATTTTCTGTTCAAATTCCGTATAACTCAACCCATATCCAAATGGATACTGTACAGTCTTATCGTAATCAATCGAACCTTCCTGTGCAGCTGTTTCATAATACTTGTATCCTACATAAATGCCTTCCACATAATTTGTAAATGCCGGAGCATACACCTGAGCGGTTCCTGCGTTCATTCCTTCAACGGCCAAATCTGCCAGATTTGTATACTCCGTTTTTTCTGCATTATTCCACCACGGTGCAGTCGTCATATCATAAATGAATGTATCCGGTGTTTTTCCGGAAGGATTGACTTCACCTGAAAATACTTTACCGAGTGCATTAAATCCCACATTTCCCGTTCCTGGGCACCATACAACAGATTTAATCTGAGGATATTCATCTACGAAACCAAGTTCAAACTGATTTGCTCCATTATAAATTACGATCACATTGTCAAAGTTTGAGCAAACCATATCCACCATATATGTCTATTTTGCCATTACATCAAATATCTCCTTAAATGCTTCTTACTCCACTTCCTCCAGTTCTGTTCCTTCTGGAAGAATATATCCGCAGTTATCACATACTCCGTCCTCTGCAAGTATCCCGTCTTTCACAAAGGCTTCAATGCCTCCCGGTTCATGACAGCGTGGACAATCTAATTCCTGTATCCTTTTCTGATTTCTTACATCCTGGCAATTGGAAAATTCAATTTTACCCATAGTGATTCCTCCATTTTCATTCCATATCAATTTGTCTTCGCAAAAAAGTTCCTACCATACGGGAAAAATTGCTGATATTACGAATATAGGCAAAGTCTTTTCCATAGATTCTCTTTTCCACGGAGAGTTCTTCTTCATTCCCTACAAAAATACCAATTACGAAAATTCCCTGATTTCTGGCCCGACGCACCTCATATGCAGTATCTTTCACAGCTCCTTCTCCGTCATAGATCTTGGGCTGACGGGTTCCTGGTCGTTGTATGCTCATATCACAGGGTTTTCCATCACTTAATACGATTAAAATCTTATTTTTTTCCGGTCGCTCCATGAGAGAGGAACAGACGGTTTTCAGTGCAAGCCCATCTCTGTTATTGGCATATGCCCGAAATTGAAAGATTCTTTCATTTGTTTCCCTTGGATCTTCATAATCCCGAAATCTCTGAAGTACTGTATATCCCCAGAAAGCACAGTATCCTGTCACCCGATGAGGAATTCCTGCCTGGCTTAATGCTTCACTGATAATATATCCCTGCGCCGCTACCTGAGCCTGTCTGTCAGCCTGGGAACCACTGGAATCAATCAGGACGTCTATTACAAACTCAGAATCGTCAGATCTCTTTTTTCTATTAAATAACTTGTCATCGTCTGTTCTTCCAATTTTCCATAACCTTTCAGGAACAAGCTGCCCTGCATCAGATCTGCTGACAAAATCATCCTTTCGGATTATAAATGCCCGTTTCAGTGACTCTGCCAACTCAGAAATATTTCTTTTGATGATCCAGTGATTATTTCCATAATAGGCTTTATTTTTTTCAAACTGCAGCTGAGAAAAACGGTATTGATTATTTTTTATCACAGGGTTCTGTAAAATTCCATCTGTAAGATACAGGATACAGTTTTTGTGGATTCCTGTACAAAATTTCCGGTTGACTCTGGCCTGCTCCGATTCACTTAGATACGATTTTCCGTAATTCAGTTCCACATATTCCCGTATCCGTCGCACTGCCTGTGGATTTATATTCTCCGAGTTTTCCGGAACTTCTTCATTTTCCGGAGAGAAATAAAATCTTTTTTTCTTTTTGTTTCTGATATCCAGACTCATCATCTTTTTTTTGAGATTAGAAAGATATTTTTGAATGATGTCTTCCATCTGTTCATCCGTCATGCATTCCTGCCACGCGTCATTGGCCAATGCCATATCCGGTAAATTCAGAATCTTCTCCAGATTTCCATTCCTTTTTTCAAAAGAGGGATCCAGAACATGATTATAAATCTCATCTATCACGTTTATGACCTCTTCTGTATTTTCCGCATCCTTCAAAGAAAGAATCTTGTACAATGCAATCTCTGCCTGTGGATCCATTCCCTCATCGTCTGTGTTCTCCAGAACATGCCTTATATACAGAAGCCTAATCCTGTGAATCAGGTCTGTTCCAGCTTTGTCTGATACCTGCTCTTCCTCGGCCTTTTCCAATTCTCTGAACGCCTGTTCTCTGATTTCCTTTGTTCCCAAACGTTCTCGAATGATAAAACGATTCACTGCAGCATCCATGCATAATCCAGCAAGAGGCAAAAGCATATCTTCTCCAGCAGAAAAATGTATTTTTTTCATCAAATACATGCCAAGTTTCTTCTGATCAAAATATCGTGCAAAGGCACCCTGCTTCACTGCCTCATACAGAACTGTTTGTTTTGAATAAACATATTTTTCTGTATCCGGTTCAAATTCCATATCATAATCACCACTGACTGTCCAAAAAAGATTTCTGATACGATTGCTGATCTCCAGATGATGTTCTTCCAGTTGTTCCGCCGGCCATCTGACATCCTCCATACAAGCTTACCCCCATATATCTTTTCCGGTCCAGGAAGATGGGATTCTGGTAGAAACCACATCTTCTATGATCTCTTTTTCAAATACATCAAAACTTTTATTTATGATCCCCATCTGGATTGCATCAATTGGAGAAAGTCCGCTTCTTGTTGCTTTTACAGCAGAAACCAATCCTCTCAGGTCAAGAGATTTTGTTGAGATTTCTCCATGATAAGCTTTGATCTGCAAATCCAGAAACAGTCCTGCAAAGGCTTTCAGTGCACTTTTTTTCCCATCTGGAAAATGTTGTCTTAATACAAAAAGGACACTATCCTCATCCATTTCAGGCATATCAATTACCATAAACCTTGAAACCAATGCTTCATTTAGCTCTCTGGTACCTGCGTAACCATAATTCATCGTGCCGATAAATCGTGTTGCCGGATGAAGTAAAATCCTGTTATATCCTGGAATATCGATTCTGCGCCGATGATCCAGTGTGGCATGCAGTACAGAAACCGCATCATTTTTTGCCATATTGATTTCGTCCAGGATTCCAAATCCTCCAAATTCCGCGCATTGGTAGATGGGGCCTTTCCGAAGGCGAACCTCATTATTTATAAAGGTATCCGTTCCGATCAGATCGGCACTGTCTGTATTTACATGAAAAGAAATGTCGTATTCCGGTCTTCCGAATATCCATGCCAGTGTCTCACATAGTACATTTTTTCCTGTAGCTTTCGCACCGGAAAGTAACAGGTTATCTCCCTGAAGAAGCGCTGCTATTGACATTTCCAAAATCTTTTTCCCATAAAATAGGATATCCGGTTTTTCTACTCGTTCCTTTACCTGATCCTTTACCTCATAACGCATGTGAAAATCTCTCAGTTCTCCAATCAGTTCCTGCGCTATCTTCTGGTCTTCTAAATATTTTTCTATTTCTGTCCAATGATTTCTCATGAGGATTTTCCTTTCTTTGCAATTGGTTATACCAAATCAGATAATATTTCTGTTTACACAATCTTCATACTTTCAATCCTCCAGCTCACAATCCTAACTTCTTTACAATTTCTCCCAGTGCACTTCTTACAGGAGAATCTTTCGGAAGCCGTATGATCGGCTTTCCAGCACAGTCATACTGATATACCTGGTCATCATGTGGTACAACCCCTAACAGTTCCAGTCCCTGATTTCGGATTTCTTCCAGAGTTCCGGCATCCAGTTTTCCATCTGGAACACGATTCACGATTAATCCAGTTTTCTGTGGTTTAAAGTTTAACTCCTTCATCAGCTTTGCAATACGTCCGGCTGCCTGAACACCTCTTCTGGAACAGTCACTTACAAGAATCGCAACTTCCATCATTGGCAGGATTCCTCTGCTGATATGTTCCATACCTGCTTCGTTATCAACCACAATATATGGATAATGGCTTTGCAGTTTCTGAACCTGGGTCTGCACAAGACCATTTACAAAACAATAGCAGCCCTGTCCCTGGGTTCGTCCCATTACCATCAAATCATAATCGTCTTCTTCTGCAATCGCATCAGAAAGACGCATTTCCAGATATGCCTGTTTTGTCATACCGGAGGGAATCTGATATCGTGGGTCTATGCCTGCCCGCTCAATTTCTTCTCTCAGCTCCCCAAGTGTGACCTCCGGCTCAACACCGAGCACTTCGTTCAAATTTGCATTTGCATCTGCATCCACCGCCAGGACCGGACGTTTTCCGCTTTCACATAAATACTGGATCAACAATCCACAAAGAGTTGTTTTTCCTACGCCACCTTTTCCTGATACTGCAATTACATGTCCCATGTTTTTCCTCCTAAAATTCTGAACAATCTGTTGACTTTTTCTTTAAATCTCATTATAGTTGTTACTATATAAATTACAATAATCAATCTGTGAGATTTGTATGGTTACTCAACACATCAGAAAAATTGTTGAGAAATTATATGATACTAACTAATACAGGAGTATATAATGTCAGAAAAAACGAGAAAACAAGATCGCCGTACCCGCTATACCAGGCAAACCATAAAAGATACGTTCTTAGAATTGTTAAAGCAGAAGAGTTTTACGAAAATTACAGTTACAGAGATCTGCAAAAATGCTGAAATCAACCGTGGCACTTTTTATCTTCATTACTACGATATCTATGATGTATTATCAGATATTTTTAATGATATGACTCAGGATATGTTAACAACTGTAGATCATTTATTCTGTCTAAATCAAAAAAGCTGTTCCTATCCGTTCTGTCAGAAAATACAGATGGAATCACAATACAGGGCACTGTTTCTGGATGATGCAATTGCCCCTATTCTTCTGGAAAAAATAGCAGAAAATACAAAAGAAGGCTATGTGACCTGGCTTATGTCACACAGCCTCCTGACCTTTGAACAGGCAGAATCGGTTTTTTATTTTCAAATGAATGGCTGCCTTTCCATCAACAGACTGATGCTCCGCAATCACTGTAATGACTGGAAACAGATTCAGACAGTAATCGACAAATTTATCAAAGCCGGGCTGGAAAGTTTTCTGATTCATGATCAGAGAGAAGAAAAGGCTTCCGATAATTTTTGCAGCAAAATTTCTCCAACTGTTACCGCATCTTCTACACTCAGATAATGATCGGCATGATCCTGAAGAAATATTTTGCCAGATGCAGGAAATTCTTCATCTGCAAACCATATCTTTAAAGTTACCGGATATCTTGGCAGAACTGGAAAAACAGCACACAGATCCGCCTTTGTCTCTGTGAATTCTGCACCCAGGTTTTTACATGCTTTCTGAATTTTCTCAGGATCTTTATCCTGCAAAAGCTTTTCCAGTTTCTGCTCTGCAGTCCGGTCAAACTTGGTTCCTCGAATCAATCCATCTTTCAGGTTACCAAAAGTAATGAGCTTCTGTGAACCTTCTGTTCCATCGGCCATATCCAGATAATGCAGCAATGTCAGATAATGCCATTCGTCCATGTCTGAGTTAATACGAAACTCAGGGAGTTGAATTTCAATCGTTTCATAAAAACTCAGTACTTCAAGCACATTTCGGCTACTATGAAAAACAGCCCCACTTTTTGCAGCAATATCCTCTCCGGAACGATTTTGCAGCCGTTTTACTGCTGCCTGCAACATTTCCTGAAATGCACGATTTTCTGTTTGATTTTTGTATTCCATAAGTTCTCCTTTGTGAATATTTTATCGCATCATGTAATAATCAATGTTTATGCAAGGATTTTGGTGGTTTCATAAATTTGTCTACAATCAGCATATTATACACTCCTCCGTAAGTTTCATTCCCGTGTTGACTTTTCCTTTAAATTTCATTATAGTTGTAATTATATTATTTACAATCATCAAAATAATAAATATGCACAGTTTCTCAACATATTGGAAAGAACTGTTGAGAACTTGAAATGTTTTAGACAAACCAGAAATATTTTTGTCTCAAAAATGTGAAAGCAAAATCATTATATCATACTACAAGGAGTTTCTTATCATGAAATATTCAACGAAATTAAGTGATACTGTTCATGTGATGGTTCTGATTGCTATCAACCAGGAAAAATCTCTCTCCAGTGCCTCAATTGCAGAAAGTGTCCATACAAATCCCGGCTTTGTACGCCAGCTTATGTTAAAACTAAAAAAAGCCGGACTTATGACCAGTGTAGCCGGACATGCCCGTCCTTCTCTTTCAAAACCAGCAGATCAGATTACATTGCTGGATATTTATAAAGCAGTTGAAGGTGATAAACCATTGCTTCATTTAGATACTCATACCAATCCAGATTGTGGCGTTGGCATTAACATTCAGTTGTCTTTGCAGGGATTCTATAATGAAATCCAAAAAACTGCCGAAGAAAAGATGAATACGATTACTTTACAGGATATCATAAATACCTATTATCAGCGAACATCCATGCAAAATGATTTACAAAACATTATATGACAGGAGAATATTCTTTTTCAGATACTGTAAAAGCACATATATACGATGGTCTGGAGATTATAGCGATCCTAGATGAAGAGCTGTCTGTTTTTACAAACGTGCATCCTGTAAGAAATTGGACAAAGGGAAAGCACTTGATATCTACGAATTGCTCCGCTGCAAAGCAGCTCCCACAATTCTCATCATATCTCAATATAAAGTATTTGTCTAATGTTTCTATTAAGCAAATATTTGTCAGACCAATTTGCCATAAGTACCAGAATATCAGGATTTGCGAAGGCAATTTATAGTAGATTTTGGCATATACATTTCGATTTTTTTTGAGTATAATAATTCCGAAAAAGGTCACTGTTCACTCCGTTCCCAGCAACACGCTTCGCGATACAGGAAATATGAACCTCCTTGTGCAAAGCCCAAGGAGTATCGTTTGCTTCGCAAACTTAATTTATGCTAGCCGCATAAATTCGCGCGGTATGTCTCGGGTTTTCTGTGAGCAGCCAACGCATTACTTCCAAGAAAATTGCCTACGATCAGGGAATCTGCTGTATTATACAACTGCTGAAACAGATTTCCGAGAAACAGTGGAATGGCAAAAAAAGATAATCTTTCCAGAGATACTTCCCTCTGTCATCCTCGTTTTGCTTTCAGCCCCCATAAAACCCCCAAAATTAATCATATTTATGCACACAGTCGATGACTATTCATCGCTCCTCTGCACGCATATGTTCTCGATCTCATTATAGCCGACTGCCAGCAAATTCTCAATACTTCTTGCGCTGAGGGTGTAGCCCATTGGCTGTGATTAACAGTGCTAATCGGAACACATCGTTTTTATGTTTCTTTATATTTTTTGCTGTCAACCTGATCTCCATTTAACTTGCGTTCTTTTAAATCCAACCACGCTTTCGCCTTAAATGGTATCAGGCAAGTCGGACTTAATACCGGAATGCCATCAACCATCTTTTGTCCGGTTTTTAGCAATTCATAATACGCTTCATTTAAACCAGCCACTGCATCTACTGCTGCTTTTATGTATTCTTCCTGTGTCATATCTTCGACACCTTCTACACCCATTGCTTTTGCGAT